>Ga0182012_10000276_pt1 | contig 58906 bp, 42 predicted proteins | sample 612S2SmetaG_FD_120486 | JGI IMG/M metagenome (GOLD analysis project Ga0182012, IMG submission 120486) | Permafrost microbial communities from Stordalen Mire, Sweden - 612S2S metaG | ecosystem: Environmental > Terrestrial > Soil > Wetlands > Permafrost | place: Sweden: Stordalen | collected... | reverse complement strand
GTTTTTAGCTGATCAGTTTTTAGCTGATCAGTTTTTAGCTGATCAGTGTCGAGCTAACCGGTTCTCAGCGAACCGGCCTTCAGCTTTTCTATTCCCTGTTTTCTATTCCCTGTTTTCTATTCCCTGTTTTCTATTCCCTGTTTTCTATTCCCTGTTTTCTATTCCCTGTTTTCTATTCCCTGTTTTCTATTCCCTGTTTTCTATTCCCTATTCCCTGTTCCCCATTTCCTATACCCTGCTCTTAGTGAATCGTCTTCATCCGCCGCTGCATGTAATCCATCAGCAGATACTCCCCCAGCGTCTCCGGCGTCGTGAAATATGCCTTCCCCTTGCACATTTGCGACACCTTCTGCACAAACTGCACCAGCCCAAAATCCGACGCCAGCATAAAAGTATTAATCATGATGTTCTGCCGCTTGCACCGCGATACTTCCTCCAGCGTCTCACTTACCACCAGCGGATCGAGCCCAAAGGCATTCTTGTAAATCCGCCCATCCGGCAGTGTAAGCGCCGAAGGCTTCCCGTCGGTGATCATCACAATCTGCTTCATGTCCTTGCGTTGCCGCGACAAAATCCTCTGCGAGAGGCGCAGCCCCTCGCGCGTGTTCGTGTAGTACGGACCCACCTTCACCCGCGCCAGCTGCGACACCGGCATCTCTTCCGCCGAATCGTGAAACAGAACCAGAGACAGCGTGTCACCCGGATACTGTGTCCGGATCAGATGCGCCATCGCCATCGCCACTTTCTTCGCCGGCGTGAACCGATCCTCGCCATACAAAATCATCGAATGCGAGCAATCCAACATCACAACAGTCGCGCACGAGCTTTGATACTCCGACTGATGGACTTGCAGATCGCTGTATTCCAGATTCAGCGGCAGCGTCAGCCCCTCCCGCGCAATCGCCGACTTCAGCGTTGCCCCGGCGTCCAGATTCAGCGTATCCCCAAACTCGTAAGGCTGCGACCCGCCGCTCGTCTCCACGCCCGTCGCAAAATGCCGCGTATCGTGCCGCCCAAAATTCGCCTTCCCTAGCGACCCCAGCAGATCCCGCAGCGTCTTGTATCCCAGAAAATCCAGGCTCTTGTCCGTTACTTCGAAACGCGCATCAGTCTGCGGGCCGCCCATCTGCCCGGAAGCTTGCGTCACCTGTCCCTGCGGCTGTGAACTCTGCGTCGAGATGTAATTCTCCCGCTCCATCCGTTCGATCAGCTTTTCGATCAGCTCATCCAGCTTTCCATCCGCGGCCATCTGATCGATCTTCTGCTGGATGCTCTCGTCGAACGCATCCCCCTGCTCGAGCGCCCGCCGCAGTGCCTCCCGCAGGTCGTCCATCGTCTGGTCCAGATCCTGAAACTCAGCAAACGGATTCTGAAATCCCGAGTCCAGCAGATACTCCGACAGCGCCTTGAGCAGATCCTCCATGCTCACTTCGCTGGCGAGATCACCCGTGAACTTCGTGTACCGAACACTCTTCATAAAACACTCTTCATAAATGTCATCCTGAGCGAAGTTTGGGTTCGCGGAGCGAACCGAACACAGTCGAAGGCCCCCCGAGCGGCTGCAATCCGGACGAGTCTCGCTCGCCCGGATTCGCGAGGGCAACAACCCCCGCCCCCAAACTGCCCCTAGTTGAAACTGCCTCTCCGAGTCTTCCGCGACTGCCACTGTTCGTAATCCCGTTCCGGATCGACCCGCTCCGGCCGCTCCACCTTCTCCTGCGTCTTTCGCTGCGCGGAAAAACTTCGCTCCTCGTTTCGGCTTATGCGGCGATGCGCACACATCCCCTCCAGCAGAAATTCCGCAGCCGCTGTTACAAGTTCCGCCCCGTCGATGCCCTTCACGCCCAGCGGCGCCAGCTTCTCCACCAGTCCCTGAATCTGTTTCAACTCCTCCAGAGTCGCCTTCGCTGCCTGCGCATCCGAAATCTTCACCGTCCCGCCCAAATTGAACCACTGCTCGATCTGCTGCGTGTTTACATCGCCAAAATACCGGTCGAAAACCTTCCCGATCGCCGCGCGCACTATATCCCGCACCACGGTGTCCGCGCCCTTCATCTCGCCTTCGTATTCCAGCTCCAGCTTGCCCGTAATCCCCGGCAGAGCCGAGTACAAATCGCCTACCCGTGGCACCACGCGCGTCTCTCCATGGATCAGCGCCCGCCGCTCCGCATTGCTCACCGCCAGCTCCAGGGTCGAAATCGGAAGCCGCTGGCTCACACCGCTGCGCTTGTCCACCTTCTTGTCCTCGCGCGCCGTGAAAGCTACCTGCTCAATCACCTCGCGCAAATACTGCGGCACCTGCGCATCCCCCGAGTCGCGTTCCGTCCACGCCTCCTGCGCCGTGATCGCAATCCCTTCCTCCAGCGTCTCCGGATAATGCGTCCGAATCTCCGACCCGATCCGGTCCTTGAGCGGCGTCACAATCTTCCCGCGCGCCGTGTAGTCTTCAGGATTAGCGCTGAACACCAGCGCCACATCCAGCTCCAGCCGCACCGGGTAGCCCTTTATCTGCACATCGCCTTCCTGCATGATGTTGAACAGCGCCACCTGAATCTTCCCTGCCAGGTCGGGCAGCTCGTTCACCGCGAAGATGCCCCGATTCGCTCTCGGCAACAGCCCATAGTGCATCGTCATCTCGCTCGCCAGATCATGCCCGCCCCGCGCAGCCTTAATCGGATCGAGATCGCCAATCAGATCGGCCACCGTCACATCCGGAGTGGCAAGTTTCTCTACGTACCGCTCGTCGCGCGAGAGCCAGCCGAGCTGCGTCGCATCCCCGCATTCCACGATCAGGTCGCGGCACCGGCGGCACAGCGGCATATATGGATTGTCCCGAATCTCGCAGCCCGCCACATACGGAATGTGATCGTCGAGCAGCGCCGTCAGTCCGCGCAGAATGCGGCTCTTCGCCTGCCCCCGCAGCCCCAGCAAAATAAAATTCTGCCGCGACAGCACCGCGTTCACAATCTGCGGCACCACCGTATCCTCGTACCCAATGATCCCCGGAAACACCGGCTCCTTCGCCTTCAGTCGCGCGATCAGGTTCTCCCGCATCTCGTCTTTCACTGAACGCGTCCGCAACCGGGTCTCGTTGTATTCGCGATTCCCGCGCAACTCGCCCAGCGTCTGCGGCAGGTGCGCCGCGTGTCCGTGGTCCGTTCCTCCGGACGTGGTCTGCCGACTGGCCATCGATACTCCTGTCCCTGTGTGTCCTGTTGTCGTCTGTTATGTTCCCGTGCCTGTCCTATTGGACGCTCCCGCGCCCGCAGCGTCTTCGCTGACCGTTCACTTGCTGGTTCCGTCTTCGCTGACTACTACATTTAGTGTATGGGGAAGCCGCCGCCCTGTCCGGCTCTCGAGGTTCGTCCCGCGTCTTCTATCCCGCTCTGCAAGCGCGGCAACACCTCGTTATAGAACTCCCGCAGCCGCGTCGTTCGCTCCGCATCCGAGCGCGTCGCCAGCAGTTGCTGCTTGAATCCCAAATCCGATGGCAACGCGTCCGCAAGCTGAAACGCCACCGGCGCGTTCAGGTCCAGATGCATCGCCGGCAGTTCGATGCCCGCCAGCTGCAACGTCGCAAAGTGCAGCGCCGCGCAATCCTCCCGATCCGTTCGCGTCGACCCCGCTCCCTCGTCCTCGAAAAACTCAACGTCCGCCTGCAGATATTTCTGAGACTCGTCCAGCCCCTCGATCTCGAACCGCCGCACGCCCTCACACAGAATATCCAGCCGCCCGTCGGAATACCGCTCCACCACGCGCACAATCTTCGCCGTGCACCCGACGATCGCCATCTTTTCCCCATCCGCCTGCACTACGCCAAACGGTTTGTCTTCTCCCAGGCACGCCGCCACCATCTCCCGATACCGCTCTTCGAAGATGTGCAACGGCAGCGCCGTCCCAGGAAAAAGCACCGTGCTCAGGGGGAACAAAGGAATTCTCATGATGGTGTCATTATGCCCGCACTCGCGGCCCGACGCACCGAGTCTTTTCACAATCCCGCAGATGCTGCCAGGCGACTTGGCCTTGAAGCGCAGATCGATAGACGCTTTTAGCTAACCGCTTGTCGGTAGACGCTTTTCGCTAACCGCTTCTCGCTACACGCTTTTCGCTAAACGTTTCTTGCTAAACGCATCTCGCTAAATGCTTTTCGCTGAACGTTTCTCGCTGGACGCGGTCCCTGCTGCCTACTGCCTATTGCCTATTGCCTATTCCCTACCTACTCCCTGAATTCCTCCAGCATCGCCTCCATCTCCCCCAGCGCATGCTTGTTCCCCGTCCTCCGAGCCGCCTCTATCCCCTCCACCAGCCGCTCCTTCGCCTCATCCAAGCGCTTCGCCTTCGCCAACGTCTGGGCAGCCATGAAATATCCCGCCGTGTAATCCGGATGATCGGCCAGCAGCCGCCCAAACTCCTCCAACGCCGGCTCCGTTTCGCCCCGCGCCGCCAGTTCCATTGCCAGCCCGTACCGCGCAAACGCATTTCCCGGATCCTGGCTCAGAATTTCCCGCAACCCCACTGCCTTATCCACGTCTGTTCCCTCCTACCGGCCGCCAACCGCTAACTTAACGCAAATCGCTGATTTGCAATCAGTTCCCTATTCCCCGTTGCCTATTCCCTGCTTTTCAGGATTTCTGTTGTAAGCGGTTGCCTTGCAGGGCTATCGTATCGGTGTCTGACCTTTTCCACATTCGATTGCCCGGGAATCAAGCCCTCCACCGGCCTGACTTGAAAGCCGCAAACGCAACTGCCGAATTCTTCCCATGGCGCCCGAATTGAGGATAAGGCACCAAGCCGGACCGCTCCGCTACGGGCCGGTACAACAATACGAACCGCCCCCGGTTCGATGGGAGTACGCTGTCATGCAACAACTTCGGGCATCTCATGCCTCTGGTCTTCTGCGTACAAGTCTGCTGTCGGCGCTGCTTCTCTCGGTCGCCTTCTCCTCGGCGCCTGCCCAATCCGTCAAACCCTCTGCGTCGTCCGCCCCATCCACAACGCCCCCTTCCCCCCAGCCTGGCACCCCCCCATCCATAACCACCACCGCCGAGGAAGTTTCCCTGGACCTCGTCGTCCGAAACAAACACAACAAGCCCGTCCTCGACCTCACGCCCGCGGACCTCGCCATCACCGACAACGGCTCCCCGGTCAAACTCACAGATCTCCACCTCGTCAACGGCGCCTCGCAATCGCAACATCTGGTAACGCTGGTCTTCGATCGGCTAGATCCCGGTCCCGCAAAAACCTCTCGCGAAATCGCCGCGAAAATCCTCAGAGCCATTCCTGATAAGGGCTACGCCTTCGCCATTCTTCAAATGAACGGCCGCCTTCGTCTCATCCAGCCGTACACCGGCAACCAGGACCTCATCCAGAAGGCGATCGCCACTGCCACCAGCCCCGCATCCGGTGCGCCGCCCACCGAACTCTCGCCTGCGGAAAAGGACATTCTCTCCATCGCTCAGGGTGATTCCCTTTCTGTAGATTCCACTGACCGCGCCAACGCTAAACTGCTTCTCTCCGGCCTTGAAGAATCCCAGCGGATCCTCGAAGATCAGCACACCTACCCGTCGCTCTCGGCGCTCCTTGCGCTCGCCCGCACCCAGCGCCAGATCACCGGCCGCAAGCTCGTCATTTACTTCGCCCAGGGGCTTTACGCAGACTCCGACGCTCGGGACACCATCAAGTCCGTCGTGGGCCAGGCTAACCGCGCCGGCGTCACCCTCTGCACGGTCGATACAAGCGCTCTCGATCAGCAGGTCAGTGACAAAATGAAGAGCGCTATGGCCATCGCATCTCTGAACGTGGGCTCCGCCATGAGCTCGGCCGATTCCCTCGGCGCCAGCGGCTACGGCCGCGGTCAGTCCGGCCCTCCCATCGGCCAGGTTATGGACAACGCCCAAAACATGTCCCGCATGGAATTCGACAGCATGGAGGAGTCGAAGAGTCCCCTCGTCAATCTCGCCACCGGCACCGGCGGTATCTACATCAAGGCGGGAGCCAACCTCAGCAAGCCCCTCCAGCAGCTCCACGACGACCTCACCACCTACTATCAGGCTGCCTACGTTCCCGCCATCAAGGTCTACAACGGCCAGTTCCGCCCCATCGATATCCAACCCCTGCGCAAGGGCCTCGTCATCCGCTCCCGTTCCGGATACTTCGCCGTGCCTCCCGACAACGGCACCGGCATTCGTCCGTTTGAAGTCCCGCTGCTCTCGATCCTGGCCAGCCCGCAGCTACCAACCGACATCGGCTTTCGCATGGCCGTCCTCCACCTCGGCCAGCTCCCCGACGGCAACACCGGCGCGCTCACCGTCGAAGTGCCCGTCTCCCAGCTTCAGATTCACGACGACGCCAACACCCACCTCTCCTCTGTGCACGTGACCATCGTTGCCCAGATCAAGAACGACAAGGGTGGTCTGCTGCAGCGTTTCAGCGAAGACATCCCGCGCCACGAAACGCCCGATATGCTGCGCAGCGACGAGGGCCAGGTCATCACCATGCAGCGCCACTTCTCCGCCGATCCCGGCGAATACACCCTCGAAACCGCTGTCCTCGACCGCCTCGGCAACAAATCCGGCGCGCAGCGCACCAAATTCACAATCGCTCCCATCCCGCACGGCCCCGCCCTCGGCGACATCGCTCTCGTCCGGACCGTCGAACCCATGCACGAAGAGACTTCGGCCTTCGAGCCGATGCGGTACATGGACGGCCGCGTCATTCCCGACCTCAGCGCCGAGCTCCCGGAAAGCACGCGCAGCCTCTCTCTCTTCTTCATGGTGCATCCGCTCGCTGGCAGCACCAGCCAGCCGCAGCTTGAAATGCAGATTATCCGCAACGGCGAGCTGCTCGGTAAAATGCCCCTCGAATTACACAAGACCTCCACCACCGGAGCGGCCATTCCCTACCTCGGCACCATCCAGGGCCATACCTTCCCGCCCGGCAACTACCAGGTCAAAGCCGTCCTCACCCAGGACGGCCAATCTGTAACCAGCACAGCTACATTTGCAGTGGAAGGAACCATCGCCGCATCCAGCGCGCCCGCCGCCTCTTTTACCGCTACCGGCGGCTCTGCGACCGACTCGCCGGCAGACAAAGCCGCCGACCAGCACCTGACCTCGACCGCCGCCCTCGCCAACAGCCAGTTCACCATCGTCAGTCCATCGCATCCGGTACCACCTCCCACAGACGCCGAGGTTCACGACGTCATCGAAGGCGCTCGCCAGCGCGCGCTCGCCTGGTCCGACTCGCTCCCCAATTTCTTCTGCGTCGAGGTCACCGACCACTCCATCGACTCCACCGGCCGCGGCGACTGGCGCCACAAGGACACCATGGTCCAGCTCATGCGTTACGTCGACCATCAGGAGTCCCGCACCACCCTTGAACTCAACGGCCAAAAAGCCAGCGTCCAGCCCGCCGATCTCGATTTCGCCCACTCCGTCGGAGAATTCGGCGGCATGTTCCAGGTCGTCTTCGATCCCTCCGCCAAAGCGAAGTTCACCTGGAAAGAATCCGATGTCCTCGACGGCCAGCCCGTCCAGGTCTTCGCTTTTCAGGTCGCCGCCGCCAATTCCAACTTCGACCTCACCGGCGAAAACAACCGCCAGCTCGCCGTCGGCTTCCACGGCCTCCTCTACCTCGATACCGCCACGCGCAGCGTCCGCCGCATCACCATCGATGCCGACGACATCCCCGAGAACCTCCTCGTCCGTGCCTCCACCATCTCCGTCGATTACGCCTGGATCTCCATCAACAACCACGACTATCTGCTGCCGGTGCGCGGCGCCGTGAGCCTCCGCGAAGGCAAACACCAAGCCGTTCTCAACGAATTCGCTTTTCGCAACTACCGCCGCTTCGGCGCACAAATCCGCATCCTCAGCAAAGAAGAATCCAAAAACCTCCCCGGCAACTAATCGTTGGTTCCCCCTGTTCCCCGGTCCCTCGACCTTGGACGGCTCTCCATCTTTTCTGACCGCTGAATCCTGAACGCTGAGCGCTCTCTCTGTACCCTGTGCCCTCCACCCTGTACCCTTGAAACAAGGAGATCCCCATGGACCTGAACGGCCCCGCGCTTCCCGCGCGCACCGTGGCCCAGTCGCAGTCTGAAATGACCGAGCTGATCCTGCCCAACGATACCAACACCCTGGGCAATCTGCTCGGCGGCCGCCTCATGAACTTCATCGACCTCGTCGGCGCCATGGCCGCCTACCGCCACGCCCGCAGCCACGTCGTCACCGCTTCCATGGAGCACATCGACTTCATCGCTCCCGTCCACGTCGGCGACCTCATCATCCTCAAATCCTCCGTCAACCGCGCCTTCCGCACTTCCATGGAAGTTGGCGTCAAAGCCTGGGTCGAGAACACCATCGCCGGCACCCATCATCACGTCGCGTCCGCCTACCTCACGTTCGTCGCCGTCGACACGCAGGGCCGCCGCGTGCCCGTCGCCCCGCTGCTCGCCGAAACCAACGAAGAGAAGCGTCGCTACGAAGAAGCCGGCCGCCGCCGCGAAGTCCGCGAATCCGAAGCCCGCCGCCGCCACATCCCCAAATTCGAACCCGCCAAAATTTAGAAGAACGGCGCGGGTGCCCCAAGAGCAATGAGTCGCTATACATCCTTCGCGAAAAGTTCTTCACTGATCGCTTCCTGGTCTACGCGCGTCTATTCCCTGTTGCCTGTTGCCTACTCCCTGCATTTACCCTGAATCCATGGCCCACCACCCCACACCCCCGCCCCCCACCGCGCTTCCCGGCGTCAAATCCATCGTCGCCATCGGCTCCGGCAAAGGCGGAGTCGGCAAAACCACCCTCGCCGTCAACCTCGCCATCGCGCTTGCCCACCTCGGCCACCGCATCGGGCTCATCGACGCCGACATCTACGGCCCCAACATCCCGCTCATGATGGGCACTTCGCAGCAACCCCGCATCCTCGCCAACAACCAGATCGAGCCCAACCTCGCCCACGGCGTCAAAGTCATCTCCATCGGATTCATCTCCCCCGGCGACAAGCCTCTCGTCATGCGCGGCCCCATGCTTCACCAGATCATCCGCCAATTTCTGCAGCAGGTGGAATGGGGCGACCTCGACAGCCTCCTCATCGACCTCCCGCCCGGAACCGGCGACGTCGTCATCTCCCTCGTGCAGACGGTCCCTCTCACCGGCGCTATTGTCGTCTCCACCCCATCCGACGTCGCCCTGCAGGATGCGCGCAAGGCCCTCGAAATGTTCCACCAGGTCAATGTCGAAGTCCTCGGCATCGTCGAGAACATGAGCCACTTCACCTGCCCTCACTGCCACCACGAAATCGACATCTTCTCCCGTGGGGGCGCCGAGCGCACCGCGAAGCAGTTCAACATCCCCTTCCTCGGCTCTGTCGAACTCACATCCGAAATTCGCAAGGGCGGCGACACCGGCCTTCCCGTAGCTCTCGCCGGACCTGACTCACCCCATGCCGCGCAGTTCTACGCCATCGCCAGCCACCTCGCCGAACGCGCCCAACAACAATCCGCCAAAACCGAAACCATTTTTGAAATCAGCTGAAGCGTATTGGCGGCGTTCGCCCCAAAAGCCCCCTTTTTCTGCGTTCCAGCGCAGTTGTGCACCGCCTCCATTGCGGCGGAATCGCGCCTCTGAAACGGCTCCGCTGGAGGGCACTGCAGGGAACTACTCTTCCCCTTCCTGCGTACCGGCCTGAATGGCCTACGATCTCCGCTTCGCCCTGCGTATGATCCGCTCCCATGGCTGGTTCTCGCTCGCCGTCGTCGCCACCCTCGCGCTCGGCATCGGCCTCAACACCATGGTCTTCACCATCATCAACGCGGCGCTCTTCAAGCCTGTGCCCGTTCCCGGCGGAGCCCGCCTCGTCGCTGTCACCTCCCGCACTCCCGGCAACGGCGACGATGGCCTGTCGCTGCCCGCCCTCCTCGACTACCGCGCCCAGGCCCGCACCTTCGCCGCCCTCGAAGGCGCCTCCGATCAGGAAGGCGTTCTCGGCGAGCCCGGCAATCCGCCCCAGGCCTATCACCTCGAGCGCACCACCACCGGCGTTTTCTCCATGCTGCACATCCACCCCGTCCTTGGCCGCGACTTCCTGCCCTCCGACGCCCTGCCCGGCGCCGCGCCCGTCCTCATGATCGGCTACGCCGTCTGGCAGAATCGCTACGCCGGCGCGCCTTCGGTCATCGGCCGCCAGGTCCGCATCAACGAGAAATCCGCCACCATCGTCGGCGTCATGCCCCGCGGCTTCATGTTCCCCACCACCGTTGACCTCTGGATGCCGCTCGCCCCCACCGCCAACGACCTGAAGCGCGACAACCGCCAGCTCCAGGTCTTCGGCTTGCTCCAGCCCGGCATCAGGATCGCCGCAGCGCAGGCCGAGCTCACCGGCATCGCCCATCGCCTCGCCGCCCAATACTCCGCGACCGACAAGGACGCCACCGCCCTCGTCATGTCCTTCCACGAACGCTACAACGGCGGCAACATCAAAATGGTCTTCCTCCTCATGCTCGCCTCCGTCGGATTCGTCCTGCTCATCGCCTGCGCCAACGTCGCCAACATGATGCTCAGCCGCGCCGTCGCCCGCCAGCGCGAGATGTCCATCCGCGCCGCCCTCGGCGCCTCCCGCTGGCGCGTCATCCGCCAGCTACTCATCGAGAGCGTTCTGCTCAGCGTTTTCGGAGGCATCTTCGGCCTCGCCCTCGCCGTCTTTGGCGTCCACTGGTTCGATCTCGCCACTTCCAGCGTAGGCCGCCCCTACTGGGTTCAGTTCACCATGGATTACTCGGTCTTCGGTTACTTCGCTGCCCTCTCCATCCTCAGCGGTCTGCTCTTCGGCATGTTGCCCGCTCTGCGGTCTTCGCGCCCCGACCTCAACCAGGTCCTGCAGGAAGGCGCACGCAGCATCGGCCATCGTCGCGGCGGAAAACTCGCCGCCGTTCTGGTCGTCTTCCAGTTCGCGCTCACCCTCGTTCTCCTCACCGGCGCAGGCGTGTTCGTCCACAGCCTTCTCAAAACGCTGGACTCCAATCAATCCGTCCCCGCCCGACAGCTCATGGTCGCCCGCTTCCACCTCCCGCAGGATGGCTACAAAGACATCGCCGCGCGTCAGCGCTTCTACGACCAGCTTCTTCCGCGCCTCCGCGCCCTCCCCGGCGTCACCCGCGCCGCCCTCACCTCGAATCCGCCGGGACTGGGCTCCGCCGAGAGTCCCATCGAGGTCGAACACGCGCGCATCGACGATCCCGCGCATCGCCCTGTCGTCGCTTACGTCACCGCCTCGCCCGGATATTTCTCGACCATCCGTCTGCCGCTGCTCTTCGGCCGCGACTTCAACGCCATCGACGGACTCGCGAGCCACCAGGCCGCCATCCTCACACGCGCAACCGCGGAGCGCTTCTGGCCCGGACAATCCGTCCTCGGCAAACGCTTTCGCCTGTTCGACGATCAGGGCAAACCTGGCGACTGGATCACCGTCGTCGGCGTCACCGCCAACCTCGCACAGGATCTGACCGAGCGGGATCCCAAGCCTCTGCTCTTCGTTCCCATCCAGCAGCAGGACTGGAGCGGCACGTCGTTGGTCGTCGAGTCCACCGCCAACCCCACCGCCCAGGTGCGCGCCGCCGTCCAGAGCCTCGACCAGGATCTGCCCCTGCGCGACGTCTTCATCCTCAACGAAGCGGTCGAGCACCAGACCTGGTACCTGCACCTCTTCAGCAAAATCTTTATGGGATTCGCCTTCGTCGCGCTTGTCATGGCCGCCGTCGGCATCTATGCGGTGCTCGCGCAGGCCACCAGCCGCCGCACCCAGGAGATCGGCGTCCGCATCGCCCTGGGCGCCAGCCTTCGCAACATCATGCTGCTCGTCATGCGCCGCGGGCTCTGGCAGATCGCCGCCGGTCTCGCGCTCGGACTCGCCGCTGCCTTTCCCGCCGCGCGCCTTATGGCCAGCCTGCCCATTGGCGTCTCGCCCACCGATCCCGCCGTCTTTGCCGCAGTCGCCGCGCTGCTCGCGCTCGTCGGTCTCGTCGCCTGCTGGCTGCCCGCTCGACGCGCTGCTGCCCTCGACCCCGTCCGAGCTATTCGCTATGAGTGAAAACCGCAGCCTGGACAGGGCTCTGAACTCTGCTGGCTGGCCTCTCGCAAAAGCGGAATCCATCTCTCTCAAAGCGCTTTTCGCTCATCGTTTCTTTCGCTAACCGCTTCAGCCAGCAAACCGCCACTCTCTGCTGCCGTCAATCTCGCTCTCGCTGAGGTTCTGCGCGTCCGCCGTATACAGCGCATCCCCTCCTTCTTTGGCGAGGGGCTCTGGGAAGGCAATCTCGCGGCCATGCGCGAAGATAAACCTGCTCGCACCACGAAACCACGCAGGAGGCAAGCTTGATTCTGGTCGACACTTCGATCTGGATCGAGATGCTCAGCGGCAGGCTCGGCCGGAATATCTCCGAACCGCACCTCTTCAACTTCCTGACCTGTGGCCCTGTGGCCCAGGAAGTTCTCCAGGGACTGCGGCCTACGCCTCGAGCAGATGCTTTTCGTGGCGACTTCCTGGCGCTGCCGGTTCTCAGCGACCCGTTGCCGAATTCGTTGTTTCTCGCCGGCTCTGATATCTACCGCGTGGGCCGGGATAAAGGCCGCATGATTCGTTCGTCCGCGGATTGCCTCATTGCCGCCATCGCGATCGAAAACCGCGTTTCTGTCTTGCACAGGGATCGGGACTTCGAGGCGATCGCAAGTTTCACGACCCTACGGATAGCTCACCCGCCTCGCTATTAGTTCTCCTCCGCGCTTCCTCGACGCCCTTCCCTATTCCCTACCGTTGCCTATCGCCTGCTCCCCCATGCTACGATTCCCCCATCGGAGGCATCCATGTCCCGCTATTCCCGTCGCGATTTCCTCAAAGCCAGCGCAGCCGCCGGCGCCGCCGCCACTCTATCGACCGTCCCCCTCTCCGCCGAAACACGCCGCGCCACCGACCTCGTCACCCTCGGCAAATCCGGCGTCAAAGTCACGCGCCTCGCCTTCGGCACCGGCTCCAACAACGGATCCGTCCAGCGCAACCTCGGCCAGGAAGGCTTCAATCGCCTCGTCCGCTACGCCTACGACGAGGGCATCCGCTTCTTTGAGACCTCCGACTCCTACTACGACATGCACCGCATGCTCGGCATCGCCCTCAAAGGCATTCCCCGCGAGACCTATCAGCTCATGACCAAGGTGACCACCGAGGATCCCGTCGATCCGCAGGTCCGCATCGACGAGCTCCGCAAACAAATCAATACCGACTACTTCGACATCGCGCTCCTCCATTGGCAGCACATCGGCGACTGGCCCGACGTCACCACCCGCTGGCAGGACGGCATCGTCAAAGCCCAGGAGCGCAAAGCCGTCATCGCGCGCGGCGCCTCGGTCCACGGACTTCCGGCTCTCCGTCGCGTCTCCGATTTCCATTGGCTCGATGTCGCCATGATCCGCGTCAACCACAACGGTACCCGCATGGACGCCGAGATCGCCGAAGGCCCCTACCGCGGCAATGTCCCCGAGGTCGTTGAGCACATCCACAAGACCCGTGCGGCGGGCATGGGCGTTATCAGCATGAAGCTCGCCGGCGAAGGCAGCTTCGGACCCGAAGACCGCCAGAAGGCCATGCGCTTCGCCTTCCAGAACGCTAAAGTCGACTCGGTCACCGTCGGCTACAAGAGCAACCAGGAAATCGACGAAGCCATCCGCAATATCAACCTGGCCCTCGCCTGAGAAAACACCGCATCTCCAACGCTCTCACAAACACCCGATAAAGGAGGGCTGGATATACATCGTCCATTCACACAACCCGCCTACATTGGCCGATGAGGTATACGCATGCCCGTCGAGCTCTCCGATCTGGACCAGATGCAGAAGAACTACAAAGGCGCGGTTGACGCGTGGGTCGCCGCCATCCGTCAGGAAGAAGCCCTGGCCTCGGTGAATCACACCGTTGCCGAAGTCGACAAGTGGGAAAACGCCGCCTTCGCCGAGGACGACGCCCGCAGCAAAGCCAAAGCCGCCAAGAAGGCCTACGAAGACGCGCTCCGCGAGAAGTTCTTCAACTTCTAGCGCCAACAGGGTGCCCCATCCAGGCCGCGCGAGTGAAGCTCCGGTCGAGCAGGGTGGCTATGTTCGCGACCCGCTGTCCGCTATTGAACGCTCGACAGAACGCTGCGCGACAACCGTCGCAGGCAACAAAAATCCCGGCGCAATCAGCCAAGTGAACCACGGAAGCCGCGTCATTAGAATCAAAAACACCGCCAACGAAGTTCGGCCAGCTCAACCCTTCGCACGCCCCGAACACCATTCCCATTACCGTTAACCACTTCGGCAACAGCTTCATCAACATCGCGGCAATCGAAATTCCCGGCGTCAGCAATCCCATCGGGACTGAAAATCCTGGCAATACAAGGGAATTGGACTCCAGCACCCGCGTGAAAGCCAATAACAGGCTCCAATCGCGCCGATGGAGGTCTAGATCGCTTACCGCCCCCCCTAGTGCTGGTGCACCCCGTGTGTCGAGCGGTCAGGCTCGTGATCGATTTGGCTGATATTCCCGATTTGGGAAAAACCCATGCACTTTCGTGCCCATCCAGTTACCTCCTTTCCAGGCCTCGACCCACGATTTTTCGGATACTGAATCGGTCGTCGGCTGAGATTTCGCGCCCCCCGGTTTTAAAGCCGTACCTACCACCCGGAGGATTTACATGTCCGCCCGTCACAAAAAACACGTTTCTCCGCATGGCATTGACAAGAGCCCGACGGGAATCGCAGGACTCGATCAGATCGCAGAGGGAGGCTTTCCGGCTGGCAGACCGACCCTGATCTGCGGTAATCCCGGCTGTGGAAAGACGGTTCTTGCCATGGAATTCCTCATCCATGGGGCAATGCAATTCCATGAACCCGGCGTTTTCGTCGCCTTCGAGGAAACTGAAAAAGAATTGACTGAGAATTTCGCATCGATGGGCTTCGATCTTCCCAGCCTCATGCGCCAGAAGAAGATCGCTATCGATCACGTTCACATCGAGCGTGGCGAAATCCAGGAGATCGGCGAGTACGACCTGGAGGCGCTATTCATCCGATTGGAGAGCGCCATGCGCGCGGTGGGCGCAAAGCGGATCGTTCTGGACACTATCGAGGCACTTTTCTCCGGCTTCAGCGACACCAATATCCTGCGCGCCGAACTTCGACGCCTCTTTCTCTGGCTGAAGGACCGGGGTATCACGGCCATCATCACGGCAGAATCCGGCGATGGGCGATTAACCCGCCAGGGGATTGAAGAGTATGTCGCAGATTGTGTGATTCTTCTCGATCATCGAGTCGAGAATCAGTGCTCGATTCGACGGATGCGCATTGTTAAATATCGGGGCACCCCGCACGGCACCAACGAATACCCCTTTCTGATCGGCGAAGCCGGGTTCTCAGTGCTCCCGGTTACGGCACTCAGGCTCGATCACAAGGCGTCGATGCTGCGCATTTCCAGCGGCATACCGCAGCTCGACGCTATGCTTACGGGCGGCGGGTTTTACCAGGCAAACAGTATTTTGGTTTCCGGCGGCTCCGGGACCGGCAAGAGCAGTCTGGCGGCCCACTTTGTGCAGGCAGCGTGTCAGCGGGGAGAAAGGGCGCTCTATTTCGCAACCGAGCAGTCGTCCGAGGAAATGATCCGCAATATGCGGTCCATCGGCGTGGACCTCGAGCGCTGGATAAAGCGCGGCCTGCTTCGTATTCATTCGTGTCGACCCGGTACATTCGGGCTGGAACGGCATCTGGTGAAAATACACGAGATGACTACCGCCTTCGATCCGAAGGTTGTAGTCATCGATCCGATGACCAACTTCCAGTCTGTAGGGTCCCTCTCGGAGGTGAAATCGATGGTCACACGGCTGATCGACAACTTCAAGTCCAGCGAGATTACGGCTATGTTTATCAGCCTGACCGACGGCGACTCTGGTATGGAGACCAGCGAGGTGGATGTGTCGTCGCAGATGGACGCATGGCTGGCGCTGCGCAACCTGGAGTCGAACGGGGAACGGAATCGGGGATTGTATGTGCTAAAGGCGCGCGGCATGGCCCACTCGAACCAAATCCGGGAATTCGTGCTGACTGACCATGGCGTCGAACTCGTCGAAGTCTACGTTGGGCCCGGGGGAATGCTGACCGGCTCGGCACGCATCGCCCAGAACGCCAGAGAGCGCGACGAAACCGAGAGGCGCCGGGAAGAGCTGCAAAGAAAGAATGCCGAACTGAAGAACAAGCGGCAGCAAATGGAGGCCGAGATCGAGCGTCTGCGTATGGCATTCAAAGTCGAAGAACAGGAGATTATGGGGAACCTGCAAAGCATGCAGCTGCGGGACAGGCGTATCGATCTGAATCGAGTCGAGATGGGCCGGGCGCGGAGTGGCGGCGGCACGATGACGGCAGCGGGGAACGGGCGGGCACGTCTGCCGTTAACTCCGGCGTAACAGTCGTGCGCCGGTCATTATTTTCGATATTGAAACGATCAACTGAAGGTGAAATGAGGTCGGCATGAAACGGGCAAATGGAAGGCCGGCACGAGCGAGCCGCGGCAAAACGTCCGCCGGTTGGGACCTGCGGTTGTACATTGCCGGCAACACGCCACGCTCGCGGACGGCGTTACGGAATCTGCGGGCAATCTGCGAAGAGCACCTTCCGGAGAAATACCGTATTCACATCATCGACCTTCTTCGGCAACCGGAGCTGGCCAGCAAGGATCAGATTATCGCCACTCCCACGCTGCTTCGGCGGCTGCCTGCGCCAGTTCGCCGGTTGATCGGCGACCTCTCTGAAAAGGAACGCGTACTGATCCGGCTGGACCTGTTGATTGAGGACACTGAAGATGCCAGCGAAAGATAAAAAATCGCCCATATCCCGGACGGGGGATTACGTACTGAAACTCTACATCACAGGGGCGACTCGGCGTTCGCAGACGGCGGTTACGAATCTGCGCTCGATATGCGCCAAGTACCTCGAAGGCCGCTACGATCTTGAAGTTGTGGATATCTATCAGTCGCCGGGGCGCACGCAAAAAGACAATATTGTGGCAGCCCCGACGCTGGTCAGGCAACTGCCACTTCCCGCCCGGCGACTGGTTGGGGACTTGTCAAAACAAGGACAGGTTTTGCTTCTGCTGGGACTGAAGCCACGGCGCCAGAGCGATGACTGAGCGTCGCCCCGCGCGAGCTGAGCGGGAGATCACGCGGCTCCGCGCGCATCTGGCCGAGGTAGAGGAAGCGCTGTCGGCGATCCGGACCGGCAACGTGGATGCCATTGCGGTCGAAGGCCCCCTGGGGCGGCGGATCTTCACGCTGGAAGGGGCGGACCAGCCTTACCGGCTTCTTGCCGAACAGATGAGCGAAGGAACCGCGTCCATGAGCGCGGACACGACGATACTGTTCTGCAATCAGCGACTGGCTCAAATGGTGGGCCGGAAGCGCCACACACTGATCGGCTCGACTGCCCTGAGTTTGGTCCCGGACGCGGACAGGGAGAGCTTCCAGGCTCTTCTAGCCCCGAAACGGCGCGCACATCGCCGCTCCGAGCTGCGATTTCGTCGCAGCGATGGGGCTGTGATTCCGGTCCTCGTGTCCATCAGCATCCTACCTCCGAAAAATGGTTACAGGTTCTGCCTGGTCGCAACCGATTTAAGTGAAATCAAGGCGAGTGAGCTGGAACGGGATCGGATCAACAGTCGCTTGCGCACAACCAGCGCAACGATGAACGCGATTGTGGAACAATCGACCGATCTCATCGTGGTCTGCAACGCTCAGGGGCGGATGGACTATGTTTCATCGGCCTGCAACTCGCTTCTGGGCCGGGCAAGCGACGATCTGGTCGGAAAGTCGGTTGCCATGATCGTGGCTCCTGAAGCTGCAGGAGAGCTGCTGCATCTCGTGAGCCAACCGCAGAGCGATTCGCATCCAAGGCTTACCCTCCGGTGCCCACGGTGGGACGGGTCGCTCCTCTGGCTCGAAACGAGCAGGACCACCGTCAGCGCGGATTCACAGGATGGAGCGAGAGCGGTTCTGACTTTTCATGACATCACCGAACACCTTGAGCACCAGCAGCAAATCCAGACGGCTCTTCATGAAAAAGAAGTACTGCTGCGGGAAATCTACCATCGGGTCAAAAACAACCTCCAGGTCATTCAGAGCCTCCTGAAGATGCAGGCTCGCGTACTCAGCGATGAGAAAACGCAGCAGGCCCTCCGGGAGATGGCACAGCGGGTCTCTGCCATGGCCCTTGTTCACGAGCGCCTCTATCAGATGCACGATCTGACTGGGCTGTCTCTGCCCAACTACCTGCTTGACCTGTTCAACGGAGCTCTGGCATCCCAGTCGCTGGACAGCAATCAGATTCGTCTGACTCTCGACGCGGAAGAGATTCCGCTGGCTCTCGAACAGGCTGTTCCCTTCGGGTTGATGATGAACGAACTGATCTGCAATTCGCTCAAGCATGGTTTTCGCGATGGACGGCAGGGGAACATCGATATCTCGATTCGCCGCTCCGGCGCCGGCACGCACTTCGCAATCAAAGATGATGGGGTCGGGCTCCCACCGGACTTTAATGCCGGCGGATCGTCCTCCATGGGGCTCAATGTCGCCAAGAGCCTCGCGCAAAGATTAGGAGGGCAACTGGTGTTTTCCTCGGAGAATGGCTGTTGCGTTCAGGCGGACCTGACGAGGTTGTGAAGCGGCGCCAGCCTTTGCTGGCGCACCTAACAGATCGCGTTTGCATTCATCTGTCCCTATATCGATCCGATCCGGCTTTTCTCAAGGCGATCTAACCTGGCGCTTGATCACGCCTCTGTCCCGAAACTGTAGGAGTGCTGCGCGTGAAACACATCCTCGAGAAGTACTTGTTCGGATCTGGGTTGCCTTCAAAGACCGTTGAGCAGTTACGACAGTCCGATGTTTCCAAACATTTGACGGCGATTGCTCCGTCGCGTAGTGCGCAAAGGGGAATGATGGAACCGCAGTGGCTTCCGCCTCTTAAACCAATGGGTATTTCACGCCGCCTGCGCCGCGGACGCATGGCATCGATTCGCCGTATGTGTTCGACACTATTGACCTGCTTGGAGGCTTGCTGAATTCCGGCACGTTGAGCGGTCAGGTCTTTCCGGCGGTTGAAATCAACCTTCACTCGAAGAAGCCGCAATTCACTTTGCATGACGAAGTGTCGAACAACCAGGTAAACTGACCTCGACTGGGCAAGTGGTGGGTGCGTGTTTTCGCAAGCTGTGGAGCAGTGGCTGCTCCTTCAGGCATCGGCCCAGCTTCTCTGGCCGTTCTGTTACCGCTCCGCCCGATGCAGGACTACGGGCATGCTGTTTGGGAAGCGCATGTTGGGATTTCTGGATGGGTCGGAGCCGTCGGGTGGTGGACCGACTGCAGGGCGCGGGCCGGTGGGTTCGGGTGGTTGGGACATGGGGAAGCCCAGGTCGACGGCGCGCTGCAGTTCGATCTGATCTCCTTCGAGAGTTCCGGAGTAAGTATTGTTCCCGGCTTTGAAGTAGACATTGCTGCCGTCAACTTTGCCGTCGGTGACGGGGATGGCCGCATCGCTTCCACCGAAGAAGCCGCCGCCCGCGCCTTCGACGGCGCCGGTGAGGGTGCTTCCCTGCTGATGGAGGGTGAAGACCATGGTGCCTTCGCCGATGAAGAGCGCCATGAGGCCGGTTGCGCCGCTCGAACCGGCGATGGGTCTCCAGAGGCCGGTGATGCCGGGGCCTTCGGGGACCTCGCGCTTCCATGGAGCGATTTGCGGACGCAGCGTTACTTCTTTTGCCGCGATGGTGGCGGTCGCTGACGTCAGGCCGGGAGACTCGGCCGTGATGGTGATGTCGCCGGCTGACTTTGCGGACTGCACGAGTGCCATGCAGTATCCGCAGAAGGCTTTGCGCACGGTGCCGCGATCCGATTCGTGATCGGTGGGATCGCCGTTGCCAACCCCGATCAGCTTGCCAGCTCCGGATACGCGGAACTTCACAACGTTGTCTGTAGTGGGCAAAACGCGGCCCTGCGCGTCCTGGACTTCGACGCTGAACATGGCTACGTCTTCGCCATCGGCGCGCAGATCCTGGCGGTCGGGTTTCATGACGAGCTTAGCGGCGGCGGCTGTGGTCTCACGTTTGGCGGTCATCACGATCTGGCCTGCTTTTGAGCCGTGGGCTTCGATGGAGCCGGGGGCGTAGGGGACAACCCAGGCTACGTGCGAATCTTTCCTGACATCTTTTGCGCCGAGGCTGTTGCCGTTGAGAAAGAGCTCGACGCTGTCGAGATTCGAATAGACCCAGACGGCGATTTCCTTACCCTCCATGCCCTCCCAGTTCCAGTGGGGAAAGAGGTGAAGGACGGGCTGCGAGGTCCACCAGGACTGGTAGTAGAAGAAGGAATCTTTGGGGAAACCGCAGGTATCGATGATGCCGTACTGGGAGCTGATGTTCGGCCAGCCATTGGGCGAGGGCTCGCCGCGATAATCGAAGCCGGTCCAGACGAAACCGCCGGCGAGCCACTCCTGGGCACCGCAGAAACGCCACCAGCCTTCGGCGGAGGCGCGGCCGGTGGTGGTGTAGGGATCGTAGGAGCCGACGTAGCCCTTGTCGAAGTCGGTAACGTAAATGCCGCGTGTGCCAACGGCGCTGACGGTTTCTGTGCCGATGACGGGCTTGTCGGGATGCTCTTTGTGATAGGCCGCGGCCTGGGGGTCCATGTAGTTGTAGCCTATGACGTCGCACTCGACGAGGCCACCGGCGCCGATGGCGCGGATGGGGGCGATGGAGACAGGGCGGGTGCCGTCGTGCTCGGTAGCAACGGCTTTCATGGCGGTGAGGATGTGGAGGCCGGTCTCAGTATTGGCCTGGCCTTCTTCATTGCCCATGGACCACATGAAGACGCTGGGGTGATTGCGGTCACGGCGGACGAGATCGGTGAACTGGGCGAGGCCTTCGGGGTTTGACGACATCATGCGAGTCTCATCGAAGACCAGCATGCCGAGCTCGTCGCAGGCGTTCAGCAACTCAGGGGTCGGGGGATTATGCGAGGTGCGAATCGAGTTACAGCCCATTTCCTGCAGCTTGCGCACGCGGTAATACTGCACGGCGTCGGGGAGCGCTGCACCGAGGCCGGCGTGGTCCTGATGATTGCAGGTGCCTTTGACCTTGACGGATTTGCCGTTGAGGAAGAAGCCCTTTTGCGGATTAAATTCGAGGGTGCGAATACCGAACGGCGTCTCGCAGCGATCGACAATTTCGCCCTGGGCGCTGATTTCGGTGACGAGCTTGTAGAGGTTGCGCTCTTCGAGGGACCACAGGAGGGGGCGTTTGAGCGCAATCGTCTGCTCGACGGTCTGGTCTGCGCCTGATGCGATGGAGGCGGGAGGGGTTTGCGATTTTGCTATCAGCTTGCCGGAGGGGTCGAGGATGGTCGAGGTGACGCGGGTGGTCTGGGCGTCTTTGGTGTGGTTTTGCAGATCGGTGCGGATGGAGAGGGCGGCATCGCCATTTGTAACTTTGGCGGATACAAATGTTCCCCACTGTTTTACATGAACGGGATGGGTTTTTGTGAGCCAGACGTGGCGATAGATGCCGGCGCCCTCGTAGAACCAGCCGTCGCTGAGTGTGGCATCGACGCGGACGAGCAGGACGTTGGTCTTGCCGGGATAGACGAAGTCAGTGACGTCGAAATGGAAGGGATCGTATCCGCCGCTGTGCACGCCGATGTAGAAGCCGTTGAAGGAGACCATGGTTTCGCGGTAGGCGCCATCGAACTCGAGGACGATTCTTTTGCCGGCATCGGCGGCGGGGATTTCAAAAACACGGCGATACCAGCCGACGCTGGTGTCGGGATAATACCGGCCAAGGGGGTAAAAGCCTTTGCTGGCGAGGGCGGGATCGTTTTCAAAGGGGAGCTCGATGGCCCAGTCGTGGGGCAGATCGACCTCGCGCCAGTCGCTGTCGTCGAAGGCCGGGGAGCTGGCGGCGATGAATCCGCCGGTTTTCTGGAAATTGCCGGCGCGCACGCCTCCGAAGCCGAAGTCTTTGGCGGGATCGTTGGCGTTGCCGAAGTGGAAGCGCCAGCCGAAATCGAGGAGAAGACGCTCGCGCCCGGCGCCTGGTTTTTGTGGTTCGGTAGCGTCGCCGGTGGGATGCGGGGCGGGCTCAGCCTGTGCGGCGCGGATGGCGGCCTGGCCAATGGGACCCATGCCTTGTGCGGCAGCGGCGGCTACAGGCGCGAGCAAACCGGCCTTTAACATATCGCGGCGTGATACCGTTTTCATTTTTACCTCCAGACCAAACTTCGACCTGCGATCCCGCTCAGGAATAGGCGCCTGCTTTTATGCCGAACTCCGAGCGACGCAAGTATAAACGCGCATCGACGTTATTCGCGACGGAACTGCGCGTCTTCTCGATCGGGCGGCCGGGCGGGGCCGGTCAGACGCCGATTCGCCGCTGCGTTTTTCCGGGCACTAGAAATTGAAACCAGCCTGGAGGAAGATGCTACGGTTGCCGGCGGTTTGGGATCCGAAGAAGCCGCCGACGAGAGACTGCGACTTACCGAAGAACTGTTGCGGCTCGAGGGCACCGGTCGCGTCCGGGCGAGCCTGGAGGACGCCATTGGGCGTGCTCAGGTTTTCGTGGTTGAAGATGTTGGTGCCCCAGGCGGAGAAGGTGAGGCTGTACTTGCGCGAGACGCCCTGGTCCATGCGGCCGGGACCACCGCGGCTGCCGCTGAATCCGCCGCCGGCAAGGCCCGGAGGACCCCCGCGAAAGCCTCCGCCACCGCCCGCTCCCTGCTGGCCTTCGGCGAGTTTGGGTCCGATGCCGATGACCTTGCTGAGGCGGGCGTTCATGCTGACGTTGGAGGGGCCGGTGCCTACTCCGTAGGGGATGATTTTCTCGCCGGTGCCGTAAGGGAGGACGTCGAGACAACCGAACTGGGTTTGCACGGTGTTCGCTTCGCTGCAGCTGGCGGCGTAGGTGGGGCGCGCGTTGAACTGGTTGTTGCCTGTGAGGTCAGTGCCGGTGATGATATTAAATGGAGTGCCCGAGTTAGCTACGACCATGGGCGAGAAAGAGACATGCCAGGGGAGATTGAAGTTGCCGAAGAACATGATCCGATTGCGCACGTCGAAGCTGGTGCGTCCGTAATCGAGGCCCGGATCGCTGGAGACAGAGGGAACGGAGCCTACTCCACTGGTGTCGCCCTTGGCGTTGCTGTAAGTGTAGTTGGTGAACAGGCTGAACTTTCTGTAAGTGGCGCGGACGGTGGCCATCACCTGATGCTCTTTGTAAAAGCCGCCGGACTGATATTCAAGACTATTCGTGGTTGGTTCGGAGACGGGAGCAGTGGGATAGATGCCATTGGCGGCGTCCGATGCGGGATAAAGAGCGGCGGCGCTCACGTTATCGGTGAAGTATTCGTGGATACCCTGGGAGAAGACGTAGGTTATGTTCCCGGTCATAGTTTTGGATAATTGGCGGTCGATGCCTACGGCTCCTTCCATGTCGTTCGCGGTATGAAAATTGGGCGCGATGGAGTAGTAGGAGGGCGCGGTCATGCCGGACCCGATCGATCCCACGGAGGGGACAACGGCGGTGTTGGGATTAAAGAATCCGGGATTGTTAACGACGAGGGCGTTTTCGTGGGTGTGGTCTTCGCTGAGATGAATGGTCTGGATGACGTAGGGTACGTTGGCGCCGAATCCGTTGGCGACGTTGAAGCGCTGGTAGAACCAGCCGTAGCCAGCACGGATGACGGTCTTCGACTGCTGCTTGCCAGTCCTCCGGCCCAGAGCGTAAGCGACGGTGATGCGGGGTGCCCAGTCGTCCTTGTCATGGATCCAGTTCTGAGACTCCCAGCGGACGCCATAACTGAAAGTAAGTCGTGGGCTGAGCTTCCAGTCGTCCTGATAAAAGAGGGCGGCGTCAAAAAGGATTGCGTTGGCTTTGGGGTTATTGATCTGAGTGTAGTTATACTGCTGCGGAGTGCAGGAGGCGGCGGGCGGAGACTGCAGGCATCCGGCAAAATCGGAGAGGCTGGCGAAAGTATAGGAGCCGTTGCTGCCGCTGGTGGAGCTGTTTACGTCATCATAGGCGCGGAGGCGGGCTCCGAAGTTAAAGGAGTGCGGACCTCTGGCGCCGGAGAAGTAATTCTGTAACTCGTAGTTATTCTCGTGATCGTTGACGGATTGCGACGTGTTGCCGCCGTCGGTAAAAGAGCCCTGGACGCCAAAGGAAGGCAGACTCGAGACGGCGGATTGGGTATCGCGGATACGGCGGTATTGGAAGCGAATATCGTCGACGAGATTCTTACTAAGGACCAGGCTGTCGGAGACCTGGACTGTGTTGTCCTGGTTTTCGGTGTTGATGGCCTCGGAAGGAAGACTGAGGGCATTGAGCCCGCCGTTGGTGTTCTTCGCGTAGTTGTATTCCTCGCGCAAGGTAAGAGTATTGGCCGCGCCGAGTTGCAGGTCAATGCGTGGGCTGATCTCGAAGCGCGAAGTGGGGTTGGAGATGGCCTCATTGATCTGCGTGCCGTTGGGATCGGCGGTAGTGACGCTGGTGGGATCGATGGCTTCAAGGATGCTTTCGTTCTGCTGCTTGCGGCCAAAGGCGCCGACGTTGTAGGACGCAGTTTTCGAGATGGGGCCGCTGACCGAGCCGTGGAGATCCCAGGAATCGTAGGCGGGCTCTGTCTGCTCCTGCAATATGGGGTTTTGCGAGTTGAATGCCGAGTCGTTTCCGCGAGCCTCGGCCTGGCCGTGAAGGTGGTCCGTGCCGGGCTTGGTGAAAATCTCGATGCGGCCGTAGCCGAGGCGGTCGTACTCGGCGGAGAAAGGATTCTGATTGACGCGAATTTCGCGGATAGAGGATTTGGGCGGGAGCTGGCCACCGGTAAATCCGTCAATGTAGATTTCGCCGCCGTTGGGACCGGCTGCGGGACCGGCAAGAGCCTGGAGTTCGTTCTGGAGTTCGTCGGGATCATCGGAGAGCGCGTCGAGATCCGCGCCCTTGATGACGACGGCGTTGGCATTTTCATCGGGGCTGGTGCTGATGGTGGTGTTCTCGGCCTGGACCTGGACCTCCTGCTGCTCGACCTGGATCTGCAACGCGGGGTTGAGGTTCTTCATTTGTCCAGCAGCAACGACGATGCCGGGGGTGCGATAGGCTGCGAATCCTGGCGCGGTAACGGCGACGCTGTAGGTGCCGGGCGCGAGGCCGTGGATGGTATAGACGCCGCCGTTATCCGAGGTGGCTTTGCCCGCGACTTTGCCGGAAGTAGTGAGGACGACGACCGTGGCGCCGGGAATGACGGCTCCGGTGGGGTCTGCGACCTGACCGCGCAGACCGCCGGTGGTTTGGGCAGGCGCGTCCTGGGCGGGAGCGGTTATCGGAGCTGTGGCCTGGGCCCGAACGGGAGACGTACCCGCGAACATGAATGATGAAGCCAAGGCGATCAGGACGGCGGCTACGCTAAGACGACGCGTTGCGTTTGTCGGACACTTCCAGCGATTGAGAATTCTGAGTTTCACAGTTCCCCGGTTCGAAGTTGTATTTTCGTTCTTTGGTGTAAGCGGCTGTCTATTGGATTCCTTTTGCGCCACCTGGATGGTGCTGGCCTTTGGCCCTTTGCTGTAAGAGACGCTTGCGCGCCGAAGCGAGTTCACATTTCTTTTCGGGGCAAGGTTTCTACGGAGTACCCTCCCCGCCCTGATCGCCGCCTGCAGAGCCACCGCCGAGGCCGCTCCAGGCCGACGAGAACATATTCTGGCTGCCGCTGGCTGAGGCCTGGAGCATAGGCTCGACGCCTGCGACAAGACGAATCGCGGTAGCGGAGTCGGGATTCCCGGAGGTGGCGACAATCATCACCGCGTCATTCTTATGCAGGTCGGCAACGTGAATCGCGGGCGAGCGTTCGAGGACGCGGGCGAAGCCGCCGGCAGAACCGCCGGCACCCTGTCCGCGAGAGCCCTGCCAAGCCTGACCACCTGACGCGCCCGTCGGGCCGCCTCCCGCAGTATTCTGACGCCACGCCTGGCCACCACCGCCGGTGGAGTTCGCGCCCGCTCCGTTGCCGGGACCCGCCTGTCCTGCTGCCGGTTGTCCGGACCCAGCCGACTTCAATCGCATAGCGAGCATCTGCGCCATTTGTGGATCGAGCTTGCGGAGGTCGGAATCGGGCGTGGTCTTAATGGTTACGGTCTTTTTGTTGACGAGGTCTTTTACGGTGAAGGTTCCTGCGGCAGCGTCAATCGAAACCACAGTGCCTGCGATATTGCGGAAAGAGCCGGAAACGATTTCTTCGGCTGTGACCTCGTTGCCGTCTGCGCCGCGATCGCCGCGGGCGGTGACCTGATCGCCGGGCTGGATGGCGGCCAGAGTCGAGGGCTGGGCGTCGGAAAACTTGACGGAATCGGGGGCGTAGCGGCGAACGACAGTCGCCGGTGTGGTATGGATCGTGACGGTGCGATTTGTAGCCGTGATGGTTACAGTTCCGGCGGAGGGGTCGACGGATTTGACCAGGCCGCCCACGCCGCGGCGAGCCCAGTCGGCTTGCTCCTGTTGCTGCTTCGCGGCGATGTCACTTTGCTTGTTAACGACGACGATGGTGGCGGCGGGCGGATCGCCAGCTACAACCATGAGGACGCGGTCTCCGGCCTCGATATCGGCGACGGCAATTTTGGTTGCTCCGGTCAGGGTCTTTTGTCCGGGCGGCGTACGCAGGACACGCGCGGTATCGGCAACGGCGACGTTGACGATTGCGCCGGAGTCGGTTTTGATCGAGACGGTATTGCCGGCCACTGCCGCGACGGTTCCAATAACGCGGTTCGCAGCGGGCGTCTGCTGCGCGAACAGCGCTGGCGCCGCGGAGACAAGGCACAGGGCCGCGGAGAGGACGTACATGAATCGCTGCAGTGCTGTTCGAGTCATGCTCATTCTTCGATGGTATCTCCGCGGAGACCTGCACATCTGACGCGCGGGGACATGCAAAGTTTCAGGGAAGAAACGGTTCTTTACCGGATGGCGGTACCAGGCGGCAAAGCTCACAGTTTCATGTCGTTACCCATGGCTGTTACAGTACCTTCTGGGCCGTTTCACCTATCGCCCTGTCCGGTTCCGGATCCTAAGAACGAGGCTCAGCGACAAATCATGGCAATTTCCGGCTCCAGCAGTTCTCAAGTCAGAGTCGCATCGAGCGAAGGCAACAGCTACGGCAGCGCTCTGGCGATGGTCACCACGCTGTTTTTCATGTGGGGATTCTTGACGTCGCTGAACGACATTCTGATCCCACATCTGAAATCGATTTTCCAGCTGAACTACGCGCAGGTGATGCTGGTGCAGTTCGCGTTTTTCACGACGTATGCGCTGCTGGGGATTCCATCGGGCAAGGTAGTGGAGTGGATCGGCTACAAGAAGACGATGGTAGCCGGCCTGCTCACGATGGGAGTGGGGTCGCTGCTGTTCATACCCGCGGCGAAGGTGCCCTCGTATCCGCTGTTTCTGGGCGCCCTGATTGTGCTGGCTGCGGGGATCACGGCGCTGCAGGTGGCGGCGAATCCGTACGTGACGGTACTGGGGCCGCCGCGAACCGCGTCGAGCCGGCTGAACTTGACGCAGGCGTTCAATTCCCTGGGAACGGTGGCGGGGCCGATCTTTGGGGCGTTCGTGATTCTACGCACGGCGGGTAAGGTGCAGGACGTTTCGAGGATGTCACCCGCGGTGCACAAGGCGTACCAGATTCACGAGGCATCGACTGTCAACATTCCTTATGTGGGGATCGCGCTGGCGCTGGTGCTGCTCGGCCTCGCGATTGCGATGTACAAATTCCCCCGGATCGAGACCACGAAGGATTATCGGCCGAGTGAATTGACGAAGGACAAGGGCGGAATCTGGCGGTATCCGCACGTGATTGGCGGGGCAATCGGGATTTTTGTTTATGTGGGCGCGGAAGTTTCGATCGGCAGCTTCCTGATCAACTATTTTTCTCAGCCAGAGATTGGCGGGCTGGCTACCGCGCCTGGCAGCGGACTGCATCAGCTATCGGCCAGCCTTCTGATTTTTGCGACGAAGGCGATCGGGACCTGGGTGCCGCTCTACTGGGGTGGGCTGATGGTGGGGCGATTTATCGGTTCGGGCGTGCTGCAGAAGGCTAACCCCGGCAAGGTGCTGAGCTTGTTTGCGCTGTGCGCAGCGCTGCTGGTGGTGGTGTCGATGCTGACGAACGGCGGCCTTGCGGTGTGGAGCATATTGCTGGTGGGGCTGTTTAACTCGATTCAGTTCCCGACAATTTTCACGCTGGGCGTTGCGGAGATGGGGCCGTTGACCGGTGAGGCTTCGGGACTGCTGATCACGGCGATTGTAGGCGGAGCGATTATTCCGGAGCTGCAGGGATTGCTGGCGGATCGGATTGGGATCCATCATGCGTTTCTGCTTCCGATACTTTGCTATTTGTATATCGCGTGGTATGGGGTGCGGGGGTCGCGGGTGAGGGAGCCTCGCAGGGCTTGAGCTTGCAGGTTACGGTTTGCAGGTTTCGGGTTACAGTCACAACATGAGTCGGGCTCCGCATCAGGCGAGGTCCCCAGGGTCGGGAGTAAGGAGAATCATGCAGTGCAGTCGAAAAGAATTGTATTTGCGATCGCCAACGTCGTTATTTCACTGATCTGGCTGCGCTTTTTGGTTCGGCTGATTGAGCAATGGAATTCGATGAAGCCAGACATCCGTGATGCCGCCGGAATTTTTATGGTGCTTTTCTGCCTTTTGTGGCTGACCATAATCCGCGATAAAAAGGGGGACCTCTCTCTTGGAATCGCATGTGGAATCCTTGCGACCGTATATCGACTGGTATGGATTCTCGTGTAAAAACCATCTCATGATTGGCTCTCCGACCCGATTCTTTGCCTCCGTTACATCGCCCGGTATGGGGTGGCGGGGATCTGGAATGAAGGAGCCGGCGAGGGAGCAAGAACAGCCGGTAGCCCGTAGCCGGTAGCGAAGGCGGATGGGGCCTTCCCTGTACCCTGTCACCTGTTCCCTGTAACCTGTACACATGAAGGTCACGGTCGGCGTTTCGGGCGGTATCGCAGCGTATAAATCGGCGGAACTGGTCCGCGATCTGCAAAAACACGCTCTTGACGTGCACGTCGTCATGACCGCGGCTGCCCAGCGCTTCGTCCAGCCGCTCACCTTCGCTGCTCTCACAGGACACAAAGTCCTCACCGGCCTCTGGGCTCCGGAAGGTTCCGATGCTAGTTCCGACGCGGCTTCGGCCATTGAGCACATCGACGCCGCGCAAACCACCGACGCCCTGGTCATCGCTCCGGCCACTGCCGACATTCTGGCCAAAATGGCCCACGGCATCGCGGATGATTTCCTGACAACGATGGTTCTTGCCACCAACGCACCTGTCATCGTCGCGCCGGCCATGAACGTGACTATGTGGCAGCACCCGGCCACTCAAGCGAACCTTGAAATCCTGGCCAGCCGCAACGTTCGTATCGTTTCGCCGGAGAGCGGCTACCTGGCCTGCGGCATGGTCGGGGCAGGCCGCCTCGCTGAAAACAGCGCTATCGTCGAAGCCGTCCTCGGCGTTCTGCATCACCGCAACGACCTTGCCGGCGAAACGGTGCTGATCACCGCAGGCGGAACGCGCGAGGCTCTCGACCCGGTCCGCTTCCTGGGCAATCGCTCCAGCGGCAAAATGGGCTACGCGTTGGCTGAAGCCGCCGAGCGCCGTGGCGCGCGCGTGATTCTGGTGACGGCTCCAACGGCGCTTCGAACGCCTGCCCACGCTGAAGTGGTTCCGGTCGTGACCACGGAAGACATGCGCAAAGCAGTCCTCGATCGCCTGGATCAGGCGACCATCGTCATCAAAGCCGCGGCTGTCGCCGATTATCGGCCGCGCGTGCAGGCGGGACAGAAGCTGCGCCGGAGCGGCCCGCTGACCCTGGAGCTGGAGCCGACCGAAGACATTCTGGCCGAGGTGGTCGCGCGCCGCCGCGACGGAACCCTGATTATCGGTTTTGCCGCGGAGACCGAGGATGCACTGGCCCACGGCCGCGACAAACTGCTGCGCAAGGGGGCTGACGCCATAGTGCTTAACGATGTTTCCCGCGAAGGGGTTGGGTTCGATTCGGATCGCAATGCGGTGACATTTCTCACCCGCGATCGCGCTATGGAACTTCCGGAGATGAGTAAGCGCGAGCTCGCCGACTGTATTCTCGACGAAATTCTGGAGCTGCGCCGTCCGCGGCAGCTGATGTCCGAATCCGATACCGATCTATCGCTGAGGACGGGAGCCTGAGCTTGGCGCTTTCTCCCGAGACAGAGCAGGCCGTACGCGCCCGCATCGCCTACTTTCGCGATCTGGGAGTTTTCGATTTTTACCGCCGCGATTGCCGGCCCCGCGAAACTGCAATTGTCACTGTTACAGATACAAAAGAAAATGAGGCGGCCGCCCCCGCCACGTACTTCGATTCGGAGACCACGCCGCAAATGTCATCGTCCTTACCGTTGATCGCCGAGACCCCAAAAGCCGTAGCCCCGAAAGATCGCGCTGGCGCGTTGCAGGCCATCCGTGAGGACATTGGCCCCTGCACCCGGTGCGCGCTTTCGGCCGCCCGCAACAGCATCGTCTTCGGAGACGGCGATCCTGACGCGCGCCTGATGTTTGTCGGTGAAGGGCCGGGCGCCGATGAGGACGCACAGGGGCTGCCCTTCGTTGGCCGCGCCGGTCAGCTTTTGAACAACATGATCGTGGCCATGGGCCTGCGCCGCGACCAGGTTTATATCGCGAATATTGTGAAGTGCCGTCCGCCGCAGAATCGTGTGCCCGAGCCGCAGGAGGCGAACACCTGCTTGCCGTTTCTGTTTCGCCAGATTGACGTCATTCACCCCGAAGTGATCGTCGCGCTTGGATCGACAGCTGCGACCTATCTTCTGGGAGCAAAAAGCCCGCTCGCTGGGCTGCGCGGGCGCATCCACAACGCGCGCGGGGCTAAACTCATCGTTACGTATCACCCCGCGTACCTGTTGCGCGACCCGCGCCAGAAGAAGGAAGCATGGGCCGATTTGCAGATCGCTATGGCCGAGCTGGGACTTAAAGGGGCAGCGAAGAGCCAGTAGGCCGTAGCTATCACCGTGACATCGACCGCTGATCGCCACCGGCTACTGGCCACAGGCTACGGGGTGGTTTGTCACCACGGCAGCGTTTGATCCAGGTGAATGTACGCGCCCGTCGGTCCGTCGTCCGGCAAGGTCGCGAGCTTCACGCTGGTTTTTGCGCCGTCGGGCAGTTCCATCGGCGCGGCGTCGCCGCCCATATCGGTTTTCACCCAGCCAGGGTGCGCGGAGTTGACCTTGATCTTCGTATCCTTCAGCTCGTGCGCCAGGTGAACGGTGAACGAATTGAGGGCCGCCTTTGAGGCGTCGTAGGCGAAGGCCTTGGCGTCATAAATTTGCGACTTCGGATCGGCGTGCAGCGCAATCGATCCAAGAATGCTGGAAAGATTCACAATCCGCCCTGCCGGCGCCTTCTTGATCAGCGGCAGAAGCGTCTGCGTGATTTCAATAACGCCGAAGAAGTTCGTGTCGAACGTGTCATGCAGCAATTCGGGCGAGGTGGTGCTCGTCTTGTTGCCGCTCAGAAAGTTTTCCTTGCTGACGCCGGCGTTGTTGATCAGGATGTCCAGCTTCCCGTAGTGCTGGTCGAAGTATTTGTAAACGTCTTTGTAGTCGGCGGGGTTGAGCACGTCAAACTTGATCGCCTCCGCGTCTACGCCGTCCGCCTTCAGTTTGGCAACGGCCTCTTTGCCCTTCGCCAGATCGCGCGATCCGATCACGACCTTGATGCCAAGCTTGCCCAACTGACGCGCGGTTTCAAGGCCAAGGCCTTTATTTCCGCCTGTAATGAATGCAACTTTCTCTCCTGCCATGCAACCCTCCGTGGCCCTCAATCGTGGCCTCCAATCAGATTCCCTACCCCGGCCTGAGGATTCACGGCAAAGCCACAGCTCTTCGCAAGCAGGCTCAGTCCGACTCCCAGCTCAGGGCTTCGGGCTGCCCCTACCGCCTACCGGCTACGGGCCACCGGCTCCATTCTGTTAGGCTCCGAAAAAGACCTGATGCCTGCTTTCTGCGATGTCGCCCTGCCCGTCCCGCTCGACCGCGTCTTTACTTATCTGGCAGGTGAACCGAATCCGGCCGTCGGCGCGCGGGTCCTCGTACCCTTTCGCAACGAAAAACTGGCGGGCGTGGTGGTTCGCGTCCATAACGATCCCCCGCCGGTCGAAGCTAAGCCGCTGCTCTCGGTTCTCGACAGTGAACCGGTTCTGTCACGCGAATTGATGGAGCTGGGCCAGTGGATCGCGCAGTACTATCTGGCGCCGGTCGGCGAGGTGCTCCGCTCGATGCTGCCCCTGACGGGTGAAGTGCGGCGGCTCGTTCTCTATCGCATCACCGAGATGGGAAGGCAGGCGCTCTTTGCGGGAGCGGAGCAGGGATCGTCGCGCCGTTCGCGGTTATCGCCGGAAGAGCAGGACCAGGAATATGCGGTCCTCAACGCGCTCGAGCCGGGCGAGGTGGTGCGGGCCTCGCGTCTTCGAACCATGACCGGCGCGTCGCTGCGCCTGCTCGCCGGGATGGTCCGCAAAAAGTGGATCGCGCGCGAGACGCAGGCTGAGTCTCGCGATGCCACGCGGACCGTGCGCTACGCGGTGCTCATCGATGGCGTGCGGCTGCCGAAGCTCAACGACAATCAGCAGACGATTCTCGCCGAGCTCGCCGGGGCCGATGGCGAGCTGCCTGTGGCCGAACTGCGGCGGCTCGAAGTGCCAGCGTCGACCCTGGCGACCCTCGTCCGCAAAGAGCTGGTCCGCATCGAGGAGCGTCCCGCCGACTTTCATCTCACCCACCCGCGGGCTTTCGCCACGCCCGACCATCAGTTGAATCATGCGCAGCTTGAGGCGCTGGCTACGATCGCGGGCGCGGTGGACGCCCCGGGATTTCGCCCCTTTCTGCTCCACGGCGTAACCGGATCCGGAAAAACCGCCGTCTATCTGGCTGCCATGAGGCGCACGCTCGACGCCGGTCGCACGGCGATTCTTCTGGTTCCCGAGATTGGCCTGACTCCGGCCATGGCCGCGCAGCTGCATCACGCATTCGGAACAGAGGTGGCCCTGCTGCACTCCGCGCTCACGCCGGAAGAACGAGGCGAACAGTGGCATCGCATTCGCAAGGGGGAGGCGCGCGTTGTGGTGGGCACGCGCTCGGCGATCTTCGCGCCTGTGGAGAAGCTCGGCCTGGTGGTGGTGGACGAAGAACAGGACGGCAGCTACAAACAGGAGTCGATGCCGCGCTATAACGCCCGCGATGTCGCTGTGATGCGAGCCAAACTTGCCGGCGCCGCGGTGGTTCTCGGTTCCGCGACTCCCTCGCTCGAGACGTGGCACAACGCCGTTACCGGCAAGTACGAGCGCATCGAGATTCGCGAGCGTGTGATGGAGCGGCCGCTGCCCGAGGTTCGCCTCATCGATATGCGGCAGGAATTTCAGGAGACCGGCCAGGAGCATCTCTTCGCGCGCGCTCTGATCGAAGAGACGCAGTCTACGCTCGACCGCGGCGAGCAGGCGATGATCCTGCTCAACCGTCGCGGCTACTCCTTTGTCGTCATCTGCCGTGCCTGCGGCGAGAAGCTGGAATGCGTGAACTGCTCCATCGCGCTCACGTACCACAAAGCCGTGGCCGGTGATGCCCACGCCGTTGGCCAGCGCCTCGAATGTCACTACTGCGGTTACAAAAAGACGGTGCCTAAAAGATGCCCGTCCTGCGAGAGCGAGTATCTCTATTTTCTCGGCGCCGGATCGCAGCAGGGCGAGGAGCGGCTGCAGGAGATCTTTCCCGGCGCGCGCATCGGCCGCATGGATCGCGACACCGTTCGCGGACGCGGCGATATGGAGCGCCTGCTGGTGCGCCTGCATTCAGGCGAAATCAACCTCCTCGTAGGCACGCAGATGATCGCCAAAGGGCACGATGTGCACGGTGTCACGCTCGTCGGTGTCGTGGGCTGCGACTACGCCCTGGGCTTGCCGGATTTCCGCGCAGCCGAGCGCGTCTTCCAGTTGCTCACTCAGGTTTCCGGACGCGCGGGTCGCGGTGAACTGCCCGGCCAGGTCATCGTGCAGACCTACCATCCCGAGCACTATGCGATTCAATGCGCGGCGCAGCATGACTTTGCGGGATTCGTCGAAAGGGAACTGCGCTTTCGCCGCGCCATGCACTATCCGCCGTATGCCGCGCTGGCCAACGTTCTGTTGCAAAGCCAGCGGCTGGAAGAGGCGGCGGGATGGGCGTCAACGCTGGGCCGCTGGTGCCAGCAGACGACGCTCAAGCATGTCCGCGTTCTCGGGCCGGCCACTGCTCCCATTGCGAAGATCAAGCGGACTTATCGCTTTCATCTCGTCATGAAAGGCGAGAGCAGACGCGCGCTCCAGCTGGCGTTGCGTGCTCTGCTGGCGCACGCCGAGGAGGCAGGAATTCCGCGGGCGAATCTGATCGTGGATGTTGATCCGATGAGTCTGATGTAAGTTGGGTGAGTAGGGGAGCGGCGAAACGCAAGGCTCAGCCCAAATGGAATACCTCGACGAAGAAAAAGTCCGATCGCTGCTGAGCTGGGAGGCGCTGATCCCGGCGGTGGAGAGCGCGCTCATTCGCCTGTCGTCCGGCAAGATGCAGCAGCCGGTCCGCAGCGTCCTGCGTGTGCCCGAACACCGAACCGGCGAAACGAGAGGCATCTTCGCGCTCATGCCCGCCGTCGATGGCGATCTGATGGGCGTGAAGCTCGTTACGTTTTACGAGAAGAACACGAACCAGCCCACGCACCAGGCCGTCATCCAGCTGCTCTCCGCAAAGACGGGCGAACCCCTCATCGCCATGGACGGACGCTTGATCACCGAGATGCGCACCGCGGCCGTGTCGGCCCTGGCGACGCGCCTCTTCGCGCGTAAGGATGCGCAGGTGCTGGCGATTCTGGGCAGCGGAGTCCAGGCTCGATCGCACCTGCGAGCACTGCGCATCGTTCGGAATTTTCGCGAGGTCCGCGTCTGGAGCCGCACCTTGGACCATGCGCGACGCTTCGCCTCGGAATTCAGCGTCACATCCGTTGAGACCCCGGAAAAGGCAGTCCGCGGCGCCGACGTAGTCGTCAGCGTTGCGGCCACGCGGGAGCCGATAGTGCTGGGTAAATGGCTCGACGAACATACGCTCGTCTGCGCCGTTGGCGCTGTCACTCCCGATCGCCGCGAGTTGGACGACGCCGCTATGAAGGCGGCTATCGTTGTCGAATCGCGCGAGGCCGCCCTGCGCGAATCCGGGGATCTGATCGGTTCAGGAGCGCCGATCTACGGTGAAATCGGCGAAGTCCTGGGTGGAGAGAGGGCTGCTCCCACGAGCCGCGTAGTTTTTAAGTCTCTCGGGGTCGCGGCGGCCGATCTCGCGGCGGCAGCGGTGGTGTGGCGAGCGTCGCAGGGTCGTGCAAATCATTACAACCAAAGTAACTAAGCGTCATTTGTTCTCCCCTAAAAATGTTACAGACGAGTGCATCTTCGGAGCGCATTCTTGATTACGACTGGTGACACCAGGGGTGGGGGAAGTTGCGGAGATCCTTGCTCGCGCTCGGACTGATCCTTTTGTGCTGCGGGAAAGTTCTCTTCGCGCAGCTTCAAAAGCCAGCATCGCCGACCTCAGTTTCCGCTCCGGTACCTGGACGCATCCTCAGGACAGTGGCTCAGATCCGCGCCCTTCCTCTGAGTGAAGCGGCGAAGGGCCTCCCGGTCGAGCTCCACGCCGTCCTGACCTATTACCAGCCGAGCGACGGCCTTACCTTTGCCCAGGATTCCACAGGGGCAATCTTCATCGCTTCACCACCGCACCCGCCCGCGCTGAAGGCCGGCGATGGGGTCACCGTTGTGGGAACGACGACCGCAGCCTATGCGGCGAATGTCATAGCTACCCAAATAACGTTCGAGCACGCGGGCCAGCTTCCCGAGGCTGTCCCTGTGGGCTGGCGTACGCTAATCCACGGATCGGTGGACTGCCATTACGTGAGCCTGACCGGGATCGTGCGCTCGGCCACGTTGCAGTTCAGCGCGCCGCCAGCCGCTCCCGGCGCCGGAGGCAGCCGCCAGCCTTACCTGCTGATGGACCTCCAGATGGACGGAGGCTCGGTGCGCGTGCACATGGACAACATCCATGGCATCGATCCCATCCGGCTTCTGGATGCGCAGGTTAATGTCACGGGGGTGGCCGGTGGACTGTTCGATGGCAAGCAGCAGGACATCGGCGCGCAGCTATGGATGAACAGCCCAAGCCACCTGGAGGTACTCGAGCCGGCGGACAGCTCCGCTGCGAATCTGCCTCTGACGGACATCAGCCGCATCATGTCCTTCTACTTCGTCGACGATGAGAGCCAGCGGGTTCATGTTCGAGGCAGTGTCACGCTCTACCAGCCGGGTCTGCGCATGGTCCTCGAGAACGCGGAAGGCAAGGCCGTCCTGGTTTACACCTATCAGCAATCCCCGCTGCATCTGAACCAGGTCGTGGACGCGGTGGGGTTCCCCTACCCGCATGACTATTCCGAGGTGATCGGCCAGGGCAACGTGATTCCCACGACCCGGACGAGCCCGATTCAGCCGGTGCCGATCCGCTGGGATGAGGCTCTGGCCGGCCATTACCCCTTCGGACTGGTCTCGATGGAAGGCCAGGTCGCGGCGGAGGTGCATGAGCGGCAGCAGGACATCCTTGTCATCGAAGCCGGCCCCCATGTCTTCTCAGCTATCCTGCCGAGGACCGTCTGGGACCCGCAAGCCGATAAAGTCTCTCTTCCCGATTACCGCCCGGGAAGTAAGGTCCGCATAACCGGCGTTTGCATCGTCCACGCCGGAGGCCCGTGGAATACGGAGCGCTGGTTCGATCTGGAGCTTCGCTCCCCGCAGGACATCGCGGTACTCGTTAGGCCGCCTTTCTGGACGGTGCAGCGCCTGCTCTACCTGAGCGCGGGCCTGCTGTTGCTGATGATCGCGGCATTCCTCTGGGCGGTGATGCTGCAGGGCAAGGTACGCAATCAGACAGAACAGATTCGTCTCACCATGGAATCCGAGGCCGCCCGCGAACGGCGCATCGCGTTCCTTGAAAAGGAACGCGGCCGCGTGCTCGAAGCCATTAACAGCACGCTGAACATGGATGAAGTGATGCGGATGATTCTCCGCCTGATCAGCACCCAGCTCCAGGACAAGTCATGTTGGTGCGAGATGGCCAACGGCACCATCGTCGGCGAGCCCGGCCGGGCCGAGGACTCCGTTCGCCGGGGCATCTATTCCGGCGCGGGAGAGCGGCTGGGATCCCTGGTGGTCGCCGGCTCCGAGCTCTATCAGGAAGCAACCGGGGAAGTGCTGGAGATGGGCGCGAGCCTGGCAGCCCTGGCCATCGACAACCGGCGCCTCTACGACACACTCGTTCATCGTTCGCAGTTCGATCAACTCACGAATGCGGCCAACCGGTTCCTGCTCGAAAGCCGGCTGGATGAGGCGCTTGCCCACGCGGAGCGAAGCCAGACGCGCTTTGCGTTGATCTATGTCGATCTCGACCAGTTCAAACAGGTGAATGACTTCTACGGACATCGCGTTGGCGATCTCTACCTGCAGCAGGTGGCACAGAGATTCTCAGAGAAGTTGCGCAGTATGGACACCCTGGCCCGGGTGGGAGGAGATGAATTCATCGCGTTGATCCCTGTGGTGCGCAGTCGCGCTGAGATCGAGGAGATTAGCAGCCGCCTGAGGCACTGCTTCGACGATCATTTCTCCATCGATGACTACTCGATCCGGGGAACTGCGAGCATCGGGATCGCGATTTATCCCGAAGATGGCTTCACCAAAGACGATTTGAAGCGCGTGGCGGACTCGGATATGTACGCGCACAAGCCCGGAGTTGCTGTCCTGTAAATTCAGCCGGAGCGCCGCTCCGCGTTAAGCGCCGAGCCAGTGCAGCAGAAGACCGGGCGCGCATCCCAGAATCACAACGAGTCCGGCCAGCACCCAAACCGTAACCCGAGTAACGAATGGTATGCGGACAGCTGAGGCCTCCGGCGCACGGGCCACGACATAAATCTGTTTCAAGACGCGGAGATAGTAGTAGAGCGAGACGGCGCTCATCACAACGGCGAGGAGCACCAGCCACAGCAGGCCGAGGTTGGGTTCAGCCCTGAGAACCGCGCCAAAGATATAAAATTTGCCGAAGAACCCGGCCAGCGGTGGGATTCCCGCCAGCGACAACAGAAAAATAAGCATGCAGAACGAGAGGCCGGGCGCGCGGCGGCTCAATCCGGCCAGGTCGGCAATCTTGTCCACGCCCTCATGCTCGAGCGCGTCCAGCACGCCGAACGCCCCCAGCGAAGCCAGCGCATAGGTGATCACGTAATACAGCAGCGCGCCCAGCCCCTGCGGAGTGTGAGCGATCAGGCCCAGGAGCATGTATCCCGCATGGCCAATCGCCGAGTAGGCAAGTAATCGCCGCACGCTGGTCTGCGGGATGGCAGCAAGGTTGCCGAGGATCATCGAGAGCGCCGCCATGACGCACAGCACCGGAATCCACCCAGGGGCGTAAGCATGAACAGCGCCATGACCCGCGGCGAATCCCAATCCCAAAATGACGACCTGGCCAAACACAAAGAAGCTCGCGACCTTCGAACTGGACGCGATGAAGCCCGCGCTGACCGTGGGGGCTCCCTGGTAAGCGTCCGGCGCCCACAGATGGAACGGCGCTGCGGCAACTTTGAATCCGAAGCCAATCGCCACCATCACAATCGCCACCAGCAGCAGCGGGTCGAGAGCCGCCCCGCTCAACGCCGCGGCAATCTGAGGCAGTTCGATTGAGCCGGAGAGTCCATACAGCAGGCTCAAGCCGAAAAGTAGAAACCCCGCCGACATTCCCCCAAACAGGAAGTACTTCAGGGCAGCTTCGGCCGATTGGCGGCTGCGTTTATCGAATCCAGTCAGGATGTAAAGCGAGAGTGACAAAAATTCGAGGGCAACAAAAACCAGCAGAAGGTTCTGCGTTGCAACCAGGAACATCATCGCTACAGTTGCGAAAAGAATCAGCGCGAGGTATTCGCCGATGTTGCCGGTAATGCGCGTCGACGTTGACAGCAGCACCGTCAGAACCGTCAGAGCGAGCAGCGCAACCTGCACAACGCTGGTGAGCGGCGTGATCACGAACATGCCGTCGGGCAGGCTGTGCGGCCCACCGCGCGTGAGCAGGTCCATGGCCGCCAGGCACCCAAGGCACGCTATGAGTGCCGCGGTGCCAAAGCGCCTTTTCTGCGAAGAGTGGCGCAGAATCGTCAGATCGAGCGTCAGCAGCAGCAGTCCAGCCAGAGTGACCGCGATCTCCGGCAGCGTGAAGCGCAGCAGATCGGCGTAGCTCAAGACGTTCATCGCCACACTCCTCGGCGCAAACCCTCGAAGAGCGGCGAGTTCAGGGTTGGCAGAATCAGGTCCGTCAGAAGACGCGGATAGAGCCCAACCGCCAGCGTTGCGGCCAGCAGCAGCGCTGCGCCCAGCTTCTCAGGGATCGTAATCGGCGGGAGCGGATGTTCCTGAGCCCCCGGCGTGGCTTCGCCGAAGAAAGCCTTCGTCAGCGCGCGCCAGGTGAACGCAATGCCGATGAGAATCCCGAGCCCGGCGACGGCCACCATCCATGGAAACGCGCGCCAGGTTCCAATCAAAACCTGGAATTCCGCAATGAACCCGCTGAATCCCGGAAGCCCGATCGACGCCATCCCCGCCAGCGTGAATGTAACGGCGGCGAACGGAATAAAGTGCGCCAGGCGCATCGGCCCAAGGGCGTTCAGGTCGCGCGTGTGCGTGCGATCGTAGACCATGCGCCCCACCACCGCGAACAGCAGCCCCGCAATCACACCGTGCGAAAACATCTGCAGCACGGCGCCATCGAGCCCAACCTGCGTCAGCGTCATCAGTCCGAGCAAAACAAAACCCATATGAGAAACGCTGGAATAGCCGATGACAAACTTGATGTCGCGCTGCACCAGCGCTACGCTCGCTCCGTAAACAATGCCGATCAGCGCCAGCAGCGCGAAGACCTCCCGCCACGATCCCAGCCCCAGGACGCGGAATCCCCACGGATCGAGACCGGCCGGAAAGAGCATCATGGCGGCGCGCAGACAGCCATAAGCGCCAAGCTTCATCACCACGCCTGCCAGCAGCATGGAGGCGGCCGTGGGCGCGGCCGCGTGGCCTGTCGGCGCCCAGGTGTGGAACGGCCACATACCGGCCAGTACCGCGAATCCCACGAATATCAGCGGGAAAAATCCCATCTGAAAGTGTGTCGAAAAGTGATACCCGGCGAGCGCCTCGAAGCTCATGCTCGTTCCGCCGGAAGCCGCCCACGCCGCAACCATCCCCGCCAGCACAAGAGCGCTTCCGGCAAACGAATACAACGCCAGCTTCATCGCCGCGTATTCGCGCTGGCCGCCAATTTGCGCGCCCGAGCTGTCACGGGGCGCAGATCCCCAAATCGCAATCAGAAAATACTTCGGAATAATCGCGATCTCATAAAACACAAACAGCAGAAACAGATCGAAGCTGAGAAACACGCCGTACACGCCGCCGATCAGCACCAGATAAAACGTGAAGAATTCCTGCGTGCGCTCCTCGATGTTCCAGGAAAAGAGAATCCCCGCCGTCGCCGCAATGCCAGTCAGTAAGACCAGAGTGAGGCTGATGCCATCTGCCGCCAGGTAGTAAGAAATACCCAACTGCGGAATCCACGCCACCCGCGCGACCGTGACCAACTGCCCCGGCTGCCAGTGCAGCAGCGCAACCAGGCCGAACACCAGCCCAGCCAGCGCCGTTACCAGCGCAACCGCGCGCGCAAGACTCTTCGTCGGGCTCAGCCGCGCAGCCAGCGCGCCGATGAACGATAGATAAATCGTCCAGGCCAGCATCAGAACCTCGCTCCCTGGTTCAGACTCATAACCCACTGCATCACGGTCCCATGCACCATGCCGGTGATCAGCTGCGGGTAAAGGCCCAGCACAAACATCAGCAAAATTGCGGGCGCGATTGCCAGCCGCTCTGTCGTCGAAAGGTCAGCCATCGTCTCCCACCTGGGATTCACGGGCCCTGAAAATACCTTCTGAATCACGGTCAACAGAAAGACCGCTGTCATGAGGAACCCGAGCACGGAGATGGACGTGGCCCAGCCAGCCAGCGGAAACGAACCTTTGAAGATCAGGAACTCCGCCGGAAACCCATTCAGCCCGGGCAATCCGAGTGAAGCAAAGATAGCGATGCCCATCAGCCCCGAGAAGACTGGCACAGTTCTGCGCAGACCACCGAAGTCGTCAATGCCCCTCAACCCGCCGGTGCGCCGCTCGATCAGCGCGATGAACCAGAAGAGGCTCGCCGCTGTGAGTCCGTGGCTGAAGACCTGCACCAGCACGCCTGTCAGCGCCGCGGCTTTTTCCGCCGCCATTCCGGGGTCGGTGCCCGTAAATCTCGCCGCCACGCACACGCCCAGAATGCAATACCCCAGGTGGTTGATCGACGAGTAGGCGAAGGTGCGCTTCAGATCCTTCTGCACCCATGCGGCAAAAGCGGGCAGCACAATCGTCGCGACCGCCAGCCACAACAGCGGTCTCGAAGCCTGCCGCATCTGCTCAGGAAAAATCGGCAGCAGGATGCGCAGAAATCCGTAAACCCCCATCTTCGACATCGCGCCGGTCAGCAACATCGTGGTCTCGCTGGGAGCTTCGGCGTAGGTGAGCGGCAACCAGGTATGGAAGGGAACCACCGGCGTCTTCACCGCGAACCCCAGAAAAGCGGCCCAGAAAAGCAGCATCGAGAGGTGCTCAGGGCTTCCGCCCCAATGCAGATTCTGTGCGAGCGCGGTTGCGAGCCGGCCGGACTGCGACAACTGCGCCAATTCAACAAAATCAAACGAGCCGGGTTGGGTAGGAGTCGTGGTGGCCAGAAACAGAGCAAGAAACGCCAGCAGCAACGCCACGCTGCCGACCATGGTGTAGAGAAAGAAGGTCGTCGCGGCGCGCGCGCTTCTGCGTCCTCCCCCTAAGCGAACGAGGAAAAAGGCAGGGATCAGGCTCAGTTCCCAAAAAATAAACCAATGTACGAAGTTCAGAGCGGTGAACGTGCCCATGAGGCCAGCTTCCAGGAAAAGCACGAGAGCGAAATACACCGCCCCCTGTTTCTCGTTGGCCCACGATGCCGCCAGCGACATGAGCACCACCACCGCCGACAGCACCAGCATCAACACGCCCAGTCCGTCGACGCCCACGTGATAGGAAATCCCCAGGGACGGCGCCCATCCATGCAGCGCCTCAAACTGCATGCCAGAAGCGCCGGGATTGAATCCGTGCCACAGAAATATGGCCAGCGCCAGCGCCCCCGCGGCAAACGCCATTGCCACGATGCGTGCCAGAGCGCGTGAGCGATAAAACGCCAGCACAACCAAACCGCCAACGATGGGTAGCAGCGTGAGCAAAGCGATCATCCGCGATGCCCCCACAGCAGAAGCAGAGCGAGCACCACCAGCGCGCCGCCAATCACGCGAAGATAATTTTGTACCCGGCCGTCTTCGAGACGAGAAAACAGTCGTCCTCCGCGCCCCACGTCGCGGCAGCCCTCATCGAAACCGCCGTTGACCACATACTTGTCGACTCCGGCGTCGAGCCAGCCCAGCCCGGTCACGAGCCAGGAGATAAGGTTCACCGCGCCGCCAAAAATCCAGCGATCGAGCCACGCCGCCAATGCCGCACAGAAGCGCGTCAGCCGGATCACCGTGGCGTCGTAAATCTCATCGACGTAAAGCCGGTTCGCAAGCGCGTGGAAGATGCCAGGCTGCAGCTGCTCCAGAGCGTCAGGATCGGTAACGCGCAGGATCGACTTGCGCCCGTAGAACCACCAACCCAGACCGAGCCCGGCAAAAACAATGATCGACGAGACCAGCATCAGCGTCAGCACACCCGGCTCGCGGAATCCGTCCCAGCCGAAGCGCACCGCCTTTCCCGCAAGAAAATTCTGGAACCAGGGCCAGGCCGGCGTCCCCACAAATCCCAGAAAGACCGCAAAAGCCGCCAGAATCACCAGCGGCCGGGTCATCACCGCGGGGCTTTCGTGCGGATCTTCAATCGCGCACATTTCGCCAGGCCGCGGCGAAACGACAGGCTCCAGCTGCGGTGCAGGAATCGCATGCGACCCCGCAGCGCCAGCCGAAACGCTCGCCTCGGTTACCCGCTGCGGTCCGAAAAACACGTAGTACATCTGCCGCGTCATGTAGAAGGCAGTCAGCAGCGCCCCGATCGCGCCCAGGTAGAACGGTCCGCGCGAAACGCCCCAGCCATGCGCCGCATCGAGAATCGCGTCCTTGCTCCAGAACCCCGCAAACAGCGGAAACCCGCACAGAGCCAGCATGCCGCACGCATAGGCGGCAAACGTTACCGGCATAAACCGGCGCAGTCCGCCCATGTTGCGAATGTCCTGCTCCTCAGTGCAGCCATGGATCACAGAGCCCGCGCCCAGAAACAACAGAGCCTTAAAAAAGGCATGCGTGATCAGGTGAAACATCCCCACTGCAACGCCGCCCACGCCGAGGCCCAGCATCATGTAGCCCAGCTGCGAAACCGTCGAATAAGCCAGGATGCGCTTGATATCGTTCTGCGCGACCGCAACGCAAGCCGCAAATAGCGCAGTGATGGCTCCAATCCAGGCAACGACCTCCAGGGCATGGGCGCTCATCAGGGGATAAACGCGTGCGACCAGATAAACACCCGCCGCCACCATGGTTGCCGCGTGGATTAGTGCGCTGACCGGCGTCGGGCCCTCCATCGCATCCGGCAGCCACACGTGCAGCGGAACCTGTCCCGACTTGCCCGCCGCGCCGCAGAAAATCAGCAGCCCGATTACCGTTGAAACCGCCATTCCAGCCACAACTACGTGCGCAGCCATGCCGGCGGACGCGCTTTGCTCGATGCACCCAACCCCGTGGTCATAGAAAAGCAGCGTCCCACTCTGCGCGTAGAGCCAGACCATCCCGATCAGCAGGCCAAGATCGCCAACCCGAGTCGTAATGAACGCCTTCTTCGCGGCCGCTGCGGCTGCCGGCCGATGAAACCAGAACCCGATCAGCAGATACGAAGTCAGCCCCACAACCTCCCAGCACATGAAAAGCAGCAGCAGGCTGTTGGCGATCACCACGCCGAGCATCGCACCCGCGAATAACGAGAGGAAGCAGAAGAAGCGCGTGAAGTTGTCGTCATGCGCCATGTAGCCGAGGCTGTAAATGAAGATCAGAAGGCCAACAAAGGTGACCATCACCAGCATCACGGCCGCCAGCGGATCGAGCAGCCACCCCAGCGTCACCCATTGATCGCCAAACTGCATCCAGCGGAAATTCACGACCTGCCGGGTTGGATCGATCAGCATCCGAACAAAAGCGAAAATCGCCAGCACGAGCGAAACGGACATAGCCCCGATTGCCAGCGCCGCCGACACTCGCCGTTGCGTCCTCTTCAGCAACGCGCCGATGCCCGCCGCCAGCATCGGCAACACAGGAATGAGCCACAGATAGCGAACAATCCAGAGCTGGCTCATCCCTTCATCTCCGTGATCTCGCTCACGTCCGAGGTTCGCGCGTGACGATAGATGGCCAGAATCAGCGCCAGCCCCACGGCAGCTTCCGCCGCGGCAACCGCAATCGAGAAGATGACGAAGATCAACCCTGTGAGAAGTTCCGGATGCGGCCCATAGCGCCAGAACGCGATGAAGTTCAGATTGGCCGCATTGAGCATCAGCTCGATGCCGGCCAGCACCAGGATCGCGCTGCGCCGCGTGAGCGCCCCAGAAAGGCCGACCGAGAACAGCAGTGCCGATACCAACAGACAACCAGCAAGAGGGTTCATCCGACGCGCAGCTCCGTAACCGGCGGAGTTCCTGCTTTGTCCAAAGGCCTCTCGCGCAAAGCCAGGATGACCGCCCCAATCATGGCTGCCGTCAGCATGAGCGCGATCACCTCCAGCGGCACAACGTAAAGCTGCATCAGCGCCAGACCGATCGCGCGCATCGAAGCCTGGGGCGCAGCCCCGGCCGCAGCCCCGGTCCATGAAGAATGCCCCACGCTGCTGGTCTTCACCGCCCAGGCCAGCACCCCAAAGACGGCCAATGCGATCGCCACTCCCGCCAGTGCCGCCGGCGAAAATATCTCTATCGGCGCCGACTCCCCTCCGCGTGTGAGCAGGACCACAAACACTATAAGGATAGCGATTGCTCCCACGTAAACCAGCAGTTGCGCCAGCCCCGCGAATTCCGCCCCCAGATTCACATAGAGCGCCGCCAGGCCCGCAAAGGCCACCGTCAGCGCCAGAGCGCAATGCACCAGCCGGCGCAGCGTCATCGCGGCCACGCCTCCGGCCACCGTCAACACAGCGAGGATCAGAAATGCCGCAGTCATCGTTTGTCGTGCAAAGTTTCTGGAGCTGTCATGGTTCCGGAGCGCCCGCGATAGCGTGAGCCTCGCCGGGCCTCTCCCACGATTGCACAGCGGCATTACGCCGACTGTGACTCAAATCACCACTCGGCCAAATCCAAACCCGTCTGTCCCGAGCGGCCAATCCGTTTACTCCGCGAAGCGATACGTCCTCTTCTCAATCCTTCTGCCGCGTTCGAGCCCCCGCGCCAGCGTTATAAAGGGCCCCACGATCACCAGAGCGCAGACCAGCCAGCGTATCACAGCGCCCAGCGGCTTCGGCCCCACCACGTCGATCGTTAGAAAGTGCCAGATTCCTGCCGAAAGAATCACTACCAGGGTCATCGGCAACATGAATTTCCAGGCGAAGTTCATCAGCTGATCCATGCGGAGCCGAGGTACCGTGCCCCGCACCCAGATGAACGCAAAGATAAGCGTCAGCAGTTTGCCGAAAAACCAAATCCACGATGGAATCCACGTGAGAAAGCTGAACGGCGCCGACCATCCGCCAAGGAACAGCGTGATGCCGAGCCCGCTCACCGCGAACATCTCCAAATATTCAGCCAGAAAGAACAGCGCAAACTTGAACCCCGAATACTCGATGAAATACCCGGCGATAATCTCCGACTCTCCTTCAGGCAGATCGAAAGGGCTGCGATTCGTCTCCGCCGTCGCCGCGACCATAAACAGCATGAACCCCGCGAGCCCCCACGGCGTAAACACATACCAGTGCGCCAGCGTGCTTGAGTAGCGCGCCTGCTGCTCCACAATCGCCACGGTCGACAGCGTCCCCGCCGTCATGATCACCGGGACCGACGCCAGGATCAGAGGAATCTCGTAGCTGATCATCTGTGCAATCGCGCGCATCGCGCCCAGCAGCGAATACTTATTGTGGCTCGACCAGCCCGCCATGAAGATGGCCAACTCTGTCCCCGCTCCCACTGCGAAGAAGAACAGGACACCGGCGTCGAGATTGACGGCCGTCATGTTTCGCCCAACGGGCAACACCGCATAAGTCAGAAAAACAATTCCCACCAGCACCAGCGGGGCCAGGTAGTGCACCACATGGTCCGCCGCGCGCGGAACCAGGTCTTCCTTGGTCAGCGATTTCACGGCATCGGCCATTGGCTGGAGGACGCCAAACGGACCCACACGGTTCGGCCCATAGCGGTTTTGCATCCGCCCCAAGCCCTTGCGCTCGAAAACCGTGGTCAAAGCAAACAGCCCGGCGAACACCACGATAATCGCAGCAACCGCAATCAGGATGGAAACCAGCGCATGCAGCGGACCCGGAGTATGCCCCACGATCCAATGATCGAGGTTGACGAAAACCTGATCCGCTGTGCCCCCGGCGACCATCACTGCGGCACCACTTTCGACGGCTTCGGCGGCACAGCAGGCACAGCGGAGGCCCCATTGCCGGATGGCTCGCCTGTGGCAGCCGGTTGCGCCGCCTTTGCGGCCGCCGCCGCAGCAGCTGCCGCAGCCTTCGCCTGAGCGTCAGCCAGTTCCTTTGCGCGCCGCTCATCCGTCTCCGCTGCTTCCGTCGGATGAATTTTCCGGTAGTACTCGTTCGGCTTCGCCAGCTGCTCCTTCGTCCACAGCAGGCCGCCAAACCGGTCCGTTGTACTCAGCTCAAACTGCTTATCCATGCGGATCGCGTCGAACGGGCAAACCTCGACGCAAATCTGGCAGCTCATGCAAACCGCCACATCGATATCGAACACCGCCGGATAAGCCTGCGCCTTCCCCACAAAGTCCGGCTTCTTATCCTTGCTCTTTTCAATGTGGATACACCGCGGCGGGCACTCCTTCTCGCAAATCTGGCACGCCACGCAGCGCAGACCCTTCTCCGCGTCGGAGCCGTCATAAAGGAGGAACGGAAATACCCGCGACGCCTCGGGAAGCGGCAGCCGCTCCTCGGGGTATTGCACGGTCGTCAGCCGATCCTTCCCGACATAGCTGCCGAAGAAGTTCCGCGCCGTCTCGACCAACCCCTGAATGATCCCTTCACCCAGCATGACAACAGTCCCCAGTCCTCAGTTCACAGTATCCAGTCATTAGCCTCCTGTTTGCGATCCCACTTGGGACTAACAACTGGCAACTAATAACTTCCTTTGCGGATAAAAACAGTCCCCAGTTCTCGGTTCACAGCCTCCAGTCGTTAGCCTCCTGCCTGCTGGGGACTAACAACTGGCAACTCACAACTCGCCTTACCGATCCACTTCCCCCAGCACAATGTCCACGCTGCCAAGAATAATCACCGTATCCGCAATATTCTCCCCAAGACACATATCTTCGAGAATGGTCAGGTTGATCATGCTCGGCGGCCGCACCCGATAACGGTAAGGATTCCCCGACCCATCGCTGATGAGGAAGAATCCCAACTCGCCCTTCGGCGACTCAATCCGTCCATAAGCCTCGCCAGCCTTCGGCCGCAGCCCGCGCAGCCGCACCTTTGGGTCCATGATCGGCCCGGCGGGAATATCGCGCAGCGCCTGCTCCAGAATCTTCACCGACTCCCGCATCTCGAGGATCCGCATCATGTAGCGGTCATAAACGTCGCCGTGCTCGCCCAGCGGTACCCGAAAGCTGAAGCGATCGTAGATCCCGTACTTATCGACTTTGCGAACGTCATAGTTCACGCCGCTTGCCCGCAGCATCGGTCCCGTCACGCCTGCGTTGACGGCCAGCTCGCGCGGCAAGACGCCCGTGCCCTGCGTACGCGCCATCAGAATCTCGTTCGCCCGCAACAGGCTTTCAAACTCATCGACGAATCCGGGCAATCGCCCAACCAGCTGGCGCGTCTCGGTCAGCCACGCCGCCGAGCAATCCACGCGTACTCCGCCAAAGCGCATGTAGTTACACATCATCCGCGCGCCGCTCAGCGACTCGAACAGATCAAGCACCTTCTCGCGCTCGCGAAACGCATACATCAGCGGCGTCCCGCTTGCTCCCATGTCCTGCAGCAAAAATCCAACCAGCCCCGCGTGATTCTGGAACCGCGTCAACTCGGCGACAATCACGCGAATGTATTCCGCGCGCTCCGGCACTGCAATCCCTGCCAGCTTCTCCACAGCCAGCACGTAGCCCCAGTTATTCGTCATCGAGCAGAGATAGTCGAGGCGATCGGTGTAAGGAATCGCCGAAAGATAAGCTCCGTGCTCGGCTATCTTCTCGTGGTTGCGGTGCAAATATCCAAAGACCGGCTTCAGCCGAACGACGCGCTCCCCTTCGAGCCGCACATCCATCCGAAACACGCCGTGGGTCGAAGGATGATGCGGCCCCATGGAGACTTCCATAATGTCGCCAAGGCCGTCTTCATTGACGGCGGCGACCCGCTCCAGCTCCGCCACGTCCGTGATCACGCCTTCACCCCCGTGACCAGAATGTCGTCTTCGGGCGCAACATAATCTTTGCGCATGGGATAGTCGACGAATCCGTCCCACATAAGGATGCGCCGCAAATCCGGATGCCCATCGAAAACGATGCCGTACAGATCGAAAGCCTCGCGCTCCTGAAACTCGGCGCTGCGCCATACCGGCGTTAGCGACGGCAGGTGTGTGCCATCGGCGCGGTTCGCCGTCCTCAGCCGCAGGATCGCCGGCCCGTGTTTCTTCTCCATCGAAAACAAGTGATAGACGGCCTCAAGATGACCGGAGACTTTTGTTTTGCGAACCTCTTCGACTTGCTGTTCCGACGAAGCGCCGTCCGGTCCAGCGACCAGCTTCTTTACCTTCACCTTTTCGCTGACCTCAGAATCCGGCCAGTCCACGCCGGTCATGAGCGAGCAAAAGTCGAGCCGCAGCGCCGCATCGTCGCGCAAAAACTCCGCTACAGCCCGCGCATGCGCATGGTCCAGCAACAGCGAGTGCTGCCCCGATGGACTCCCGTTCGCAATCACTGTCACGCTTGCGCCAGGAACCCCAACCTCAATCTGCGCTTTAATGTCTTCAGGGGAGGGAAGCGGCATTATTGGATCACCCTAAGCGGATTCCCATTTTCGGCAAGGAAAACATCGGTATTCTGCGCCGGCTCGAGGCCATGCTCCCCAAACGTGGGCACCGGAAATTCACTCGGCAAGTCGGCCTGAAGATGCCGTGGCCGCTCCGCACCGCTCAGCGACTGCTCCTCGATCTTCTTCTGCAGCGTCATGAATGCGTGAATCAGCGCTTCCGGTCGCGGCGGGCACCCAGGAATATGCACATCGACCGGAATATAGCGGTCGATCCCTTTCAGCACGTTGTAGCCATCGCGAAACGGGCCGCCGGAAATGGCGCAAGCGCCCATCGCGATTACATATTTCGGCTCCGGCATCTGGTTGTAGAGCCGCACCACCTGCGGCGCCATCTTTTTTGTAACAGTCCCCGACACAATTATGAGATCGGCCTGCCGCGGCGACGGGCGAAACACCTCCGCCCCGAACCGAGCCAGATCGTACCGCGCCATCGTCGTTGCAATCATTTCGATCGCGCAACAAGCCAGCCCAAACGTGAGCGGCCAAACGGAGTTCTTCCGCCCCCAGTTGTAAATCTCCTCGAGGGTCGTCGTGAAGATTCCGTTCTTGCTCAACTCGATCTTAAGGTTTTTGAGGTCCTGTTCCATCTCTTCATCCCAGCCTGTAGCCTGTAGCCGGGAGCCGGTAGCGTGCAAACGCTCGATTCTCAGCTACGGGCCACAGCCTACCGGCTACCAGCTTCGTTACGCCCACGTCAGCACCCCCTTCTGGCAGGCCCAGATCAACCCCTCCACCAGCAACAGCAAAAACACCAGCATCGCCAGGCACGCGCCGAGCGAAAGCCCTGTAAACGCCACGGCAAACGGCAGCAGAAACACCGCCTCTACATCGAAGATAAGAAAAACAATGGCGTAAATGTAGTAAGACGCGCCAAACTGAATCCAGGCATCCCCCTTCGATTCGAGCCCGCACTCGTACGTGGCGTTTTTCTCCGCGCCTGGCTTGTTGGGCGAAAACACCCGCGCCCAAAGCCACGCCAGCAGGAGGGGCGTGATGCCGAAAGCCACTCCGCCCACCAGCAGACCCACGACCATCAGCCAGGGATGTTCCGGATTCGCGCTCATCGGCCCACTCTCCGGCAACCAGCCGTGACTTGAGTGAGCCTACCCGTACCCAACATCAACCCTCCGTGACCAAAATCACAATTCCAGCAAAAGCCGAGCTGAAAAGAGTGCGTGTTGCGAGCCAGAGGCGCTCGTCCGCCTTCGCTCGGGCTACTGCTGGTTTCTCGCTCGATTTTGCTCGCAGTATGGCTCGCATCGAACTCGTTACTGCTCCTTTTCGCTTTTCGTTTGCCAGCCTCAGGGGCGCGCCTGGCTAACGCCTGCTACTCCCTGCTCTCCCACTTCCTGTCTCTCATCCTCGCACAGTTGTGTTCCCTGTCACAGCCGGGCCATCGCCCCGGAGGGCAGACTTATCTGTTGTGGCTTACGGCGATTTCGCACTCGCCTCCCGACCCCAGCAAGGAGAATCATGAGCGCCCCAGCAAGAACTGCAATCTTCGATGGCAATGAAGCCGCCGCCTCCGTGGCCTATCGCTTTTCAGAAGTCGTGGCGATTTACCCCATCACGCCCTCCTCCCCCATGGCCGAGTTTGCCGACCAGTGGAGCGAGGAAGGCAAGCTCAACATCTGGGGTTCCGTTCCCCAGGTTGCCGAGCTGCAAAGTGAGGGCGGGGCCGCCGGCGCCATGCACGGAGCGCTCCAGGGCGGCGCCTTCGCCACCACCTTCACAGCCTCCCAGGGCCTGCTGCTCATGATCCCTAACATGTACAAGATCGCCGGCGAGCTCACCCCGAACGTCATGCACGTCACGGCGCGCTCCATCGCCACCCATGCCCTCTCCATCTTCGGCGATCACTCCGACGTGATGGGCTGCCGCCAGACCGGCTACGCCATGCTCGCTTCGAATTCCGTCCAGGAAGCCGCCGACTTTGCGACCATCGCCCACCTCGCGACCCTCGAGTCCCGCATCCCCTTCATGCATTTCTTCGATGGCTTCCGCACCTCGCACGAAATCAACAAAGTCATCCCTATCTCCGACGAGACCATCACGGCGCTGCTCGACGAGAAAGCGGTCCGCGCCCATCGCGAGCGCGCGCTCTCGCCCGACCGCCCCGTCCTGCGCGGAACCGCCCAGAACCCCGACGTCTTCTTCCAGGCCCGTGAAGCCTGCAATCCTTATTACCTCGCCTGCCCGGTCATCGTGCAGGACGTGATGGACCGCTTCGCCCGCCAAACCGGCCGCAGCTATCGCCTTTTCGACTACTACGGCGCCCCCGATGCGGATCGCGTCATCATCCTGATGGGTTCGGCCGCGGGCGCTGCCGAAGAGGCCATTGACGCACTCAACGCCCGCGGAGAAAAGCTCGGGCTGCTGAAGGTCCACCTCTACAGGCCCTTCGCGCCCGAAGCTTTTCTGACCGCCCTCCCCGAGACCGTCCGCAAAATCGCCGTCCTCGACCGCACCAAGGAGCCCGGTTCAACCGGCGAGCCGCTCTACCAGGACATCGTTACCGTCATCTCCGAATCGCTCTCTACCGGCCGTTTGCCCCTCGCTCAGTTCCCGGTCATCGTCGGCGGACGCTACGGCCTCTCTTCGAAAGAATTCACGCCCGCCATGGTCAAAGGCGTCTACGACGAGCTGGCCAAACCGCACCCGAAAAATCATTTCACCATCGGCATCGACGACGACGTGACGCACTCCAGCTTGCGCTGGGACGAGAGCTTCTCCACCGAAGACCCGAAGACCGTGCGCGCCCTCTTCTACGGCCTCGGCGCAGACGGCACGGTAGGAGCCAACAAAAATTCCATCAAGATCATCGGCTCCGAGACACCCAACTACGCACAGGGCTACTTCGTCTACGACTCCAAGAAATCCGGCTCCCTCACCACCTCGCACCTCCGTTTTGGCCCCGAGCCCATCCGCTCCACCTACCTCATCTCGCGCGCCAACTTCATCGCCTGCCATCAATTTGAATTCTTGGAGAAGACCGACGTTCTGGTCGCCGCCGAACCCGGCGCCACCTTCCTGCTGAACAGCCCCTACGGTCCCGAAGACGTTTGGCAGCATCTGCCGCGCACCATCCAGAAGACCATCCTCGAAAAGCACCTCCGCCTCTTCGTCATTGACGGCTACACCGTCGCCCGCGAAAACGGCATGGGCAACCGCATCAACACCGTCATGCAGACCTGCTTCTTCGCCATCAGCGGCGTTCTGCCCCGTGAAGAGGCCATCGAGCAGATCAAGAAAGCCATCAGGAAGACCTACGGCAAGCGGGGCGACGCCGTCGTTCAGCAGAACTTCGCCGCCGTCGACGCCGCCCTCGCCCATCTGCACGAAGTCAAAGCCCCTGAACACGTCAGCGCGAAGTTCGACATCCTCCCCGCCATCCCCTCCGCCGCGCCCAGCTTCGTCCGGGATGTTCTCGGCGCAATGGCCGCCGGCCATGGCGATCTGCTCCCCGTCAGCGCGCTGCCTCCCGGCGGCACCTTCCCCACCGCAACCGCTAAATGGGAGAAGCGCAACATCGCCCAGTTCATCCCTGTCTGGGATGAGCAACTCTGCATCCAGTGCGGCAAATGCGTCATGGTCTGCCCGCACGCCGTCATTCGCGCCAAGGTCTACGACGGCGCCCTGCTTCCCAACGCCCCGGCAACCTTCAAATCCGCCAAGCCGAAATGGCGCGGCATGGACCAGGAGCTCTACACCCTCCAGGTAGCTCCCGAAGACTGCACCGGCTGCACTTTGTGTGTCGAAGTCTGCCCCGCGAAAAGCAAGGCCGACCCGAGCCACAAGGCCCTCAAGATGGCCGCGCAGCAACCGCTCCGCATTCCTGAGCGCGCCAACTGGGACTTCTTCGAATCCCTTCCCACGGTCGCGCGTGACCGCCTGTCCGGCACTCAGGTTAAGGACATTCAACTTCTGGAGCCGCTCTTTGAGTTCTCCGGCGCATGCTCCGGCTGCGGCGAAACCCCTTACATCAAGCTGCTCACCCAGCTCTTCGGCGACCGCCTGCTCATCGCCAACGCAACCGGCTGCTCCTCCATCTACGGCGGCAACCTGCCCACCACACCGTATTGCCAGAACGACGAAGGCCGCGGCCCCGCCTGGTCCAACTCCCTTTTTGAAGACAACGCCGAATTCGGCCTGGGCATGCGCCTGGCCGTCGATCAGCAGCGCTCCTACGCCGAAAACCTCGTCGCCAAACTAACCCCGATCCTCGGCGAAGAGCTGGTCCGCGCCACCCTCGAAGCCGATCAGTCGAAAGAGGACGGCGTCAACGCCCAGCGTCAGCGCGTTGCCGAGATTCGCGCGAAACTCGCCACAGTCGACTCCGTCGAAGCCCGCTCGCTCAGCGCCATCGCCGACACCCTGGTCCGCAAGAGCGTCTGGATCATCGGCGGCGACGGCTGGGCCTACGACATCGGCTTCGGCGGCCTCGACCACGTTCTCGGCTCCGGCAAGAACGTCAAAATCCTGGTCCTCGACACAGAGGTCTACTCCAACACCGGCGGCCAGATGTCCAAATCCACGCCCCGCGGCGCAGTCGCCAAGTTTGCCGCCGGCGGCAAATCAACCAGCAAGAAAGACCTGGCCATGGAAGCTGTAGCCTACGGTTCGGTCTACGTGGCGCGCATCGCCATGGGCGCGAACGACAGCCACACCGTCAAAGCCTTCCAGGAAGCCGAAGCCTGGCCTGGGCCCGCGATCATCATCGCGTACAGCCACTGCATCGCGCACGGCTACGACCTGTCGCAGGGTCTCGATCACCAGAAGGCCGCCGTCAACTCCGGCTATTGGCCGCTGATGCGCTACAACCCGGCCGTCCGCGAAGAAGGGAAGAACCCGTTCTTCCTCGACTCCCGCGCGCCCTCGATCCCACTCAAGGACTACATCTATAACGAGTCGCGCTACACCATGCTCCTGCGCGCGCACCCCGAGACTGCCGCCGAGCTGCTGAAAGAAGCAACCGACGACGTGGAGCGCACGTGGCGCGTCTACTCCGGTCGAGCCGCCATGCCGGGCCGCGAAACCACGCCCAACATCTCGCCGCGCGAAGACAAAGAAGTCCCCGCTGGCGCGCCGGGCGACGACTAACCGCTTTCCCGGAGCTGCCGCGAGAAGCAGCTTCGGCTTTGCCAGTGCCGATGAGTCAATTCTCGGCACTGGCATTTCGTTTGAAACAGCTGAAGATGCGGTCAGCCAGGAATCCGCCAGCTAAGAACCTGTCAGCAAAGAACCGGTCAGGCCTTGCGCTGGCGATATCAGGAGGGCCCTGCCGCAGGCCCGGAAAATGACCGTTGTCGTCTCTCCTGAAAGCTGATCGCAATCCGCTGACCGCTTTTCCGCTTCTCCCTGTTCTACAATTGCCGAAAGCCGCCAGCCCAAACATCAAGAGCGCAACATCAGAAGCCGGCGCGCATCTCTTAGCTAGCAGTTTTTTATTTGACCGGTTCATCGCTAGCCGGTTCATTGCTGACCGTTTTTTAGCTGACAGCTCTTACGCTGACCGTTTTTAGCTGAATACATCATGATCGAGTACCCTCTCGCCGAAGCCCTTACATTTGACGATGTCCTTCTCACCCCAGCCTGGAGCGAAATAGCGCCCGCGCACGTCAGCACCCTCACCCACCTGACGAAGCGCATCCCGCTGACCACGCCGCTCCTCTCGGCGGCCATGGACACCGTCACCGAATCCCGCATGGCCATCGCCATGGCCCAGCAGGGCGGCCTCGGCATCGTCCATCGCAACCTCACCATCGAGCAGCAGGCTGGGGAAATCGACAAGGTCAAGCGCTCGGAGTCCGGCATGATCGTCGATCCCGTCACCATGGCCCCCGAGCAGCTCATCTCCGATGCCCTCGAGGTCATGCGCCGCTACAAAATCTCCGGCGTTCCCGTCACTCGCAAAGGCAAGCTCGTCGGCATCCTCACCAACCGCGATCTCCGCTTTGAGACCCGCACCGACATCCCCATCTCGGAAGTGATGACCAAAACCAACCTCATCACCGTGCCGGTGGGCACCACGCTCGAACAGGCTGAGGACATCCTCCACCAGCACCGCGTCGAAAAACTTCTCGTCGTCGATAAGGACTACGAGCTCAAGGGCCTCATCACCGTTAAAGACATCCAGAAAAAGCTCAAATACCCCTACGCCTCAAAAGACGAGCAGGGCCGCCTCCGCGTCGGCGCAGCCATCGGCGCAACCGGCGACTTTTTAGAGCGCGCCGCCGAGCTGGTCCGCAATCGCGTCGACGTCCTCGCCATCGACTCCGCCCACGGTCATTCCTCCCGCGTCCTCGAGGCCGTTCGCGAAGTTAAGAAGCGCTTCCCCCAGGTCGACCTCCTCGCCGGCAACGTCGCTACCAAAGAGGGAACCGAAGCCCTCATCGATGCGGGCGCGGACGCCGTCAAGGTCGGCATCGGCCCCGGCTCCATTTGCACCACCCGCATGGTCACCGGCGCCGGCATGCCGCAGATCACCGCCATCAGCGAAGCCTTCAAAGCCGCCGGCAAGCAAAACATCCCTCTCATCGCGGACGGCGGCATCAAGTACTCCGGCGACATCACCAAGGCCATCGCCGCCGGAGCCAGCGTCATCATGATCGGCTCGCTCTTTGCGGGCGTCGACGAAAGCCCCGGCGAGACCATCCTCTACCAGGGCCGCTCCTTCAAGGCCTATCGCGGCATGGGCTCGCTCTCCGCCATGGCCCAGGGCGGCGGCGAGCGCTACTTCCAGGGCACGCAGGACCTCGACATCCAGGACAACAACGAGAGCGTGGTCAATCGCGAGCGCAACGGCGCCTCCAACCGCCTCGGCAAATTCGTCCCCGAAGGCATCGAAGGTCGCGTCCCGTACCGCGGCGCACTTGAAGCCATGGTCTACCAGCTCGTCGGCGGCTTGCGCTCGGGGATGGGCTACTGCGGCGCGTCGACCATCGAAGAGCTGCAGCAGAAAGCCCGCTTCGTCCGCATCTCCTCAGCAGGGCTCCGCGAATCCCACGTCCATGACGTCATGATCACTCGCGAAGCGCCGAACTATCACGTCGAGTAAATAAGCCAGCGGTCGTGACCAGTCCCGTCATCCTGAGCGAAGCATCCGAATTCGTTGCGCTCGCTTCTGGCGCAACAACAATTCAGACGCGAGTCTAAGGACCTGCATTTCGTTTTGGATGAAAGTGCCGTCGCTAAATTCTCGCGCCATCCTCCTATCAAAGCGCTAAGATTCCCTGTGCCCCCTACGGCCCCCATGTCCGATCACAGCGCGGACGCCGAGCGCCTCATCCGCTGCTTTGACCCCGACGCCACGCACGTCGCAGGCGCCTCCGAGCATCTCGTCCTCTCGCCCCGCTTCGGACGCCTTCGCCGCCAGCATCCCCTGCTCGCCACCTCGCCCCATGCCCACGGAGCGCCCGCCGCCTGGGCCGCCGCCCGCCACAACCTGCTCAACTGCCGCGACCGCTCCGTGCAGCTGGCCCTCGCCACCTACCAGCATCCCGTGCGCGTCACCATCCGCGTCCCTTACGAAGTTCTCCAGGACCCGCAGTTCGACCTTCACCAGCACTGCCACACGGTCCTCGACCGCCACGGCGCCCAGAAAAACGGAGTCATCCTCCGCCGCGAAGCCCTCTGGATTCGCACTCTGCTCCCCGATGGAGACGGCCTCGCCCGCTTCGAATTCTCCAACACCTTCCTGCTGCCTATCACCAGCGAAGCCATGCTCGCCGAATCCAAAACCCTCTGGTGAATTTGCCCCCGAAATTGTGGAACCGCGGGGAACCTTTCCGCCACCCGCTCCGTATCAGCCTGCCATGAAGACCAAAACCGCCCTGGCAGTGGCTGCCCTGGAAGTGACTGCCCTCGCACTGCTCACATCTCTGCCCGCGCGCGCACGGGATTCCGACCACTCCTGGTCGAAAACCTACACCGTCTCCGCCAAGCCGACCCTGAACTTCGAAACCTCCGATGCCGCCATCGACTTCCATCCCTGCGGCGACTGCCACGAAATCCGCATCCACGTCGAGGTGGTCGGCCACAAGTTGTCCGACTATCGCCTGGAGGAAGGCCAAAGCGGCAACGAGGTTCATTTCCTCTTCAAAGAACTGCCTCACGCCGGCGTGCACATCCAGTGGCATACGGAGCGTACCCACGTGACCGTCGAAACGCCTGCCCAGCTGACGCTCCTGGCTAAAACCTCCGACGGCAACGTGAATCTCACCGGACTCGAGGGCGATATCGGCCTGACCACCGGCGACGGAGACCTCAACCTCGACCATGTCTCAGGCAATCTGCGCATCAGGTCCGGTGACGGCCACGTCACGATCGCCGATGCCACGGGCGCCCTCGACGCCCACACCAGCGACGGCAGCCTCACCGTCGACGGCCTATTCAACGCCCTTGCGCTCCACACCAGCGACGGCCAGCTCAACCTCAACCTGCGCCAGGGAACGAAGCTCACCGAAGCGTCGACCATCCAGTCATCCGATGGCTCGGTGACGCTTCACGTCCCCCAGGGCTTCGCCGCCGATCTGAATGTTCACAGCAGCGACGGCCATGTGGACTGCGCCCTTCCCCTCGCGATCGAACACTACCAATCCGGCGGTGGAGAGGGCCACGACCTCCACGGTAAGCTGAACGGCGGAAGTGTCCCGTTGACGATCCACACCAGCGACGGCAACGTAAAGATCGAGCAGATGTGAGTCGGAGCATGCTCGAGCCAAACGGGCTCCGCGCGATTTGGCGGATGTGTCCAGCGATCTCAAGCGTGGTCGTTCTGCGGAGTGATGCCCTGTTATAGTGAGAGAGGCCGGTCCGGTCGGGCCCGCGCCATTCCTCGATGGCGCCATGGTGTAATTGGTTAACACGCCGCCCTCTCAAGGCGGAGAGTTCGGGTTCGATCCCCGATGGCGCTACCAACCAATCTGCAATGAATCGGCAGCTCCTTCGCTGAGCGATGAGGGTACCGTTGGCGCGGGCATTGTCAGTCTTGAAAACAATGTTGCACAAACCAGGGTCGACCGCTTCATGGAGCGATTTGCCAGGAAGCGTCGGGGGTGCCGGGGCTCCCGGTGCTCGTAATCGTCGCCCCGTTCATCAGCCAGATGTAAACCTGCTCCGTGGTGCTATTCCGCCACAGGATGCCGGCTCGGCCGCTGCCATCGTAGTCACCTACGCCCTCAATGTTCCAGCCGGAGGATGGCGAAAGCGTGAACGGGCTTCCCTGATTCGTAATCGTCGTTCCGTTCATCAGCCAGATATAGACCTCTCCGCTGGTGGTGTTTTGCCACAGGATGTCACTCGTGCCAT
>Ga0182012_10000275_pt1 | contig 58923 bp, 52 predicted proteins | sample 612S2SmetaG_FD_120486 | JGI IMG/M metagenome (GOLD analysis project Ga0182012, IMG submission 120486) | Permafrost microbial communities from Stordalen Mire, Sweden - 612S2S metaG | ecosystem: Environmental > Terrestrial > Soil > Wetlands > Permafrost | place: Sweden: Stordalen | collected... | reverse complement strand
CAGATGAACCAGGCGTTCCGCAACATCGTGAACATGCTCCACGGTGTGCGTGACGGGCTGATCCGCGACGCCAACAACTACGAGCAGCAAGAGCAGGCTTCGCAGCAGATCCTCAGCAGCTAGCGCTAAAAGCCGAGGCTGCGTAACCTTTCAGACGTTAGGAGAACACCGTTATGACAATCAATTACTCATTCGGCGATGTCGACACGCACGGCGCCACAATCCGTGCCCAGGCGGCATCGCTGGAGCAAGAGCACCAGTCCATCGTCCGTGACGTACTTGCTGCGGGTGACTTCTGGGGCGGCTCGGGTTCGGTCGCCTGCCAAGAGTTCATCACCCAGTTGGGTCGCCAGTTCCAGGTGATCTACGAGCAGGCCAACTCGCACGGTCAGCAGGTGCAGAACGCCGGCAACAACATGGCCAGCACCGACAGCGCCGTCGGCTCCAGCTGGGCCTAGTCCCAACTTCAGGCGCGGCAGCACACCACCTGTCGGTGTGCTGCCGCGTTCTGCAGTATTCAGTCACGTCGACCCAAAGGTACTGATGGATCAACAAAGCACCCGCACCGACATCACCGTCAACGTCGACGGCTTCTGGATGCTCCAGGCACTCCTGGACATTCGGCACGTCGCTCCGGAGTTGCGGTGCCGGCCATATGTATCTACCGACTCCAGCGACTGGCTGAACGAACACCCTGGCATGGCGGTCATGCGCGAGCAGGGCATCGTCGAGGGCAACGGCGGGGTGAACGAGGTTAATGAGCAGGTGGCCGCTCGAATGCGGGTGCTGGCGGCACCCGACCTCGAGGTCGTGGCCTTGCTGTCGCGCGGCAAGCTGCTCTACGGCGTCGTGGACGACGAGAACCAGCCTCCAGGTTCTCGCGATATTCCCGACAACGAGTTCCGGGTGGTGCTGGCCCGTCGTAACCAGCACTGGGTGTCAGCGGTTCGGGTCGGCAACGACATCACCGTCGATGATGTCGCCGTCGCGGACAGCGCCTCGATCGCCGCGCTTGTGATGGACGGCCTGGAATCGATTCATCACGCCGAGCCTGCAGCGATCAACGCGGTCAACGTGCCGATGGAAGACATGCTCGAAGCGACCAAGGATTGGCAAGAGTCCGGCTTCAATGTGTTCTCCGGCGGGGACCTGAGGCGGATGGGCATCAGCGCCGCCACCGTGGCCGCGCTGGGCCAGGCATTGTCAGATCCGGCGGCCGAGGTCGCGGTGTACGCCCGGCAGTACCGGGACGATGCCAAGGGTCCCAGCGCGTCGGTGCTGTCGCTGAAAGACGGTTCAGGTGGGCGCATCGCGCTTTACCAACAAGCGCGGACCGCGGGATCGGGTGAGGCGTGGCTGGCCATCTGCCCGGCAACGCCGCAATTGGTACAAGTGGGCGTGAAAACGGTGCTCGACACACTGCCGTACGGCGAGTGGAAGTCCCACAGCAGGGTTTGACGTTGGATACGAAATGCTGAGTACAACAATATATTTGAACAAAATACGCGCTTAAGATGCGAACGCGTCATACTCCTCTAGAATCAGCAGCGAATCCAAAAGCAGTGTCACCACCACCAATAGTCGCGAGGCGAGGCAGATGAATTCGGAATTAGTCGAGTTGCACCTCCCCGGGGGCCACAGCCCCTCGGTGAGTAAACCGGCCCCCGCGCGGATAGCGGCACGGGGTTACGCACAAACCACGGAAGGGGGTGCAGGGCGATGACTGCGGTAGCTGACGCGCTCCAGGCAGACATTGAGGGAATCTCGCAGCCACGGGCGGTTGTAGTTGGCCTCATGGCTGGCGAGGGCGTTCAGATCGGCGTTCTGCTGGACGCCAACGCCCCGGTTTCGGTGATGACGGACCCGCTGTTGAAAGTGGTCAACAGCCGGCTACGGGAGTTGGGCGAGACCCCGCTGGAGCCGACGGGGCGCGGCAGGTGGGCGCTGTGTCTGGTTGACGGCGTGCCTTTGCGGGCCACCCAGTCGCTGGCCGAACAAGAAATCTACGACGGCGACCGACTGTGGATTCGGTTCATTCCGGACACCGAGCGTCGCTCACAAGTCGTCGAGCACATCTCCACTGCGGTTTCGCAGAATCTCAGCAAGCGATTCGCCACGATCGACCCGGTAGTTGCGGTGCAGGTCGGCGTCACGATGGTGGCGACCGGCGTGACTCTTGCCGCGGCGTTGCTGGGCTGGTGGCGTTTTCACCACAACTCATGGCTGACAACCATCTTCGCCACCGTGATTGGCCTGGCGGTGTTGTCAGTGTCGGTGCTGCTGTTGATGCGGGCCAAGACTCTGCAGGAGCGACGCGGTGCCGACATCCTGCTGATCAGCAGCCTCGCGCCATTGGCGGTGGCGGCGGCGGGAGCTCCCCCCGGAGGAGTGGGTTCCCCGCAAGCTGTGCTGGGCTTCGGAGTGCTCACCGTTGCCGCGGTATTGGCCCTGCGCTTCACCGGGCGCTGGCTCGGCGTCTACACCGCGATCATCACCATCAGCGCGGTCACCACGATTGCGGCCCTGTCGCGCATGGTCGCGATGAGCAGCGCAGTGACGCTGTTCGCTTCTGTGGTGCTGGTCTGCGTGCTGGGCTACCACAGCGCGCCGTCCCTGGCCCGACGGCTGGCCGGCATTCGACTGCCCGTGTTCCCGTCGGCCACCAGCCGGTGGGTCTTTGAGGCTCGGCCTGATCTGCCCACTACCGTGGTGCGCTCCGGCGGTGGCCTGGTCCTGGAGGGTCCCGCGTCGGTTCGCGATGTGCTGCTGCAAGCCGAACGCGCCCGTTCGTTTTTGACGGGTCTGCTGGTGGGGCTGAGCGTGTTGATGGTGGTCTCGCTGACCGCTTTGTCCGATCCGCACACAGGGCAACGTTGGCTGCCGCTCTTGCTGGCCGGCTTCACCGCTGGGTTCCTGATGCTCCGCGGGCGTTCGTACGTGGACCGGTGGCAGGCAATCACCCTGGCCGGTACAGCGACGCTGATCGTTGCTGCGGTGGTGGTGCGGTACGCACTCGTGCTGCAGTCGCCTCTAGCGGTGTCCATCAGTGCGGCGATCTTGGTTCTGCTTCCGACGGCAGGCCTGACAGCTGCCGCGGTGGTGCCCAACACCGTGTACAGCCCGCTGTTCCGCAAGTTTGTGGAATACACCGAATATCTGTGCCTGATGCCGATTTTCCCGTTGGCATTGTGGCTGATGAATGTTTATGCAGCGATCCGATACCGCTAGCGGCAAGTTGTGGCGCGGTCGCACATCTCGTGCGACCGTCGCCGCAATCTTGCTCGCCTCAGGTGCGTTAGCCGGCTTGCCGCCCGCTTACGCGATTTCGCCGCCGTCGATCGATCCCGGGGCGGTGCCGCCTGATACCCCACCGGGACCGCCGGCTCCGATGAAGCAGAACTCTTACTGCACCGAGGTCGGAGTTCTGCCTGGCAGCGATTTTCGGGTGCCGCCTAAGTATATGGACATGCTGGACATGTCCGAGGCGTGGCAATTCGGCCGCGGAGCCGGGGTAAAGGTGGCTGTCATCGACACCGGCGTGAATCCTCACCCCAGGTTCCCGCACTTGATCCCCGGTGGCGACTACGTCATGGGAGGCGACGGACTGTCTGACTGCGACGCCCACGGCACCATCGTGGCGTCGATGATCGGTGCAGCCCCGGCGAACGGATCGGTAGCGCCTCCGGCGGCACCGCGCAAGCCGGTCACCATCCCCACTACCGAGCCACCCCCGAAAGCACCACCTCCCCAGACCGTGACTCTGTCACCATTGCCGCAAACCGTGACGATGGTTCCGGCTTCCCCGGATCAATCAGGACAGGGACCGTTCGGAGCGCCGCAACAGCCCGCTCCGGCGGCTCCGCCTTCACCACCTTCACCGCCTGCTCCGGTGGAAGCTCCTCCTGCTCCGGCGCCTGCTCCGGGGGCCGCTAGTCATGGCGGCGGCACGGTGACGATACCGAGCTACTCCGGCGGCGGGCAGGTCGTCAAGGTCGACATCCCGCGCAATCCGCGCCCACTCGATCCGACGCCCAAACCAGCACCGCCGCCATCGCCGGCTCCGGCGCCCGCGCCCGCACCCGCGCAGTCAGTGGACGCGTACAGCGGGATTGCCCCGGATGTCGACATCATCGCGATCCGCCAGTCCAGCCAGGCCTTCGGCCTCAAGGATGCATACACCGGTAATGAGGATCCACAGACGCAGGCAAAGATCGACAATGTGGAAACCATGGCGCGGGCGATAGTGCATGCCGCCAACATGGGAGCCCAGGTCATCAACATCTCGGACGTGACCTGTATGAGTGCGCGCAACATCATCGACCAGCGCACGCTGGGTGCTGCGGTCCGTTATGCGGCGGTGGACAAGAACGCCGTGATCGTGGCGGCGGCCGGCGACGCCAGTAAGAAGGACTGCAAGCAGAACCCTTCCTTTGATCCTTTGCAGCCCAACGATCCTCGCGACTGGAGCGCCGTCAACACGGTGGTGACGCCCTCGTGGTTCAGCGACTACGTCCTGACGGTCGGCGCGGTGGATACCAACGGTCAGCCACTGGTCCAATCGAGTATCGCTGGACCTTGGGTGGGAATCTCAGCGCCGGCAACTGACGTCGTCGGACTGTCACCCCGGGACGACGGCCTGATCAATGCGATTGACGGTCCAGACAACACGTTGCTGGTCCCTGCTGGCACCAGCTTTTCGACCGCGATCGTGTCGGGGGTCGCCGCACTCGTCCGCGCTAAGTACCCGCAGCTGTCGGCATACCAAATCATCAACCGGTTGACCCGAACGGCCCACGCGCCGGCACGCGGCGTGGATAACCAGATCGGCTACGGCGTTGTCGACCCGGTGGCGGCACTGACCTGGGATGTACCCGAAGGTCCAGCAAAGCCGCCGCAACAGCTATCAGCGCCTCTCAGCATCCCCAAGGCTGCTCCTCATCGGGATATGGTTCCGGTATGGGTGGCCGCCGGCGGGCTGGTCGGGGCGTTACTCATCGGCGGCGCGGTGTTCGGTACAGCGATGCTGCTGCGACGATCGCGGCAACGGCAATGAGAGCGGAGCAGCAGTGAAAGCCCAGCGTAGTTGGGGGTTGGCTTTGTCGTGGCCGCGGGTCACCGCGGTATTTCTGATCGACATTCTGATCTTGGTGTTGGCCAGTCACAGCCCAGACTCCTGGCAGGCAGATCACCATGTCGCTTGGTGGGTGGGCGTATCCCTTGCTGTACTGGTCGCGCTGTTGGCGCTGGTGAGCTACCACGGCATCACACTGACCTCCGCACTGGCCGCCTGGCTGTGGGATTGGTCTGCCGATCCAGGCACCACACTCGGTGCGGGATGCACGCCCGCACTTGATTACAAGCGCCGCTTCGGGCGCGACACGGTCGGGGTTCGTGAGCACGAGGGCCGTTTGGTTTCGGTGATCGCGGTGGACGGTGGTGAAGAGGACGTGGCGGGGCGCCACCGCCACCGGACGACGTCGGGCACCTTGGCGGTGGAGTCAGTTGCCGCCGGCCTGCGCCAGTTCGACATTCACCTGGATGGCATCGATATCGTCTCGGTGAAGGTACGCAGCGGGGGCAACGCGGCCGAGCTGTCGAAACTCGGTGATTTAGGTCCCGAGGATTGGGGGCTGGTGAATGATCAGCCATCCTCCTATCTGCGCCGCACCTGGCTGGTGTTGCGGATGAACCCGCAACGCAACGTTGCCGCTGTCGCGGCCCGCGATTCGCTGGCTTCGACGCTGGTGACGGCCACCGAGCGGCTTGCTCAAGATCTCGATGGTCAAAGTTGTGCTGCCCGGCCGTTGACCGCCGACGAGCTCTCCGAGGTCGACAGTGCTGTACTCGCAGATCTGGAACCGACGTGGAGCCGCCCGGGATGGCGTCACCTCAAGCATTTCAACGGGTTTGCGACCAGCTTCGCACTGACGCCGTCCGACATCACCTCGGAGACTCTCGATGGGCTGTGGCTGCCGGACACCGACGCCACTGTGCTCACGATCCAGCTCGTTACTCGCGGCGGCCGGCCGCAGGTGTCGGCCTGGGTGCGCTACCACACCGACGGTCCGCTGGACAGGGAAGTATCGGCAGGACTCAACCGGCTCACCGGCCGTCAGCTGGCCGCCGTCCGCGCCAGCCTTCCGGCCCCGTCGACTCGGGCCCTGCTGGACCTGCCCAGCCGAGACTTGCTCGACCACGATGAGTTGACGTTGCAGGTGGCTCACGTTCAGGAGAGCTCGACCAGCGTGCCAGCAAGGCAATGACCCGACCGCAGTCAACCGCTGAAGACTCCCGAAATGCGTTGCTCGCCGGTTTGCTGGCATCGGGAATCTCGGTCAACGGACTGCAGCCCAGCCACAATCCGCAAGTGGCAGCGCAAATGTTCAGCACGGCCACCACGCTTGATCCAGGGATGTGCGATGCCTGGCTGGCGCGGATACTGGCGGGTGAGCAAGGCATCGAGGTGCTCACGGGAGCATGGGCAGCAGTCCGGACGTTCGGCTGGGAGACCCGCCGCCTCGGGGTCACAGATCTGCAATTTCGTCCCGAAGTCTCCGACGGGTTGTTTCTGAAACTCGCTGTCACCAGCGTCGAGTCGTTGGCTTGCGCGTACGCGGCCGTTCTCGCCGAGGCTAAACGCTACGAGGAAGCGGCGAAACTGCTTGACGGTGTCGAGCCCCGCCATCCCTTCGATACCGAGCTTGTCAACTACGTACGCGGCGTGCTGTACTTCCGCACCGGACGTTGGCCGGACGTGCTGAACCAGTTCCCCGAAGGAACGTCCTGGCGTCAACCGGAGCTGAGGGCCGCCGGCGCGGCGATGGCGACCACGGCGCTGGCCTCGCTCGGGGTCTTCGAGGAGGGCTTCCGGCGCGGCCAGGACGCCATCGAGGGGGACCGGGTACCGGGCGCGGCCACTATAGCCTTGTACACCCAAGGCATGTGTTTGCGGCATGTGGGTCGTGAGGATGAGGCCCTTGAGCTATTACGCCGGGTGTATTCGCGGGATCCGAAGTTCGCCCCGGCCCGTGAAGCGCTGGACAACCCCAACTTTCGGCTCATACTCACCGACCCGGAAACGATCGAGGCCCGCACAGATCCGTGGGATCCGGACAGCGCACCGACCCGCGCGCAAACCGAGGCCGCTCGGCACGCCGAAGAGGCCGCGAAGTACCTGGCTGAAGGGGATGCCGAGCTTAACGCCATGCTGGGCATGGAGCGAGCCAAACGGGAAATCAAACTGATCAAGTCGACAACAAAGGTGAACCTGGCGCGCGCCAAGATGGGGCTCCCAGTGCCTGTGACCTCGCGTCACACCTTGTTGCTGGGGCCACCGGGTACGGGCAAGACCTCGGTAGCGCGCGCTTTCTCCAAGCAGCTGTGTGGCTTGACCGTGTTGCGCAAGCCGGTAGTGGTGGAGACGAGCCGCACCAAGCTGTTGGGCCGATACATGGCCGATGCAGAGAAGAACACCGAGGAGATGCTCGAAGGGGCACTGGGCGGGGCGGTGTTCTTTGATGAGATGCACACCCTGCACGAGCACGGCTACCAGCAGGGCGACCCCTACGGCAACGCGATCATCAACACGCTGCTGCTCTACATGGAGAATCATCGTGACGAGCTGGTGGTTTTCGGTGCGGGCTATGCCAAGGCAATGGAGAAGATGCTTGAGGTGAATCAGGGACTGCGACGGCGGTTTTCGACCGTGATCGAGTTCTACAGCTACACTCCGGACGAGTTGGTGGCGCTGACCCGAATGATGGCCCGGGAGAACGAAGACATCATCACTGACGAAGCAGCCGAAGTGCTGTTGCCGGCGTATACGAGGTTCTACCTCGACGAGTCGTACTCCGAAGAGGGAGATCTGATCCGCGGTATCGACATGCTCGGCAACGCCGGCTTCGTACGCAATGTGGTCGAAAAGGCGCGCGACAGCCGTAGTTTCCGGCTCGACGACGAGGACCTCGACGCGGTACTGGCCAGCGAGCTCAACGATTTCAGCTCAGACCAACTCATGCGGTTCAAGACGTTGACCCGCGAGGACCTCGCCGAAGGCCTCGGCGCGGCGGTAGCCGAGAAGAAGTCCGACTAGGCGTTCCGGCGAACGCCTACTAGCGGGCGAGCCACGCTTTAGGCCTCGTTCCGTCCGTTCGGGATTTAACACTGCCGTAGCAGATGCGATAGAACGACGCCGCCAAGGATCCACAGCTGAACGTCGGCGTGTGCAGCGGAACGAATACCGCTGTGTATCGCCGTGCCCATTCTCGCCAGCATGAGATGACAATCGCCCTGTGTACACCGAAGCCGGCGGTCCAATGGTGGTGGACCGACAATGACGGTGGATTTCGTTGGGCTTCCGCCGGAAGTCAACTCTGGGCGGATGTATTCGGGTGCGGGTTCGGGCCCGATGGTGGCCGCGGCGTCGGCGTGGAAGGGACTGGCTGCAGAATTGCAGTCGACCGCCTTGTCCTATGGCTCGCTGATCACGAAGCTGACCAGCGAAGAATGGCATGGTCCGGCGTCGGCGGCGATGGCGGCCGCGGCCACCCCGTACGTGGCGTGGATGAGCAGCACGGCGGTGCGGGCCGAGCAGACCGCTGCGCAGGCCGAGGCGGCCGTGGCGGCGTATGAGGCGGCGTTCGCCGCTACGGTGCCCCCGCCGTTGATCGTGGCCAACCGCGCCCAGCTCGTGGCACTGATCGCCACCAACATTCTGGGCCAAAACAGCTCGGCAATCGCGGCCGCCGAAGCCCAGTACGCCGAGATGTGGGCCCAAGACGCCACCGCCATGTACGGCTACGCCGCTTCCTCGGCAGCGGCCACCGAACTGACCGCGTTCACCACCCCGGCCGGCAACCAGCAGGGCACGCTGATCCAACTGATGACGGCGCTGCCTAACGCCCTGAAGGGACTGGCCTCGCCGTTGTCGACCTCACCGGCCTCGGCGTTTGAGGGCGTTCTCAGCGACTTGAGTGGGCTGAATCCGTTTGCGGCGGGGTCAGCAACCCAGACCACCGGACTCAATGGGCTGCTGAATCTGTTCTCCGGAAACAACACCGCGTTCGGCGCTCTGGCGAACTCGACACTGGGCAACACCATCTTTTCCTCAGGGTTCTACATGCCCAGCAACACCATGGCCCCCTTCCTGAGCCTGCTGGGCTTCCGAGCCGCCGAGAGTGCGGTTGGCCATGCAGCCGGACAGGCCGCCACCGGTGCACTCGGTGCGGTGCTGGCAGGTCCCGCCAGCGGAATCGCCGGCCTGGGCAACGCCGTCTCGGCGAGCCTGGGCCACGCACCGATCATCGGCGCACTGTCGGTACCTCCGAGCTGGACCGCGCCCGCACCACTGACCGGCCCACTCGCCTCAGCACTGGGCGGCACACCGATGGTCCCACCACCCGCTATTGCAGCAGGCATGCCCCCAATACCGCTGGGCAACACGACCGGCCAAGCCTACGGACGCGCCGTCCCCCAGTACGGGTTCCGCCCCAGCTTCGTCGCACGCCCACCCGCCGCCGGATAAAGGAGGTGAGGTAGCGATGACTGCAGCGATGGACTTCGGAGCCTTGCCTCCGGAAATCAACTCGGCACGCATGTATGCGGGGGCGGGCCCGGCGCCAGAGCGCTGCGACATGGTGAATATCGAGCGCACCGGGATGCGGGACCGGCCTGTTCGCGCTCCTCAGCACTGCGAATAGGCAGGTAATTCACCCACAGCGAACCCCCAGCATCTAACAAGCCTCGTAGAAGCTATGCCCGTTTAATGTGGGTGAACTCTAGGGAAGCGAAGCATGACTATTAACTATCAACTCGGCGACGTCGATGCCCACGGCGTCAGCGTCAGCATCCGGGGTCAAGCCGCGTCGTTGGAAGCTGAGTACCAGGTGATTGCCCGGGATGCGCTGGGCGATATGGCGGGTACTCCGGAATCCGCGGCCGGCGTGGACGCCTCGGTCCTTGGGTCTGTTGCTTCAGTATTCAACTCCGGTGGGCCATCGGTAACTGCGAATCGCAGCTCTCTGGCATACCTAGAATTTTAATTCTTGTTATTCAACAAATGGCGCAATAGGGGGTTTAATATTCCGCGATCGATGCTGCTGATAAACGGCTTTAAAAAGCGTTGACAAGATTGCCGAAGATGCCGATCCGCACATAACTTAAAACCAAATCGCAGACGTCTGGATGCGGTTCTTATCCCCCTCGCTGACTGCAGAGTCGCTAGGCCAGTGAACTGCGATTTTGCTGCGTTTCTCCGATCACTTGACGCGAGGTCGCACGGTGGAAAAAGATACGCTTGAAATCTTCTGTTTACGTTTTCATTACCCGCGCGGAACGTGTCAAGAATACGTTTTTATCACGATGATCGGTATGTTGGACAGCGGGCCCGATCGAGCGGGTTTGCAAAAATTGTCAGACAGAGAAGTGGGCGCCTCTGTCTAGATCAAAAAACCGAATAAACGACGAATCTGATGGATACGTAGATTTTGGGGCTCGACGGGAAGCGGGCCTACGAGGCCGTCATCAGCACTTGGCCACTCAACGGAACCGGAAGGTTCCTCACGACATCGGAATCAGATGGAGGAAAGCGATGTCTTTTGTCAGCACACAGCCGGAGTCGCTCGCAGCAGCGGCCAGCAACTTGGCGGGTATTGGGTCGGCGATGACCGCCGGAACTACGGCCGCAGCCGGCCCGACCACCGGAGTGCTTCCAGCCGCGGCCGACGAGGTGTCGGCGCTGACCGCTGCGCAGTTCGCCGCGCACGCGCAGATGTACCAGGCGGTGGCGGCGCAAGCCGCGGCGATTCACGAGCAGTTTGTGTCCACGTTGGGGGTCAGCTCAGCTTCATACGCAACCACCGAGGCCGCTAACGCGGCCGCCGCTGGCTAACGGACCGGAGGCATAGATGCTGGATTTCGGGGCGCTTCCGCCGGAGATCAACTCCGGGCGGATGTATACAGGTGCGGGTCCGGGGCCGTTATTGGCGGCCTCGGCGGCCTGGGATGTACTGGCTGCGGACTTGCAGTCCACGGCGGCTTCCTACGGCTCGACGATCCAGAGCCTGGCCATCGGGCCCTGGACGGGTCCGTCCTCGATAGCGATGGCGGCCGCGGCCATGCCGTATGTGGCGTGGATCAACGCTACTGGGGCGCAAGCCGAGCAGGCGGCAAGCCAAGCCAAAATCGCCGCGGGCGCCTACGAAACGGCGTTTGCGGCTACGGTGCCGCCGCCGGTGATCGCGGCCAACCGCGCTCTGCTCGCGGAGTTGGTCGCCACCAACATCTTGGGCCAAAACACCCCGGCCATCGCGGCCACTGAGGCCCACTACCTGGAAATGTGGGCCCAGGACGCCGGTGCGATGTATGCCTATGCCGGCTCGTCGTCGACCGCGTCACAGCTGACATCGTTCACCGAGCCGCCGCAGACCACCAACGCGACCGCGGCGGCCGCTCAGCCGGCAGCGGCCAGTAACTCGGCTGCTTCCGGCATTAACGAGCTGATCGCGTTCATCGAGTCGATTCCCACGTGGCTGCAAACCCTGGCCACAAACATCGCACACCTACCGACGCAGGCCTCGTCGTTTCTGGAGGGACTTGCCATACCGAATCTGATCACCATTCCACCCGTGCCACCGACGCTCACGACCAACCTGGTGAACTTGAACACCTTCTTCTCGGCTATCGCCTCGCAGTCCTACTCCCTGCAGGGAATCACCTCCATAGCCGGTGGCCCGTTCCTGTCGTTCGGCCAGACGTACGCCTACGCCCAAAACGGGCAGGCCCTGCAAGCCTTTGGCATTCCCGCAAAAGCCATCACCGGGGCACTGGCGCCGCTGACAAGCGGGGCAGCGCACTTGAGCTCCGCGGTGGGTGGAGCGCCCGTATCGGGGACTATGGGCAAGTCGGCCCTCGTCGGAAGTATGTCGGTGCCACAGGGCTGGACCGCAGCCGCGCCGGGGATCAAGACCCTGGCCTCGGTACTGCCGATGAACTTGGCAGCCGCCCCGGCGGCCTCCCTGGCCGGCGAGGGCGGCGTCTTTAGCCAGATGGCCCTGTCGAGCCTGGCAGGACGCGCCCTGACCGCTAGCTCGTTCAGCTCCGGTGGCGGTGCTGCGGCAGCCGCCCTGGGCGGTGTCGTCGCCGAAGCCGACCCGGCTGCAGCCACCATCATCGTGATACCGGCCCTCGACGAATGAAAGCGCTGACGGCAATGAAAGCGGCACAGTCCACCCAGGCGCGCACGACCAGGCAAGGGGTTTAGAGATGTTCTACGCAGCGTTTCCGCCGGAGTTCAACTCGGGCAGGATCTATGCCGGTCCAGGGTCGGGGTCCATGCGGGCCGCCGCGGCGGCCTGGGAGGGGCTGGCCAGCGACTTGCAATCCACGGTGTCCGCCTATTCATCGGTGATCTCCACCTTGACCAGCGGAGACTGGGTCGGTCCCTCGTCGCTGGCCATGGCGGCCGCGGTCACGCCGTATGTGACCTGGATGCAGGGCACCGCCGCACAGGCCGCCGAAGCCGCGACGCAGGCCACCGCGGCGGCAACCGCCTACGAGACGGCGTTCGCCGCGCACGTGCCGCCGACGGAAGTCGCGGCCAACCGCAGCCAACTGGCGTCGCTGGTGGCCAACAACATATTCGGGCAGAACACTCCGGCGATCGCGGCCAACGAGATCCAGTACGCCGAAATGTGGGCCCAAGACGCCCTGGCGATGGACAGCTACACCGGCTCCTCGGCGGCCGCCGGCAACGTGACGCCATTCACCGCGGCACCACAGATCACCAACGCAACCGGGCTGGCCGCGCAGGCCGCCGCAGTAGGCCAAGCCGCGGGCACCTCGGCCGGCAGTGTCCAGTCGATCCTGTCGTCACTGCAAACCTCGATAACGACAATTACGCAGACTCTGGCGAACCTGGGGACCAGTATCAACGACACCGGCAACCAGCTCCTGAACGACCTTTTTGGGGCAGGCGCGGCGACTTTGTATACCGACCTCTACAACGTCATCAAGGTTCCCCTCAGCTTTACCACGGGGTATAACGACATCGGCCTGCTGATCAACTTTCCCGTATCGCAGTTCCTCAAATTCGCCCCAAAGCCCTCAGCAGCGCTCGGCGCGCTGCCCAAAGACGCGCTGGGGGCGGGCCTTGTGCCGCACTGGAGCCGGGGCACGCTGTTCAGCGAAGTACAAGGCGGCATGGGAAATGCCGGCACACTGGTCGGAAAGTTGTCGGTTCCACCGAGCTGGGCTGCCAACACCCCAGCGGTCAGAATGGTCGCCGACGTGTTATCGGCCGCCGGCCCCGACGCCGTGCCGGCGGCCGCGCTCGGCGAGGGGGGCCTGCTCAGTTCGGCGTCGATGGCAGGGATGCTCGGTGCCGCGATGGGCTCTGGGGGTCCCACCGTGGTAGCCCGTGCCGGCGTGCGCGGCCGCATCAAGCCGATCAAAGATCTCAAGGACAGCAACTCGCCGGAGAAGCTGCAGCGCCTGGTCGCACAGATATCCGAGAAACCCGAAAGCGTGCAGCACCACAGCGTCGATCAAGCAGGCCTTGACAGTCTGCTCGAGCAGCTGGCCAAGAAGCCCGGCATCCACGCGGTGCACCTGAAATCCGACAAGGACAAGGTTGTCCCTTCAGAAGCGGGGGCAACCTAATTCGTGTCCGAGCGAACTTCTGTTGTCGCGATCGCTGTGCCTGTCACCGATTGTGGTTGCGGTGCCGAGATCCGCGGGGCCGCAGTTGACGACCGGCCGCCCCAGCAACACCACAGCCGACCAGGGCATTCTGGAGATAAACCTCCAGGCATGGGAGAAAGGTGAGTTATGAAACGGCTACTAGCGCTGCTTGGCATTTGCGCCGTGGTCGGCCTCGCCGCGCCGGCGCATGCCGATCCGGACGACCTCAGCGGCGACGACGCGGGCTTCCTCGCTGCTCTGAAACAGGTCGGCATTGACTACTCCAGCCCGGCTCAAGCCGTCACGTCCGGCAAGGCGGTGTGCACCTGCTTGAATAACGGGGAATCGGGCCTAGAGCTCGTGCACGACGTGAAAACGCACAATCCCGGGATGGACATGGAGGTCGCATCCAACTTTTCCATGATCGCTGCGAAATTCTACTGCCCCCAACACCTTTCCAAGTCCTGACGCAAAAGCGGCGCGGCGGTGTCAAACGTATGACTCCAACACGACGGCTTTGACTCAATTCCACCTGCCGTTCACCTGGACCTGGTTAGCTGCCGCCGACCAGCGCGCATCGCGACCGGTGTAGCGATCACCCGGGCTTCCGGCGGGTACTCAGCCTTAGGGTCGGGAGGGGTGGGGCAGTGATGCAGACACTGAGTGCCGCCGACTTCGCACTCCGGCTGGCCGTCGGGGTGGGATGCGGCGCGCTCATCGGATTCGAGCGGCAATGGCGAGCACGCACAGCCGGGCTGCGCACCAACGCGCTGGTAGCCGGGGGTGCGACCCTGTTCGTGCTGTACTCCGTGGTGACCGAGGACAGCAGCGCCACCAGGGTCGCGTCCTATGTGGTGTCCGGAATCGGGTTTCTCGGCGGCGGGGTAATCCTGCGCGAGGGTTTCAACGTTCGGGGCCTCAACACCGCCGCAACCCTGTGGTGCTCGGCGGCAGTCGGCGTGCTGGCCGCCTCGGGTCATCTGGTGTTCACGCTGATCGCCACGGCCGCCGTCATCGCTATCCACGTGCTGGGACGGCCACTGGGCCGACTGATCGACCGCGATCAGGTTGGCCAAGACGACGAGGATCTACAGCCCTTCCTGGTGGAGGTGGTCTGTCGTCCCAAATCAGAAAAATACGCGCGCGCTCAGATCGTGCAGCTCACCAGCGGCAACGACATCTCGCTGCGCGGTATTCGGTCGAGGCAGACCGGCGACGAGACCGTCACGGTAACCGCATACTTACTCATGAGCGGCCACACGCCGGCCAAGCTCGAGCAGTTGGTGGCCGAACTGTCCGTGCAGCCGGGTATTCACGCGGTCCAGTGGTACGCCGGGGACAAAGCGCAGACAGACTGATCCCGCCTCGGCGAGGCCCAACGCTAAGGCCCAGTTACGGACGCGCCTGCAGCTCTGGTGCGGCCGCAGCCAGCAACTCGGTGCGGCTTCGGGTCAATGGGGGATAGATCCGCTCGGTATTGATGGTCTGCTTGGTGGCCTTAGCCGCCGCGCCACGCGCGACCACTGCCCGGTCCCACCCCTCGGTATAGACCGCGCCGGCCGGTCCCAGATCGAGAACCGTCACATACCAGGGGATCCGAAGGGTCAGCATCGGCTCGTCAAACAAGTCGCTGATGACGTTGTAACCCGCATAGCGGCCCATCGGTCGCCCGTGCTGACAAGACATCACCGACAGATGCTCGTCATCCATGCGGGCGGCGGCAACGTCACCCGCGGCGAACACCGAGGGCACCCCGATCACCCGCAGATAATCATCGACCAGTACCCGACCCAGCCGGTCACGGGCCGCCGGAATTTGTTCGGCCAGCGAGCTGGCCCGCATGCCGGCACACCAAAGGACCGTCGCGGCCGCCAGTTGCTCACCCGATGACAACGACACGCCGGACTCGCTGACCGCCGCGACGCTCACCCCGGTCCTGGTCTCAACTCCGTTGTCCGACAACGCCTGTTCAATCGTCGGGCGCGCTGAGCCGCCCATATCTGAGCCCACCGACCGGTTGTGATCGACGAGAACCACCCGGGGTGTGACACCTGCTCGGGCGAACAGCGTCTGCAGCCTGCTCGTCATCTCGCAGGCCGCCTCGATCCCCGTGAGCCCAGCACCTACCACGACGACCGTGGCCGCCGCCGGCGTCGGCGGATCGTCAGCGAGTCCCTGCAGGTGACGCTGGAGCGCAACCGCGGCGTCATAGGTGTCTATGTCGAAACCGAACTCCCGCAAGCCCGGAACAGCGGGTTTGACCACCTGACTGCCCGACGCCAGCACCAGTCGGCTGTAGCCGTACGTGATGCCGCCCGATGTGGTGACGGTGCCGGCGTCGGTGTCGATCGCCGTCACTTCAGTGGCGATGTGCGCAACACCGGCGGGATCGAGCACGTCGGCGAGCGAGATTCGGCACCCGCCCAAATCGGCCTCGTAATTGCGAACCCGGATATCGTGGAATGGCTGGGGGCTCAATACGGTGATCTCAACCATGCCCGGTGGGACAGCGAGCTCATCGAGTCGTCGGGCAGCGCCGAGCGCCGCCCACAGGCCCGCGAACCCAGAGCCGATCACAATCACACCGGTCAACGGCTCAATATCCCGACGATTTGGTCATCAGCCACAGTGTGGATGAGCTTCGATCAAACGTCCACCGAGGTGCACCGACGGTCGTAATCTATCCATGTGGGTGCCTTCGCAGGTTTCTTGGCCGTGCTGCCGCCGCAAATGCGGGACCCGGTACTGTTCGCCATTCCATTCTTCGTGCTGTTGTTGATTCTCGAGTGGACGGCGGCCCGCAAGCTGGAACGCATCGAAGCCGACGGCACCGACACCACCGAAGTTGCGCGGCCCGCCTCCGGGGCATACCTCACTCGTGACTCTGCGGCGAGCATCTGGATGGGGCTGGTTTCGGTGGCCACCACCGCCGGCTGGAAGACCCTGGCTCTGTTCGGTTATGCCGCGATCTATGCCTACCTGGCGCCCTGGCACCTTTCACCAACCCGCTGGTACACCTGGGTCATCGCGATCCTCGGCGTCGATCTGCTGTATTACACCTATCACCGAATCGCCCACCGGATCCGGCTGATCTGGGCCACTCACCAAGCTCACCACTCCAGTGAATACTTCAATTTCGCCACCGCGCTGCGCCAGAAGTGGAACAACAGCGGTGAAATCGTGATGTGGATTCCCTTGCCGCTGTTAGGGATTCCGCCGTGGATGGTCTTCTTTGGGTTTTCGGTGAACTTGATCTACCAGTTCTGGGTGCACACCGAGCGGATCGGCAAGTTGCCACGGCCAATCGAATTCGTCTTCAACACTCCGTCACACCACCGAGTGCACCACGGGATGGACAGCGTGTACCTCGACAAGAACTACGGCGGCATCCTGATCATCTGGGACCGGCTTTTCGGTAGCTTCCAGCCGGAGCTGTTCCGCCCGCATTACGGCCTCACCAAACAGGTCGACACATTCAATATCTGGAACCTGCAGACGCGCGAGTACGTGGCCATAGCCCGCGACTGGCGGTCGGCGACCCGCCTGCGCGATCGGCTGGGGTATGTCTTCGGACCGCCAGGCTGGGCGCCGCGAATCGCTGGCCACACCGATACCAGGGTCGGGCTCGCTAAGTCCAGGTAACGCCGACGCCGGAAGGCGCGAAAACTCAATATCGGCGATCGCTACGCCGCAACCTCGACCTGTGGCCGGCAAGTGAACCGACCCCGGGAGATGGGAGTCCATGATGCGCTGCCTCGCAATGCGCGCATTCGGCGCGTCGGTTGCCCTCGCGGTACTCGCGTCCGGGGTGCCGGCTGGTCTGGCCAGAGCGGATCCCACATTGGTGTTCCCAGGAATGGAGATCCACCAAGCCAACCTCGTGTGCACCTTGGGCTACGTCGACCCGGTGCTGAAAATCGCTTTCACCGCGGGGCATTGCCGGGGCGACGGAGAGGTCAGCGACAGGGATCACCACGTCATCGGCCATTTGGTGGCGTTCCGGGACAACACACCCAGCGGGTCGACGGTGGCCACTGACCAGGTGATCAACGATTACGAGGCGATCGCGCTGGCCGACAACGTCACGGCGAACAACATTCTGCCCGGTGGGCGTTCTCTGGTGTCCAGCCCCGGGGTGGTGATTGCACCCGGCCAGGCGGTCTGCCATTTCGGCCTCGTGACCGGTGAAACATGCGGCACCGTCGAAAGTGTCAACAATGGGTGGTTCACCATGTCGCACGGCGTCCTTAGCCAAAAGGGCGATTCGGGCGGGCCGGTCTACTTGGCGCCCCATGAAGCTCTCGGGCAAATCGTGGCCCCCAATGAAGCGCTCGGGCAAATCGTGGCCCCCAATGAAGCGCTCGGGCAAATCGTGGGCCCCAATGAAGCGCCCAGGCAAATCATCGGGATCTTCAACAGCGTATGGGGAGTTTTTCCCGCAGCCGTATCGTGGCGGTCCACCATCGACCAGGTCCGACAAGATGTCGGAAGCAAGCCGCCCCTCCCCGCTTGACGCTAATCGGCTGCTGCGAGGGCGAACACCGGGATCGAAGATGCGGCGCCACGTAATTCGTCGTCACCGGATTCCGGCGTCAGCGGGGCGACGTACCCCTTGACCTGCCAGTACCACCTGGCCAGGTAGCGCCGTAATAGTTCGGGTTTAGACGAATCGTCCACTTCGCTGACCCGGGTAAGTTCACTGCGCCAGCGCGGGCCCATCTCGACGACCCCGGCGGCTCTGACGTTGCGCGCCCATTGGGTGTCACCGCGCGGCGAGACGAGATAGTCCACGCCGTCGACGGTCAGGAGGTTGATCACCACACCACGTTGCTTTCCGGTTTTGCGGCCACGGACGCGGAAAGCCCGGGTACCGGCGATGCTGATGCCCATTTCGGCAAGCCAACGGATTGCCGCGTTGGCAGCCTGGGCGACCCGGCTCGGTTCTTCGTATCGGGTGGGCATGGTCTGGTCCTCTCGCCTGGTGTTCTCACTCTGGAAGTAATGAGAGCAGTGCTCTCGCTATCGCTCACAGTGCCACAACCTTCACCAAAAAGCAAGAGCAGTGATCTCGAAGCTGTCAGACTGGCCGCATGGGCAAACGCCAGGACTCCCGGGAGCAGATCGAGCAGGAAATCATCGAACTCGGTCGCCGCCACTTGGTGGATCACGGTGCAGCCGGGCTGTCGCTGCGTGCGATAGCCCGCGACCTTGGCATGGTGTCCTCGGCCGTGTACCGGTACGTGTCCAGCCGCGATGAGTTGCTGACCTTGCTGCTCGTCGACGGTTACGCCGACCTGGCCGACACCGTGGACCGGGCCCGCGACTCCGCGGCCGACGTGTGGAGCGACGACGTCATCGCCATCGCACAGGCCGCGCGACGGTGGGCCGTTGTCCACCCGGCCCGCTGGGCCCTGCTTTACGGAAGCCCCGTTCCTGGCTATCACGCACCGGCGGAGCGTACTGTCGCCGTCGGCACCCGGGTGGTCCAAGCAATCTTCGACGCGGTCGCCGCCGGGATTGCGACCGGCGACATCAGGTTGACCAATGATGTCGCCCCGCAACCCATGTCGTCAGACTTTGAACGGCTTCGCCAGGAATTCGGCTTTCCGGGCGACGATCACGTCATCGCCAAGTGTTTCTTGCTGTGGGCGGGGGTGGTCGGTGCGATCAGCCTGGAGGTGTTCGGACAGTACGGAGCCGATACTCTGACCGATCCCGGGGCGGTGTTCGACACTCAGTTGCGGCTGCTGGTGGGCATGCTGGCGCGCCATTAACCAGAGCGCACCTACCCAAAATAGAACGTGTTCATTCGACTTCTCCAGACTCCACGCAGCTGATCGCGGCAAATTTTTCTTGGTCTCTTCTGCCGGTTGGCAGGCTGGGCTATTGTGCGAGACGATGAACCTTCCCGTTCAGTCGCCGACGCAGATCGCATGGGTGACCCCTGACCTCGACGCCACTGAAACCGCTCTCACCGGCTTGTTAGGCGTCCGGAAATGGGTGCGCATACCTGATGTCCACTTTGCGCCGGACACCTGCAGCTACCTCGGCAAGCCCGCCGATTTCGTTGCGAGCATCTCGCTGAGCTATCTCGGGGACATGCAGTTGGAGCTCATCTCGCCGGTCCGCGGTGAGAACATCTATAGTGACTTTTTGCGCGACTGCGGGCCGGGTTTGCACCACGTCTGTATGGAGGCCGAGAGCCCCGAAGGGTTCGACGCCGCCGTGGCCGAAGCCGCAAGCCATGGAGCCGCGGTGGTGCAGCAGGGTGTGATGCCCGGCGAAATCCGCTTCGCGTATGTATCAGCGCCGCAAGCCGGAGTGCCGTTCATCGAGATCGCGTATCTATCGCCAGACATGAAGGCGTTCTACGACTACATCAAACAGGAGCAGGAGTGAACACCGAGATACCGGCGACGGTCAATGAGGACACGGTCGAGTCCTGGTCGGACGACGTCGACGTAGTGGTGATCGGTTTCGGCATCGGCGGTGGGTGCGCGGCAGTCAGCGCCGCCGCCGCCGGGGCCCGGGTGCTGGTGCTCGAGCGCGCCGCTGTGGCGGGCGGCACCACTTCGCTTGCCGGAGGACACTTCTACCTAGGTGGCGGGACCGCTGTCCAGCAGGCGACCGGGCACTCCGACTCACCGGAGGAGATGTACAAGTACCTGGTCGCGGTGTCCCGACAGCCGGACCACGCCAAGATTCGCGCGTACAGCGACGGCAGCGTCGAGCATTTCAACTGGCTGGAAGACCTGGGTTTCCAGTTTGAGCGCAGCTACTTCCCGGGGAAGGCGGTGATCCAGCCCAACACCGAGGGGCTGATGTTCACCGGCAACGAGAAGGTGTGGCCGTTCCTGCAGCAGGCGGTGCCGGCGCCACGCGGCCACAAGGTGCCAGTACCCGGGGACACCGGCGGGGCCAGCATGGTGATCGACCTGCTGCTCAAACGAGCCGCGAGCCTGGGCGTGCAAATCCGCTACGAGACCGGTGCCACCGAGCTCATCGTGGACGGCTCGGGCGCGATGACCGGGGTGATGTGGAAACACTTCTCCGAAGTCGGCGCGGTCAAGGCGAAGTCGGTCATCATTGCCGCCGGGGGATTCGTGATGAACCCGGAAATGGTGGCCATGTACACCCCGAAACTGGCCGAGAAGCCGTTCGTGCTCGGCAACACCTACGACGACGGCTTGGGCATCCGGATAGGCATGTCGGCCGGCGGTGCCACCCAGCACATGGATCAGATCTTCATCACGGCTCCGCCGTACCCGCCGTCGATCCTGCTCACCGGGATCATCGTCAACAAGCTCGGACAACGCTTCGTCGCCGAAGACTCCTACCATTCCAGGACTGCGGGGTTCATCATGGATCAGCAGGACAGCGCGGCGTTTTTGATCGTCGACGAGGCCCACCTGCAGCACCCCAAGATGCCGCTGGTCCCGCTGATCGACGGCTGGGAAACCGTCGCCGAGATGGAAGCCGCGCTTGGGATCCCGCAGGGCAACCTGGTCACGACGCTGGACCGCTACAACACCTATGCCGCGCATGGCGAGGATCCCGACTTCCATAAGCAGCCGGAATTCCTTGCGCCACAGGATCAAGGGCCGTGGGGCGCGTTCGACATGTCACTGGGCAAGGCGATGTACGCCGGCTTCACCATGGGCGGGCTGGCCACCTCCATCGACGGTCAGGTGCTACGCGAAGACGGCTCGGTAGTGCCCGGCTTGTACGCGGCCGGGGCCTGCGCCGCCAACATCGCCCAGGACGGAAAGGGATACGCCAGCGGCACGCAGCTGGGTGAGGGGTCGTTCTTCGGCCGCCGCGCCGGAGCGCACGCGGCGGCATGGACCGCGAGCAGACGCAAAAATCCCCAAAAATGAGGAATTTGAGGGACATTTGCGTCTGCTCGCGGTCCTAAATTACACCTGCGCGGGCTCCTTCTTCACCGGGCCTAGTCGCCATGGCCCGCCGCCAAGCAGTTCGAGCTGCTGTTGGTGGTGCTGCTCGACGGCGTGCCGATGGCTGACACTGACCACGACGCAGTCCGGGAGTTCGCTGCGCAGTATCTGATACAGCGCGAATTCCAGTCCTTCATCCAGCGCCGACGTGGCTTCGTCGAGAAATACCGCCTGCGGCTTGGTGAGCAGCACGCGCGCAAAGGCAACACGTTGCTGCTCACCGGGAGAGAGCACTTTGGCCCAGTCCCGTTCCTCGTCCAGCCGGTCACACAGCGGGGCGAGCGCCACCTTCGTCAAGGTGTCGCGCAAAGTATCCTCCGCGATGTCGTCCGGCGAATTCGGATAGCACACCACGCCGCGCAGACTGCCCAGCGGGACATACGGTAACTGCGATAAGAACATCGTCGCGTTGTCGCCCTCCGGGCGGCACAAGGTGCCTGAGGCGTACGGCCACAATTCGGCCAGGCTGCGCAGCAGAGTGGTCTTACCGGAGCCTGACCGTCCAGTGATCACCAGCGTGGCGCCGCTCTCCAGTTGCACGTCCAACGAGTCGATCAACTGGTCACCGCTTGGCGTGCGCACTTCGATATTGGCGAACTCAACGGCGACGTCCTCACTCGGCTTGACCAGGACAGTCGGCAGCGCGCGGCCCTGAGCATTGGCGTCGACCAACCCATGCAACCGGATGATCGCCGCGCGGAACGCTGCAAATGCGTCGTAGTTGTTGCGGAAGAACGACAGCGAGTCGTTAATGTTGCCGAACGCTGTTGCCGTCTGGCCGACATCGCCGAAGTCGATCTTGCCTGCGAACAACCGCGGCGCCTGAATTATCCAGGGCAACGGCACAATTGCCTGCGACACCGACCAGTTCCATCCGTTGAAAATGATGGTGCGGCGGACAAACTTGCGGTAGTTGTCGATGATCGGGGTGAAGCGCCGCCACAGTTGCGCTCGCTCGACGCGCTCACCACGATAGAAACCCACCGCCTCGGCAGCGTCCCGTAATCGCACCAGGGCATAACGAAAAGCGGCGTTGAGTTTCTCGTTACTGAAGCTCAGCCAAATCAGTGGGCGCCCAAGCCACACCGCGACCACCGTGGCGATCAGCACGTATATGAGAACGGTCCAGAACATTGCGCGCGGCAACACGAAGCCGAAGAGATCGAGATCCCCCGACAGATTCCACAGGATCGCGGCGAACGAGACCACTGAGGCAACGGCGCTGACCGCCCCGAACAGCAAGGTGCTTCCCGTCCCGTTGGACGGGACGTTCGGGGTGCCGCCGGCATTTGCGGTGAAGATGTCGACGTCTTGTTGGATACGCTGATCCGGGTTGTCGATGGTGTTGTCGATAAACAGGTCCCGGTAGTAGGCCTTGCCGTGTAACCAATCATCGGTGAGGTGGGCGGTCAGCCACACCCGCCAGGCGATGATGAATCGCTGCGTCAGATAGACGTCCGCCATGAACCGGATGACATACAGGGCTGCCAGCAGGATGAAAATCGCTATGGATATCCAAAAGCCATGTATCCCAGATTTTTTGACTTCATCGTTACCCGCGGCTATGCCTTGGACCGCTTTCTGCACCGACGTATACAAGTCGTTGCCCTGGTAGCTGAGCAACACGACGAGACGCACGGAGAGGAGCACGGACAGCAACAAGACGTTAAGCATCAGCCATACGCGGACGCTCTGTCGGCCAACAAAGTACCCGCGAGTGATCCGCCAGAACTGCCGGCCCCAGGGCGTGGAAAATCTGATGAGAACCAGCACGATCAGGACACAAACGACGCTGATCACCCAGGCTTCGGCGACCCACCGCAAGGAATTTATGGGTGCCGCCGACCAGTCGATGGACGGCTTGAACGGCGTGGGGCCCAACTTCGACGTCTCCTTGCTACCGAGGCATCCGGGGGAGCCTCATCGTGGTACTTCCCCGGCGAAGGTACCCGAGAATGCGGATAGGCTGCCGAGATGAGCATCGACGCTCCGTCCAGCCAAACCGTACATGCCGGCCGGCTCATCGCGCACCGACTCAAGACCAGCGGTGTCGACACCATCTTCACGCTATCGGGCGGCCACCTGTTTTCCATTTACGACGGCTGCCGTGACGAGGGTATACGGCTGATCGACACCCGGCACGAGCAGACCGCGGCCTTCGCCGCTGAGGGTTGGTCAAAGGTGACCAGGTCGCCGGGCGTGGCCGCGCTCACAGCAGGACCAGGCGTCACTAATGGGATGAGCGCCATGGCGGCAGCCCAGCAGAACCAATCGCCGCTAGTGGTGCTCGGCGGTCGCGCCCCCGCGCTGCGATGGGGTATGGGATCGCTTCAAGAGATCGACCACGTGCCGTTTGTGTCTCCGCTGGCTCGCTTTGCTGCCACCGCAAGTTCGGCCGACGACGCCGGCCGGCTCGTCGACGACGCATTGCGGGCAGCAGTCGGTGCCCCGTCGGGTGTGGGATTCGTCGACTTCCCCATGGATCACGCGTTTTCCATGTCTGCGGACCCGAGTGTGTGGGGGTGCCCGGGCGCTCTCACCGATTTGCCGACCGGCCCCACCCCGGACGGGGACGCTTTGGACCGCGTTTCCACCCTGCTTTCCACCGCGCAGCGGCCGGTGATCATGGCGGGAACCAACGTCTGGTGGGGCCGCGCTGAGGCAGCGCTGCTCCGTCTCGCCGAGGAACGGCAGATCCCGGTGGTGATGAACGGCATGGCCCGCGGAGTGGTGCCCGCCGACCACCCGCTGGCCTTTTCGCGGGCGCGGGCAAAAGCATTGGGCAACGCGGACGTCGCGCTGATCGTCGGCGTACCGATGGATTTCCGGCTGGGTTTCGGCGGGGTTTTCGGGTCCCAAACCCAGCTCGTCGTTGCCGACCGGGTCAAACCCGAGCGCGAGCATCCGCGGCCCGTTGCGGCCGAGCTCTACGGCGATCTGACATCGATCCTGTCCACACTGGCCGCACCGGGCGGGGCCGACCACCAGGACTGGATCGCCGAGCTGCGGACCTCCGAGACCCTGGCGCGCGACGTGGAAAAAGCCGAACTTGGCGATAACCGGATTCCGCTGCATCCCATGCGGGTCTACGCCGAATTGGCTCCGCTACTCGACCGCGACGCCATAGTCGTTATCGACGCCGGCGACTTCGGGTCCTACGCCGGCCGGGTGATCGACAGCTACCTTCCGGGGTGCTGGCTGGACAGCGGTCCCTTCGGCTGCCTCGGTTCGGGTCCTGGTTACGCCCTGGCCGCCAAATTGGCCCGACCAGACCGTCAAATCGTGCTGTTGCAAGGCGACGGCGCATTCGGCTTCAGTGGGATGGAATGGGACACCCTGGTCCGGCACGGTGTGCCGGTCGTCTCCGTCATCGGCAACAACGGAATCTGGGGCCTGGAAAAGCACCCCATGGAAGCGCTGTACGGCTACTCGGTGGTGGCCGAATTGCGCCCGGGCACCCGCTACGACGAGGTGGTGCGCGTCCTGGGTGGCCACGGGGAGCTGGTGTCCGCGCCCGGCGAGCTGCGGCCCGCGCTGGAACGTGCCTTCGCCAGCGGACTGCCCTCGGTCGTCAACGTACTTACCGACCCGGCCGTGGCGTATCCACGCCGATCCAACCTCGCCTGATGGGCCGGCTGGAGCCGCGAGCGTCCGCATCCGTACGCCACGCCCCGTGTGTCGCGTACAAACACGCACGCTCGCGCCGGCTTCGGGCTCGCGTACCGTTGATCTGTGCCAAAAACCGCCCGCGCTGAACCTGGGCGTCTGAGCAGCCGCTTTTGGCGACTACTCGGCGCCAGTACCGAAAAGAATCAAACCCGTTCCCTCGCCGAGGTAACCACCTCGTCTGACTACGACGATGAAGCCGCCGGTCTCACCGATGACCAGCTGCGTAAGGCGGCTGGGCTACTCAATCTCGACGACCTCGCCGAGTCTGACGACATTTCGCAGTTCCTCGCGATCGCCCGAGAGGCAGCCGAAAGGGCGACCGGGCTCCGCCCATTTGACGTGCAGTTGCTGGGGGCGCTGCGCATGCTTGCCGGCGACGTCATCGAGATGGCCACCGGTGAGGGCAAAACGCTGGCCGGCGCGATCGCCGCAGCCGGATACGCCATTGCCGGCCGGCACGTACACGTAGTGACCATCAACGACTACCTGGCCCGCCGCGACGCGGAGTGGATGAGCCCCCTGCTGGAAGCCATGGGCCTGAAGGTCGGCTGGATCACCGCGGAGTCCACCAGCGCCGACCGCAGAGCGGCCTATGACTGCGACGTCACCTACGCCTCGGTCAACGAAATCGGCTTCGACGTGTTGCGGGATCAGCTGGTGACCGACGTCGCCGACCTGGTCTCGCCCAACCCCGATGTGTCCCTTATCGACGAGGCGGACTCCGTGTTGGTCGATGAGGCGCTGGTGCCCCTGGTTCTGGCGGGCACCAGCCACCGCGAGACCCCGCGGCTCGAGATTATCCGGCTGGTTGGCGAGCTTGTCGGCGACAAGGACGCCGACGAGTACTTTGCCACAGACTCCGACAGCCGCAACGTTCACTTGACCGAGCTCGGAGCGCGCAAAGTCGAAAAAGCGCTCGGTGGTATCGATCTGTACTCCGAAGAACACGTCGGCACCACGCTGACCGAGGTCAATGTCGCTCTGCACGCGCACGTGCTGTTGCAGCGCGATGTGCATTACATCGTCCGAGACGACGCGGTGCACCTGATCAACTCCTCACGCGGCCGCATCGCGCAGTTGCAGCGCTGGCCCGACGGTCTGCAGGCCGCCGTCGAAGCGAAGGAAGGTATCGAAACCACCGAAACCGGCGAGGTACTCGACACCATCACTGTGCAGGCGCTGATCAATCGCTACGCAACGGTATGCGGTATGACCGGAACCGCGCTGGCCGCCGGTGAGCAACTGCGCCAGTTCTACAAACTCAGTGTCTCCCCGATACCGCCCAACAAACCCAACATTCGCGAAGACGAGTCCGACCGGGTCTACATCACCGCCGCCGCCAAGAACGACGCGATCATCACCCACATCGCCGAAATGCACGAGACAGGACAGCCGGTGCTGGTCGGCACCCGCGACGTGGCCGAATCCGAAGACCTGCACGAGCGGCTGCTGCGTCGCGGGGTGCCCGCGGTCGTGCTCAATGCCAAGAACGACGCCGAAGAGGCGCAAGTAATCGCCGAGGCCGGCGAATACGGCAAGGTCACGGTATCCACCCAGATGGCCGGGCGCGGCACCGATATCCGGCTCGGCGGATCCGACGAAGCCGATCACGCCAGGGTCGCCGAACTGGGTGGGCTGCACGTGGTCGGCACCGGCCGGCACCACACCGAGCGGCTGGACAACCAGTTGCGCGGGCGGGCGGGTCGCCAGGGCGATCCGGGGTCGACGGTGTTCTTCTCGAGTTGGGAGGACGACGTCGTCGCGGCCAACCTTGATCGCAACAAGTTGCCTACGCAGACCGATGAGGACGGCCGCATCGTCAGCCCCAAGACCACGGGTTTGCTGGACCATGCCCAGCGTGTCGCCGAGGGTCGGCTGCTGGACGTGCATGCCAACACGTGGCGCTACAACCAGCTGATCGCCCAGCAGCGCGCCATCATTGTCGACCGCCGAAACACTTTGCTGCGCACAGCAACCGCACGAGAAGAACTGGCTGAACTTGCGCCTGAGCGCTACCAGGAGCTGGCTGAGGTACTGCCCGAGGAGCTGGCTGACGAGCGCCTCGAGACGATCTGCCGGCTGATCATGCTGTATCACCTCGACCGCGGTTGGGCCGATCATCTGGCGTATCTGGCTGATATCCGCGAAAGCATCCATTTGCGAGCGCTGGGCCGGCAGAACCCGTTGGACGAGTTTCACCGGCTGGCGGTCGACGCTTTCGCGTCGCTGGCCGCGGACGCGATCGAGGCGGCGCAACAGACCTTCGAAACCGCGAATATCCTCGACGAGGAGCCTGGTCTGGATCTGTCCAAACTGGCGCGGCCGACATCAACGTGGACATACATGGTCAATGACAACCCATTGTCCGATGACACGCTTTCGACGCTGAGCCTGCCCGGGGTGTTCCGCTAGAGCGGTCCGTCGTGCGGACCGCATTGTCGCCGGGCTAGTGTCACGGCTCATGGAGCAGGTGCGTCCGCCCGATCGAGTGCTGACGATACCCAACTTGCTGACCGCGATCCGCCTGGTGCTCATCCCGGTATTCGTCTACCTCCTGTTGTTCGCGCACGCCAACGGCTGGGCGGTAGGGATTCTGATGTTCAGCGGCGCCTCCGACTGGGCTGACGGCAAGATCGCCCGGACACTCAACCAGTCTTCGCGGTTGGGTGTTCTGCTGGATCCGGCGGTTGATCGCCTCTACATGGTCACCGTGCCGGTCGCGTTAGCGCTCGACCGGATCGTGCCCTGGTGGTTCGTCGTCACGCTGCTCGCGCGCGATGGGCTGTTGGCCGCGATGCTGCCCCTACTCCGCAGTCGCGGACTGTCCGCGCTGCCGGTGACCTACTTCGGCAAAGCCGCTACTTTCGCCCTGATGGCCGGCTTTCCGTTGGTTCTGCTGGGCAGGTGGGACGCGTTGTGGAGCCGAGTCGTCGGCGCCTGCGGCTGGGCCTTCTTGGCCTGGGGTATGTACGCCTACCTGTGGGCATTCGTGCTGTATGCGGTGCAGATTACGTTGGTCATGCGCCGAATGCCCAACCTCAAACACCAGTCCCGTCAACCGGTCTCGCGCAAGGCTGGTGATGATGCCTGACGCCGACCGCTTGCTCGGCGGCTATGACCCGAACGCGGGCCACAGCGCCCACGCGACAGCACGACCAAAGCAGATCCCGCTGCCTTCCCTGCTGCGCGTTCTGCTGTCAGAACATCTGGATCCCGGTTATGCCGCAGCCGCCGCCAAGCGTGACCGCTCTGCCATGCCAAAGGGCAGGCGGGCCCGCGCTTTCGGGTGGTTCTGGCAGGCCTTGGCGGCGACGCTGGTGGCCGCGGTATTCGCCGCCGCGGTCGCGCAGGCCCGCTCGGTTGCACCGGGTGTGCGCGCGGCCCAGGAGCTGCTGGTGACAAGTGTTCGGGCAAGCGAAGCCACCGCCTCGAAGCTGGCCAAGCAGCGCAGCGTGCTGTCGGCCCGAGTCGACGACGTGCAGCGGCTGGCGCTGACGGACAACGCCGAGGGGCAGCGGCTGCTGACCCGTCTCGATGCGCTCAGCTTGGCAGCGGCCAGCACACCGGTCATCGGCCCCGGTCTGACCGTGACAGTCACCGACCCCGGTGTCAGCCCCAATCTTTCCGACGTGTCCAAACAGCGAGTGACGGACAGCCGGCAAATCATTCTGGACCGTGACCTGCAGCTCGTCGTCAACTCATTGTGGGCGAGCGGCGCGGAGGCAATATCGGTCGGTGGCGCGCGGATCGGGCCGAACGTGACCATCCGGCAAGCCGGCGGCGCGATCCTGGTCGACAACAACCCGACCAGCAGCCCTTACACGATCCTCGCGGTCGGTCCTCCGCACGCGATGCGCGACGTCTTCGACCACAGCCCCGGCCTTCAGCGTCTTAGGCTGCTGGAGATCTCCTACGGTGTCGGCGCCACCGTCAACGTCTCCGACGGGCTGTCGCTGCCGGCCGGATCGATCCGGGATGTCAAGTTCGCCAAGCAGATTGGGCCCTAGTGAGAGAAGTCCTGCACAGACGGATCCTCCTGGGAAAAACGCGGTCGGGAATCCGACCGTGATCGGTATCGCGGCGCTCGCGGTGGGCATCGTACTTGGCCTAATTTTCCACCCCAGCGTGCCCGAGGTCATCCAGCCTTATCTGCCGATCGCGGTAGTAGCTGCGCTCGACGCCGTGTTCGGAGGGTTGCGTGCCTACCTCGAGCGGATCTTTGACCCGAAGGTTTTCGTGGTTTCGTTCGTATTCAACGTCTTCGTGGCTTCCCTGATCGTCTACGTCGGCGACCAGCTCGGCGTCGGCACGCAGTTGTCCACGGCGATCATCGTCGTGTTGGGCATCCGGATCTTCGGCAACGCGGCCGCGTTGCGCCGCCGGCTCTTCGGGGCATGATGCGCGCCGGCGACGAAACTGGCGACGCGTCAACCCGCAACGATGGCTCTCAAGACTCCAAGAGCGAAGAAGTTGCCCAGCGTGGCCGTCATGAACTGCCCGCGAAAACTGCGCGCCCCGGGATCGGCGCGGTGCGACGAACGGGACCGTCCGGACTGCTCAGGGGTGGTCGCTCCCGTCTGGTATTCGGAACGCTGGCGATCCTGTTGTGCCTGGTTTTGGGGATCGCGATTGTCAGTCAGGTACGCCAGACCCGATCGGGTGACTCGCTGGATACGGCGCGACCCGCAGACCTGTTGGTGCTGTTGGACTCGCTGCGGCAGCGCGAGGCCACATTGAACAGCGAAGTCAGCGAACTTCAGAACACCCTGAACTCTTTGCAGCTGTCAGGCAATACCGATCAGGCTGCCATCCAGAGTGCGCAGGCCAGGTTGGCTGCGTTGTCCATTCTGGTCGGCGCCGTCGGCGCCACTGGGCCCGGTGTCACCGTGACGGTCGACGACCCAGGACCCGGGGTGTCACCGGAAGCCATGCTCGACGTGATCAACGAGTTGCGCGCCGCCGGCGCCGAGGCGATCGAGATCAACGACGCACATCAGTCCGTGCGGGTCGGTGTCGATACCTGGGTGGTGGGAACTCCTGGTTCACTGACCGTCGACAACGATGCGCTATCGCCGCCTTATTCGATTCTGGCGATTGGTGATCCGCCCACTCTGGCCGCGGCGATGAATATTCCCGGCGGTGCCGAGGACAGCATCAAGCGGGTTGGCGCGCGGATGTCGGTGCAGCAGGCGAACCGCGTGGATGTCACCACCTTGCGACAACCAAAACCGCACCAATACGCTCAGCCCGTCAAGTGAAGCCAGCCCAACCATTCGACCAGCACAGCCGACCAGAACAGGATTGCCGTGAGCGATATCCCGTCCGATCTGCACTACACCGCCGAACACGAATGGGTTCGCCGTAGCGGGGACGACACCGCCCGGGTCGGAATAACCGACTTCGCACAGTCGGCACTGGGCGATGTCGTTTTCGTTCAACTGCCCGAGGTGGGCACCGAGGTCACCGCGGGCGAATCTTTCGGCGAGGTGGAATCGACGAAATCGGTGTCGGATCTCTACGCGCCAGTCTCAGGCAGGGTGTCCGCGGTCAACACCGATCTCGAGGGCAGCCCAGATCTGGTGAACTCCGACCCGTACGACGCCGGCTGGCTGGTGGATCTCCAGGTCTCAGACTCAGCTGACTTGGAGTCGGCCATTTCGACGCTGCTTGACGCTGATGCCTACCGCGACACGCTGACCGAATGATCATTGCTAATGTCCCTGCCAGCGCCCGCGCGGCGACGATGCGTGCCGCGCACCCGCGTGAGGTGGGGGTGTGGGGGGCACATCGAGAACCGGTGCGCGGTACGGTCGACAGATCAGCACCAGAAGGCGGTATCCGGCACTACAGGGCCAAGAAACCGAATGAGCACTCTCGTGGGAAGCGGGCCGCGCGGCCCGGGCAAGCAACGCCACAGCGGCCAGTGAGGAGCAGCGGGTGACGGATAGGGACAACGACCAGACTTCTGAAGAGGTGACCGCGGAGACGACCTCTGTCTTCCGCGCCGATTTCCTCAACGAGCTGGATGCTCCTACGCAACCGGGTGCTGAGAGTTCGGTATCCGGGGTCGAAGGACTCCCGGCGGGTTCTGCATTGCTGGTCGTCAAACGGGGACCGAACGCCGGATCGCGCTTTCTGCTGGACCAGGCCATCACTTCGGCCGGCCGGCACCCCGACAGCGACATCTTCCTCGACGACGTGACCGTGAGCCGCCGCCACGCCGAATTCAGGTTGGAAAGCAACGAATTCAACGTCGTTGACGTGGGTAGCCTCAACGGCACCTACGTCAACCGCGAACCCGTGGATTCAGCGGCGCTGGCCAACGGTGACGAAGTTCAGATCGGCAAGTTCCGCCTGGTGTTTTTGACTGGGCCTAAGCACGGTGACGACGATGGGGGATCCGGAGGCTAGTGAGCGCACCCGATAGCCCGGCACTCGCCGGGATGTCGATCGGGGCGGTCCTGGACCTACTGAGGCCGGATTTCCCCGATGTCACCATCTCCAAGATTCGGTTCTTGGAGGCTGAGGGACTGGTGCTGCCGCAGCGCTCGGCGTCCGGGTACCGGAGGTTCACCGCGTACGACTGCGCGCGACTGCGCTTCATCCTTACCGCTCAGCGGGATCATTATCTACCGCTGAAAGTGATCAGGTCGCAGCTGGAAGCACATCCCGACGGCGAGCTGCCGCCATTCGGATCGCCTTACGGCGTGCCGCGATTGGTTTCGGTAGCCGGCAATGCGGCCGAGGGTGTCGGTTCAGGGACCGGATCCGACGCAGCGGCGGTGGCTTCCACCCGCATCCGGCTGAGTCGAGAAGACCTCCTGGAGCGCTCAGGAGTGGACGAAGACCTGCTGCTAGCGCTGCTCAGAGCCGGAGTCATCACCACAGGGCCGGGCGGTTTCTTCGACGAGCACGCGGTTGTCATCCTGCAATGCGCGCATGCGTTGTCCGAGTACGGCGTCGAGCCGCGGCACCTGCGCGCCTTCCGCTCGGCAGCGGACCGGCAGTCGGACCTGATCGCCCAGATCGCCGGGCCGGTAGACAAAGCCGGCAAGGCCGGGGCCCGTGATCGTGCCGCCGACTTGGCACGTGAGGTCGCGGCCCTCGCCATCACTCTGCACACGTCGTTGATCAAGTCTGCGGTTCGCGACGTTCTCGACCGCTGAGGACTAGACTTCGTTCCAACTTGGTGTTCGGCGGCGCTGCGCCGTCAGGCCTAGTGTGGGTTGGAAACGGCGTGCGGAGGGCAGACACAGATGGGTGAAGTTCGTGTTGTCGGCATTCGCGTTGAGCAGCCGCAGAACCAGCCGGTGCTGTTACTACGCGAAGCCAATGGTGACCGGTATCTGCCGATCTGGATCGGCCAGTCTGAGGCCGCCGCCATCGCGCTTGAGCAGCAAGGCGTCGAGCCACCTCGCCCGCTGACGCATGATCTGATCAGGGATGTTATTGCTGCGCTTGGGCATTCGCTCAAAGAGGTGCGGATCGTCGATCTGCAGGAAGGCACGTTCTACGCTGACCTGGTCTTCGACCGCAACATCACGGTATCGGCACGGCCCTCGGACTCGGTGGCCATCGCGCTGCGGGTCGGCGTTCCCATCTACGTGGAGGAAGCCGTGCTCGCCCAGGCCGGTCTGCTGATCCCCGATGAGAGCGACGAGGAAGGCGGTACCGCTGTTCGGGAGGACGAGGTGGAGAAGTTCAAGGAGTTTCTCGACAGCGTGTCACCCGACGACTTCAAGGCCACCTAGCCCGGCGACGATGCAGGGCGGAACGCCCTGAGGAGGAGCCGGGCAATCTAACCTAGCCCGGGGCTAGCCCACCCGAGCCCGGCGACGATGCAGGGCGGAACGGGCCGCAGCGCGGGTACTAGGCTGAAGCTCGACATCACGGATATATCTCATCTAGCACCGGGATGTCGACACGCCTGGCGGATAGCCCGCCCACTCTTCATTGGGACCGCCATACTTTGATGACGAGTTAAGGAACGTAAGCGATCCAACAGCGTAAGCTCTCTAGCACCCGGGCCTGAGCAAACCTGCTGCTGGGACAGCCAGTGGACGCAGCTAGTGACAGCGCGATCGGCGAGAGGAACCACCGTGAGCGAGCACCCACGTCAAGAACAGCTGGACCTTGCTGACCGCACGGACTCGGCGACCAATGGTGAACCCAGCGTCACCGTGCAGAGCGGACCCGTGCAACCCGGGCTATTCCCCGACGATTCGGTGCCTGACGAGCTGGTCGGCTATCGCGGGCCGAGCGCCTGCCAGATCGCCGGGATCACCTACCGCCAGCTGGACTACTGGGCCCGCACGTCGTTGGTGGTTCCGTCGATCCGCAGCGCGGCAGGCTCCGGCAGCCAGCGGCTCTACTCGTTCAAGGACATCCTGGTTCTCAAGATCGTCAAGCGGTTGCTCGACACCGGCATCTCGCTGCACAACATCCGCGTCGCAGTGGACCATCTGCGCCAGCGCGGGGTCCAGGACCTGGCCAACATCACCCTGTTCTCCGACGGCACCACCGTTTACGAGTGCACATCGGCCGAAGAGGTCGTCGACCTTCTGCAGGGCGGACAGGGCGTGTTCGGCATCGCCGTGTCCGGCGCGATGCGTGAGCTGACCGGTGTCATCGCCGACTTCCCCGGCGAGCGCGCTGACGGCGGCGAGTCGATCGCTGCTCCGGAAGACGAATTGGCGTCCCGGCGCAAGCATCGCGACCGCAAGATCGGCTAGCTGCGCGCGTTCGCGCTGCGCACGGGTAAAGTCGGATACGCATCGCCCTCGCGCGGGAGAGTTCTGTGACTGCCAGTCACGGACGCCGAAGGAGCAACACCTCTCCGTCAATCTCTCAGGCACCCGGACCGCGCGGGGCCCCGATGCCTCTGGAAAGCGGTGACCCGTTCATTCGGCTCACCCGCCCATGGGGAAAGGCAACCCACCTCACGGTGACCGGCATCGCGCCGATCGCCTCGCGGTAATTGGGTAGCTGAATCTCTCAGGCGCCCGGCTCGGGTCGACGACAGAGGGAGAGGACCGCAACGGCCGCCTGTCGCGCGGCGTTGCGGTCCCGCCTCATGTCAGGAGTTCGCAGTGCCCGATCTGAACACCTCCATCAACCCGCCCGGCTTTGCGGCCCGGCACATCGGCCCCGACGGCGCGGCGGTCGCGGCCATGCTTGCCGTCATCGGCGTCGACTCACTCGACGAGCTGGCAGCCAAGGCTGTCCCGGCCGGCATCCTGGATCGGCTCAACGCCGGCGGCGCCGCTGCCGGTCTGGACGGATTGCCCGCAGCCGCGAGCGAAACCGAGGCGCTGGCAGAGCTGCGAGCAATGGCAGACGCCAACACCGTCGCAGTCTCGATGATCGGGCAGGGCTACTACGACACGCTGACGCCGCCGGTGTTGTTGCGCAACATCATGGAGAATCCGGCCTGGTACACCGCTTACACGCCGTACCAGCCTGAGATCAGTCAGGGTCGGCTGGAAGCGCTGCTGAATTTCCAGACCCTGGTCACCGATCTCACCGGCCTGGAAATTGCGAACGCATCGATGCTCGACGAGGGCACAGCGGCCGCCGAGGCCATGACGTTGATGCACCGGGCAGCACGCGGCTCGTCTAACCGGTTGGCCGTCGACGCCGATTTATTCGCCCAGACGGCAGCCGTACTGGCCACCCGGGCCAAGCCCTTGGGTATCGAGATCGTCACCGCTGACCTCCGGGAAGGCTTACCCGATGGTGAGTTCTTCGGCGTCATCACCCAGTTACCCGGCGCCAGCGGCCGGATCACGGACTGGTCAGCTCTGGTGACCCAGGCCCATGGCCGCAACGCACTGGTCGCTATCGGCGCCGACCTGTTGGCGTGCACACTGCTCACACCACCCGGCGAGATCGGCGCCGACGTCGCGTTCGGCACCACCCAAAGGTTCGGCGTCCCAATGGGATTCGGTGGTCCGCACGCCGGTTACCTGACGGTGCATGCCAAGCACGCCCGTCAGCTGCCTGGCCGGCTGGTCGGCCTATCGGTGGATGCCGACGGGTCGCCGGCCTACCGGCTGGCACTTCAGACCCGTGAACAGCACATCCGCCGCGACAAGGCGACCAGCAACATCTGCACGGCGCAGGTTCTGCTGGCCGTGATGGCCGCGATGTACGCCAGCTACCACGGCGCCGAAGGGCTGACCGGGATCGCGCGCCGGGTGCATTCCCACGCCGAGACGATCGGTGCCGCCCTGGGCGACGCCCTGGTCCACGACGAGTACTTCGACACCGTTTTAGCCCGGGTGCCGGGCCGCGCCGACAAGGTGGTGGCCGCGGCCAAGGCCAACGGCGTCAACCTGTGGCGTGTCGACGCCGACCACGTGTCGGTGGCCTGTGACGAAGCCACGACCCGCGAACACGTGGCGGTGGTGCTGGACGCTTTCGAAGTCTCGGCCACCGACCACGGCGTCGCCCACGACAACTCGGGGGCGACGCGCACCTCGGAATTCCTGACCCATCCCGCGTTCACGCAATATCGCACCGAAACAGCGATGATGCGCTACCTGCGCAGGCTGGCCGATAAGGATATCGCCCTGGACCGCAGCATGATTCCGCTCGGCTCGTGCACGATGAAACTCAACGCGGCCGCCGAAATGGAGTCCGTCACCTGGCCGGAATTCGCTCGTCAGCATCCGTTCGCCCCTGCCGCTGACACGCCCGGGCTGCGTCGCCTGATCGACGACCTGGAGAGCTGGCTGGTGCAGATCACCGGCTATGACGCGGTTTCACTGCAACCCAACGCGGGCTCCCAAGGCGAGTACGCCGGCTTGTTGGCGATCCACGAGTACCACGCCAGCCAGGGAGAGCCGCACCGCGACATCTGCCTGATACCGTCCAGCGCGCACGGCACCAACGCCGCGTCGGCGGCGTTGGCAGGAATGCGGGTCGTCGTTGTACGTTGCCTGGACGAGGCTGATCGGGCTGGCGATGTCGATCTCGACGATCTGCGCGCCAAGATCACCGACCATGCCGATCGGCTCTCGACGCTGATGATCACCTACCCGTCCACGCACGGCGTGTACGAGCACGACATCGCCGAGATCTGCGCGGCAGTACACGACGCCGGCGGCCAGGTGTATGTCGATGGCGCCAACCTCAACGCCCTTGTCGGCCTGGCCCGGCCAGGCAAGTTCGGCGGCGACGTGAGCCATCTGAACCTGCACAAGACGTTCTGCATCCCGCACGGTGGCGGTGGCCCGGGCGTCGGACCGGTGGCGGTGCGGTCGCATTTGGCCTCGTTCCTGCCGGGTCACCCGTTTGCCCCGGAGCTGCCCCAGGGTCCCGCCGTGTCATCGGCGCCCTACGGGTCGGCCTCGATCCTGCCGATTTCGTGGGCCTACATCAGGATGATGGGCGCCGACGGGCTGCGGGCGGCATCGCTGACCGCGATCACCTCAGCCAACTACATCGCCCGACGGCTCGACGAGTACTTCCCGGTGTTGTACACAGGCGAGAACGGCATGGTCGCCCACGAGTGCATCCTCGATCTGCGCGTGATCACCAAGTCTACCGGCGTGACCGTCGACGATGTCGCAAAACGACTGGCGGACTATGGCTTTCACGCACCCACCATGAGCTTCCCGGTGGCCGGCACGCTGATGGTGGAGCCCACCGAGAGTGAGAGCCTGACCGAAATCGACGCATTCTGCGAGGCGATGATCGCCATCCGCGGCGAGATCGACCGCGTCGGAAAAGGGGAGTGGTGCGTTGAAGACAATCCGCTGCGCGGCGCACCGCACACCGCTGAATGCCTGTTGGTCTCGGACTGGAATCACCCGTATACCCGCGAAGAGGCCGCCTATCCGCTCGGGAAGCACTTCCGGCCCAAGGTGTGGCCACCGGTGCGTCGCATCGACGGCGCCTACGGCGACCGCAACCTGGTCTGCTCGTGCCCGCCGGTGGAGGCGTTCGCCTGAGGGTCGGGTTTCACATGTGCCTCATCAGTACCGTCAGCCTGGCCATGGGTGATCCAGAAACTTGATAGCGCATGCGATACCAGGTTCCAGAACGCGACATGCTCACAAAATCCTTGCCATCTGAAGCCGGCGCGCCCGGTTTCAGCTCAAATACGTGTTGATCGCCGCGGCGAGGTCAGGGGAGGCTGACGTGGCAAGGTCCTGGTAGCTACCGCCGCTCAGCTGGGCGACGGCTTCCCAGGTTGCCCGGTCCGGGTCGGCGCCAAAGTCGATGATGTTGACCGCAATCGGTTTGGCCGGGTCGGCGCTGGTTCGGATGAAATTCTGCAGCCCGGCCCCGTCGAGGGATTGGTCCGTGTGTGGCCCCGCCGTGATCAGTAGCACTGAATTCGATTGGCCGGCATGGTAGTTGGTCTGAATATCCTGATAGATCATTCGCAGCGTGGTGAATGACACCGCACCGCCGGCCGAGGAATATTGCTTGTCCAGCGCGGCCGTCAGTGCTGCCGAGCGCGGCTGGCCGTTGACGGGGTCGGCCAGTGGCCCGGTCGTCACCTCGCTTCGACCCTCGTGGCCATCGAAGGTCCACAGCCCCAAGATGGTGGTGGGTGGCAGGGCTTTGATCCTGTCCTCGAGCGCCGCGATCACGTTAGCCAGCCGGGTCTTTCCTCCGTCGTCAGTGGGCATGGACTGGTCGAGCATGATCGTTGCGGCCGCTCCGGTAGACGGTGCGGCCATGGCTTCGGCCAACGTGGCGCGCATCGAATCGTCGCCCACCGACAGCGTGGAGGGCAACGCCGCGAAACTGGTCACCGGACTGCTCGGCGGTTGCACGCCGTTGACCCGGAAACCCGCTGCGGCGAACTTCGCGAGTTGCTCGGGCTTGCGCATGAATCGGGCAAATTCGCTGGCCGCCGCGGTCTGCTCCGGTGTCAGCCACGACCCACTCAAGAGCACTGTGGGATAGTCGGCGACCGGGGCCGCCCCGGCGGGTAGCCAGGAACCCAGCGTGCTCTTGGCGTCTGAGAGCGACTGACCGCGCGAGAACAGCTGCTGTTCGGTAGTTATCACGGCGTGCACCGGCGCGCTCGCTATGTCGCCGGGCTTGAGCAGCGTGTTCAACGCCTCTGCCAGCGAGTTATCGGCGAGTTTGGGTTGTGCACTTGTCAGTGTGCGAACGGCACCGGTGCCCTGGGTTGGCGGCGCACCAGCAGGTGCCGACGCAGCCGCGACGGCTTCCCCGGCCAAAAACGTGGCGTCACCGTTGCCGTTGGTCGGCAGGGCCAGTCGCAGTGATCCCCACGCCGCCATGTTCAAGCCGGCCAATGAGTTCGGATTGATCTGCAAGCCGGGCAGTGCTCCCCAGTTTTGGTTGACGAGAGCCTGCTCGAGTTCCGGCCGCACTGCAAGCATCACCGGCGAGGTCACCAATGAGCGGCTGTCGCTGATGGTCTTCTGACCCGCGGCTCCGGCGAGCCGGGCCGCAGAGATCGAGCTGCCCGGGATCCACAAGGCCGGCTGCCCGCCCAACTCGGCCGGCCACTTGCCGATGAAACCGCTGAGAACGGCGTCTGACCCGACCGGTTTGACGCTGATCGCAATGCAGTGGTCACCGACTGGGCCCGCGGATTGGTTGTAGCCTTCAGCGAACTGCTGCACTTGATCGGCGATCGACGGGTCGGCGATGACGGCGACTGTTTCTTTGCCTCCCACACAACGTCCGGCGGCCGTGTGTGAGCGGTTGGACAGGGCGTCGCCGAAGAACCGCCACAGGATCACGGTGCCCACCACCACAACGACGGCCACCAGAGCCACGATCACGCCGATGCTGACTCCGCGTCGTCCGGCGTCGCTGCGGTGACCACCCTTCCAATCAGCCAGTCCCCGGTGGCCGCCTCGAAAAAGCGGTGGCCGGGGAGTGGGCGGCTCCGGGCTTGCCGGGTCCGCCTGTCGGGGCGGGAAGTCCGGGTACTCGGAGGCAGGGCCAGCGAACAACTCGTCATCAGCAGGCGAGTCAGCGAAGAAGGGATCCTCGCCGGGAGACTCCGCGTCGCGGAAGGAACCCTCGCCCGGGTAGCGGCCGTAATCGGCCCCGTCGTCGGTGTGGGGCGGTAGATCGGGGGGGTAGCCGGAGCTACCTGCCGAGTCGGTAGTTGGGCGGCCCCAATCGGGTTCATCCCCAGAGGGATCAACCCCAGAGGGATCAACCCCAGAGTGATCCTCCGTAGAGTGATCCTCAAACAGTTCGCCGCCGGAGTCCTCAGGGTCGGGCATGCTGTGCCTACCCATAACGGTGCCCGCCGCCTTTCCGTCGACCCATCACCAGGCCGAATTGAAACTCGGCGCCGAGTGTAGTCATTAGACGCATAGCCGCATGTCGGAGCGCATTCAGGCGCCGGCGCCGTCATCGCTGCGGGCTTTGAATTCACGCCGACGGCGATGCAGGATCGGCTCGGTGTAGCCGTTGGGCTGCTGCCCTCCCGACAAGATCAGCTCCTGGGCGGCCAAAAAGGCGATGCTGTCGTCGAAGTCGGGCGCCAACGGCAGATATGCCGGGTCTCCGGCGTTTTGCTGATCCACCAGTGGCGCCATCCTTTCCAGGCTGGCCCGGACATCCTCGCTGGTGATCACGCCGTGGCGCAGCCAGTTGGCCAGCAACTGACTGGAGATCCGCAGCGTGGCGCGGTCCTCCATGAGCGCTACGTTGTGAATGTCAGGCACCTTCGAGCAGCCGACGCCGTGGTCGATCCAGCGCACCACGTAGCCGAGGATGGACTGGCAGTTGTTGTCGACCTCCTCACGGATCTCCGCCGGAGCCCAGGCCAGTTCCTTGGCCAGCGGGATGGTCAGCAACTCGTCGATGGTTGTGCGGGTCTTTCCCTCGAGCTGCTTTTGCACGGCGAACACATCCACTTGGTGGTAGTGCATCGCGTGCAGGGTGGCCGCTGTCGGCGAAGGCACCCATGCAGTGGTGGCGCCGGCCTTGGGCTGGCCGATCTTCTGTTCGACCATGTCGGCCATCAGCTCGGTCATCGCCCACATGCCCTTGCCGATCTGAGCCTTGCCCGAGAAGCCGGCGGCGAGCCCGACGTCGACGTTGGCGTCTTCGTAGGCCTTGATCCACGTGGTGCCCTTCATGGCCCCCTTGCGGATCATCGGGCCGGCCTCCATCGAGGTGTGGATCTCGTCGCCGGTGCGGTCCAGGAAACCTGTGTTGATGAACACGACCCGGTCGGCGGCGGCTTTGATGCATGCCTTCAAATTGAGCGTCGTGCGCCGCTCTTCGTCCATGATGCCGACCTTCATGGTGCCCTGCGGCAACCCCAGCACGTCTTCGACGCGGCTGAACAGCTCGCAGGTGAAGGCCACCTCGGCCGGGCCGTGCATCTTGGGCTTGACGATGTAGATGGAACCGGTGCGGCTATTCGCCAACGGCCCGTTGGCCCCGTCATTGTCCGAGCCGCTTCTGAGCCCGTGGATCGCCGCCAAGCCGGTGAACAGCGCATCCAGGATGCCTTCGAACACCGCGGGGCCATCGGCCCCGTCAACGTCGAAGACGATCGCGTCGTTGGTCATCAGATGGCCGACGTTGCGGACGAACATCAGGCTGCGTCCGGGCAGGGTGAACTGCTCGCCGTCGCGCGCGGTGTAGGTGCGGTCCTCGTTGAGCACCCGGGTAAAGGTCTTGCCGTCCTTCTTGACCTCCTCGCAAAGGTCGCCTCTGTTCAGGCCGAGCCAGTTGCGGTAGCCGAGCACCTTGTCGTCGGCGTCGACGGCGGCCACCGAGTCCTCGAAGTCCATGATCGTGGTGATCGCCGATTCCAGGATCACGTCTTTGACACCGGCGGCGTCGGTCTTGCCGATCGGTGATTCGGGGTCGATCAGGATTTCGATGTGCAAGCCGTGGTTGGCCAGCAACACCGACCAGTGGGGGGAGCCGAGATCGCCGCGGTACCCGACGAACTTCTCCGGGCTGGCCAACGCGGTGGACTCCGCACCGATGGCGATCTGCAGCTGGCCGTCGACGATGCTCAAGCCCGTCATTTCCGCCCACGAGCCCGACACCAATGGGACCGCCTGGTCGAGGAACTTGCGGGCGTAGGCGATCACCTTGTCGCCGCGAAATGTGTTGTAGCTAGACCCCTTTTCGAGGCCGTCGCTCTCGGGGATGACATCGGTGCCGTACAGGGCGTCGTAGAGCGAGCCCCAGCGGGCGTTGGCCGCGTTCAGCGCGAACCGCGCGTTGAGCACCGGCACCACCAGCTGCGGGCCGGCGGTCCTCGTGATTTCGTCGTCAACACCGGAGGTCGTGATGGTGAAGTCTTCCGGTTCGGGCTGCAGGTAACCGATTTCGGTGAGGAACTGGCGGTAAGCGTCGACATCGATCGGTTCGATGACGCGGTGCCGGTGCCACTTGTCAATCTGGGCCTGAAGTCTGTCGCGGGTGTCCAGTAAGGCCTGATTCTGGGGTGTGAGGTCGGTGAGGACCTTGTCGACTCCGGCCCAGAAGCTGTCTGGGTCAATGTCTGTGCCGGGCAGGGCCTCGTTGTTCACGAAGTCGTAGAGCACACGGGCGACGCGCAGGTTCCCCGCCGACACGCGATCAGTCATGATTCTCCTCCGTACAAGCCTCACTGAGCCTCCATTGGCCCCGACCGGCTCCATTGGGGCCCTACTCAAATCCGTGAGCCCCGATTAACTCGACCATCAGCCTACCGGCCGACGGCCTGACGATCCTATTCGCCGCACCCGCAACAGCAGGTCACGGTCGGTCTCAGTGTGTCCCGTCGCGAATGGCGCCGACCAGGTCCTCGACCAGATCCTCCATCGCCACCATCGCCACCACATCTCCGCCGTCGTCGGCAGTCACCAGCGCCAGATGGCTGTTGCTGCGACGCATCCGCGTCAAGGCGTCGGCAAGCGGCAGTGACGTGGGAACCCGCGGCAGCGGGCGCACCAACGTCAGATCGATGACGGTCCGCGGGTCGTCACCCAGCATCAGCACGTCTTTGATGTGCAGGTAACCAATGAACTCACCATCGAGGCCGGAAACCGGAAACCGGGAGTAGCCAGTCTGAGCCAAGGCCTGTTCGACCGCCCCCACTGTGGGCCCCGAATCAGCCGCGGCCACCGGCACCGCCTGAATATCGGCAAGGGGTACCGCAACATCGCCGACCACCCTGGTGCCAATCCGCAACGCCCGGGTCAGCCTGGTGTGTTCCTCCTCATCGAGCAGACCTTCGGACACCGACTCGGAGATCATCTCGCTGAGCTCGACGGGGGAGACCGAGATGTCGAGCTCGTCCTTGGGCTCAACCCCCAGCGCGTGCAGGACTGCGCTGGCGCACTTGTTGTAGAAGGTGATGAACGGTCGGGCGATACGCACGTAGGCCAGGTAGGGCGGGACCAGTAGCATCGCCGTGCGCTCCGGCCCGGCCAGCGCGATGTTCTTGGGCACCATCTCGCCGAGCAGTACATGCAGCGTCACCACCAGCGCCAGCGCGATCAGAAACGACAGAGTGTGCACCAGCGCGGGAGGCATATCGGTCAGCCCCAGCGCTGTCCTCAGCAATTCGGCGACCGCCGACTCGCCGATCCCGCCGAGCAGCAGCGAGGCCACCGTGACGCCCAACTGGGCACCCGCCAGCATCGACGAGAGCTGCTCACCGGCGCGGAGCACGGTGACCGCGCGCGCCTTGCCCTGCTCGGCCAACGCTTGGAGGCGGTCGCGACGTGCCGAGATCAGCGAGAATTCCGCCCCGACGAAAAACGCGTTCACCCCGATCAGCAGGATCGCCAGCAGGACTCCGAGCGTGCTATCCATCAGTGGCCGGTTCCGCGGGCGTTTCAGCACAACCGCTCAGTTCGGTCAGGCCGAGCAGGTCAATCCGGCGACCGTCCATCCGTACCACGGTCGCCTGCCAGCACACTGAGTCGTCCAATAAACCGTCCGCATCCAACGCGGGCAGTTCAGCCGTCTCACCGGCCACCGGGATGTGGCCGAGCTCGCGCAGCACCAGCCCGCCGATCGTCTCGTAGGGCCCCTCGGGAGCTCTGTATCCGGTGGCGATCGCTACCTCGTCGATGCGCAGCAAGCCCGACACCCGCCAGCCGCTACCGGCCGCCACCACGTCCGGAGTGGCGTCGTCGTGTTCATCGCGGACATCGCCCACGATCTCTTCGATCAGATCCTCGACGGTCACCATGCCCGCGGTGCCGCCGTACTCGTCGACAACCATCGCGGTCTGCAGATTATTGGCGCGGATCGCCGCCAGCACGGCATCACCGTCCAGTGTTGACGGCACCACCGGGACCGGCTGCACAACGGTGGTCAGCAGCGTACGCGCGCGATCGGCGCGCGGAATTCCAAATACCTGCTTGACGTGCACGATGCCCAGGGTCTCGTCGAGATCACCGTCGACGATGGGGAATCGAGAGAACCCGGACTCGGCGGCGGCCGCAACCAAGTCCATGACGGTGTCGTCGGTCTGCAGCACCACGATCTTCGACCTCGGCGTCATCAGTTCCTCGGCGGTCAGCGAGCCGAACTGCAGCGATCGCCGCACCAGCGCAGCTGTGGTGGCGTCCAGGGCGCCGCTGTGCGCGGAGGTACGCACCAGCGACAGCAGTTCCCGCGGTGAGCGGGCCGACCGTAGTTCCTCCGCCGGCTCGATGCCGAGTTCGCGGACGATCCAGTTGGCCGCTCCGTTCGTGAGCCGGATGGCCGGGGTCAGCAGCACCGAGAACACCCATTGAAAGCTGACGACGGCGCGTGCGGTCGATAGCGGACGAGCCACGGCGAGATATTTTGGAACGAGCTCGCCGAACACCATCGACACTGACGTCACGATCAACAGCGCCAGCAACGCCATGATGCCGTCGGCTAACGGGTTTGGTATCCCGATCGCGTCGAACCATGGATGCGGCAGGTCGGTCACGATCGGTTCAGTCAGGTAGCCCGTCGCCAGCGTGGTGATCGAGATACCCAACTGAGCACCGGACAACTGGAATGACAGTCCGTTCTGGGCGCGGTGGATTAAGCGGTCGCGGCGGCCACCACTGCGGGCGTTGGCCTCGACCGTGCTTCGGTCCAGCGCGGTCAGCGACAATTCAGCCGCGACGAACACCGCATTGCCGAAGGTGAGGGCCGCGATGGCCAGCACACTGACGCCGGCGGCGCTGACGTTCACGACCGACTCGGCCTTCGGGATGCTCTTCGGGGCCGCTCATCCCGGAAGGCCCCCCGCGACGACGGGGCCTCGACGGGTGCCTGCGGCACGTCATCCCTTTCGGTCGACACCGCGCAGCGTGCCGCTGCGGGCCTGAAAATCACAGGAATTCACATGGTAGCGAAGACATCCGACGCTGGCGGCTACGACTGGCTTTCGCACGCCTTCATCTGGCTCTCGTCGGGCGCTGCCGTCACCAGCCCAGAGGCAGCGGATGTCCTTCGGCGAACCCCGCCGCCGACTGCACGCCGACGACAGCGCGCTCATGCAATTCCGTCAGGGTCGACGCACCGACATAAGTGCAGGTGCTCCGCACGCCCGAGATGATGTGGTCTAGCAGGTCCTCGACGCCACCTCGGTCGGGGTCCAGCCCCATCCGCGAGGTCGAGATGCCTTCCTCGAACAAAGTCTTGCGGGCGCGGTCGAACGCGGTGTCGGCACCGGTCCGGGCCACCACCGCCCGCTTGGACGCCATGCCATAGCTCTCCTTGTACGGCTGGTCGTCGCGGTCACGCATCAGGTCCCCAGGCGACTCGTAAGTGCCCGCGAACCAGGACCCGATCATCACGTTCGACGCCCCGGCGACCAGCGCCAGCGCCACGTCCCGCGGATGACGGATCCCGCCGTCGGCCCACACGTGGCCACCGAGCTGTCTTGCCGCAGAAGCGCATTCGAGCACCGCGGAGAACTGCGGGCGTCCCACACCGGTCATCATCCGGGTGGTGCACATCGCGCCCGGGCCGACACCGACCTTGACGATGCTCGCCCCTGCGCCGATCAAATCCCGGGTACCTTCCGCCGACACCACGTTGCCCGCCGCCAGCGGCACATCCAAGTCCAGCGACGAGACTGCCTTGATCGCCTCCAGCGTCTTGACCTGGTGTCCGTGCGCGGTGTCGATGACCAGTACGTCGACCCCGGCCTCCACGAGGGACTGGGCCCTGCCGGCGACGTCGCCGTTGATGCCGACGGCGGCGGCGATGCGCAGCCGTCCGCGAACGTCGGTGGCCGGGGTGTAGAGCCCGGCGCGGATGGCCCCCCTGCGGGTCAGTACTCCCGCCAGGGCGCCGTCCGCATGGGTCAGCACCGCGACATCGACGGGGGCGTGCTCGAGCAGATCGAAAATCTTGCGCGGCTCGGTACCCACCGGAGCCGTCACGAAGTCGGTCACTGCGACGTCGCGCACCCTGGTGAAGCGATCCACCCCGACGCACGACGCATCACTGACCAAACCGATCGGGCGGCCTTCGAACACCACCACCGCGACACCGTGCGCACGCTTGTGGATCAGCGCGGTCGCATCCGACACCGAATCGTCGGGCGCCAGCGTCACCGGCGTGTCCAGAACCAGGTCACGGCTCTTGACGAACTCCACGGTTTGGCGCACCGCCGTAATCGGAAGATCCTGCGGCAGCACGACGATGCCGCCACGGCGCGCCACCGTCTCAGCCATACGCCGCCCGGCCACTGCGGTCATGTTGGCAACCACCACCGGGATGGTGGTGCCGGAGCCGTCGTCGGTGGACAAATCGACATCGAACCGCGACGCGACATCAGATCGGGTCGGCACGATGAAGACTTCGTTGTAGGTCAGGTCGTATGCGGGTCGGTGCCCGTCTAAAAACTTCATCGCAGTCGACGTACCCCTTTAATGCCCCTCTTACCGGGAAGTCGCGGCTAGGCGGGCACTTCGCTGTGGTCTCCGCTCCACAGTGTGTGGAACTTCTTGCTCGGGTCCTCGTCGATTCGTCCGTAGGTGTGGGCGCCGAAGAAGTCGCGCAGGCCCTGGGTCAGCGCGGCGGGCAGCCGCTCGGTGCGTAGCGCGTCGTAATAGGACAGCGCCGAGGAGAACCCCGGGATCGGGATGCCCAGCTCGGTGGCGGTCACCACAACGCGCCGCCAGCCGTCGATCGCCGACTCGATTGCGCTGCGGAAATACGGCGCCACGATCAAAGTCGCCAGGTCTGGGTCGGAGTCGTAGGCCTCTTTGATCCGGTTCAGAAACTTGGCCCGGATGATGCAGCCACCGCGCCAGATGGTGGCCAGGTCGCCGGGCGTGACGCCCCAGTTGTACTCGGCGCTGCCGGCCTGAATCTGGTTGAAGCCCTGGGCGTATGCGACGATCTTCGACGCGTACAGAGCCTGACGGACGTCCTCGACGAACTGCGGCGCGTTGCCGGGCTTAACGCCCAAGTTGCCCGACGCCAGCCCAGTAGTGGCCTTGCGTTGCGTCACCGATCCCGACAGCGCGCGGGCGAAGACCGCCTCGGCGATACCGGTCACCGGCACCCCGAGGTCCAGAGCGGACTTGACCGTCCAGCGGCCGGTGCCCTTCTGCTCGGCTTCGTCGAGGATGACGTCGACCAGCGGCTTGCCGGTCTTGGCGTCCTTCTGGCGTAGCACTTCGGCAGTGATCTCCACGAGGTAGCTGTCCAGATCGCCTTTGTTCCACTCGGCGAACACGTCGGCGATCTCACCGGCGGACTTGCCGAGCGCGTCGCGCAGCAGCTGGTAGGCCTCGCCGATGAGCTGCATGTCGGAATACTCGATTCCGTTGTGCACCATCTTCACGAAGTGACCCGACCCGTCAGGCCCGATGTGGGTGCAGCAGGGAACGCCGTCGACGTGGGCGGAGATCTCCTCGAGCAGGGGACCCAGCGATTTGTACGATTCGGCGGGGCCGCCCGGCATGATCGACGGCCCGTTGAGCGCACCCTCCTCGCCGCCGGAGATGCCCGCGCCGACGAAATGCAGGCCCCGCTCGCGGATCGCCTTCTCGCGACGGATGGTGTCGGTGTAGAGGGCGTTGCCGCCGTCGATGATGATGTCGCCTTCTTCCATGGCGTCGGCGAGCTGATCGATGACCGCGTCGGTGGGCTCGCCGGCTTTGACCATGATGAGTACCCGCCGCGGCTTCTCCAGCGCGTCCAGGAATTCTTCGATGGTCTCTGATCGAACGAATTTGCCGTCGTTCCCGTGCTCTTTCAGCAGCGCATCGGTCTTCGCGACGGACCGATTGTGCAGTGCCACGGTGTAGCCGTGGTGGGCGAAATTCCGGGCGATGTTCGAACCCATCACTGCCAGACCGGTGACGCCGATCTGTGCGGTAGCGGTCTTCGAATCGGACGGACTCATGTTTTCGCCTCTCGGGTTGGAGAACTTTTACCTAAAGCTTTCGAACGCAATGCCGACATCACTTTGGCACAGGGGACTCGGGGTAGTGCAAAGTGTTTCGCCTGACAGGGTGCACTACTAGAGGCACTAGACGTTGAACAGCCGCTGTAGCTCGGTGAGCCATGGCACGGCCAGCGCCACGGTCGGCACCCCGAATACGGCTGCCGCGGCCAAGTATGCGGCGGTGGACAGCACCGGGCTGTTGCCACGTCCGGACAGCCGGCGCACACGGAGCACGGTGCTGGGACCCCCCACGGCCAGCGCGCCGGACGGCGCCCGCCCGGACGCGCAAGCGACCAGCGCCCGGGCCAGGGGAGTGCGTCCGGTCGCACGCACCGCGGCGTCATCAGCCAGCAGCTCGACGAGCAATTGGACCGCGCGCAGCGCGTTGACGCTGCGGACCAGCCGGGGGAAAGCGGCGTGCACCGCCGTGAACGCTTCCAGCACCAGGTCGTGCCGGGCACGCAGATGAGCTCGCTCGTGGGTGAGGATGGCCCCGACTTCGGCGTCGGTGAGTGCGGCCAGCGTTCCTTCGCTGACCACGACCCGGCTGCGCACACCCGGCAGACAGTAGGCAAGCGGTTGGGGAACGTCCAGGACGCGAAGGTCGCGCGTCCTGGCACACGGCTGGGCGAGGGCCGCACCATATCCGACCCCGACCAGGTCGACCACCATGCGGTGGTGGGCCCGGCGTCGCCGATTGACGATGGCCACTTGCACCACGGCGATCATCAGACGGGCGCCGACCAGGACTGTCAGTGCGAACACGGAGATGTATGCCGTCCACAGTGGCCAACCGAGCCGCCCGGCAGCCCCGACGATGCTGGCCGTGGGCCGCCCATCGGGCCCGGGCATCAGCAGTCGGGTGGCGATCGCAATGCCGGCGCTGAATGCCGAGAGGACCGCGGCCAGCGCAATGGCTTGCCACAACACCATCGCGGCGCGCGGGGCGCGCAGCGGCCACACGGCTCGTGCCAACAACGCCGGCGCAGGGCCGGCCAGCAGCACCGCAAGGATGGTGAAGGCCAGCGCGGACACGCTGTCAGTCTCTCTCAGTCCGCCGCGGCAGCGCCAGCCGAGGGCGTGTTGCGTTGATTAACTTCCAGTTCGGCAAGCGCGCGCCGAAGTGCCTCTGCCTCGTCGGCACCCACACGCTCGACGAAGTGCACCAACGCAGCTTGCCTGTCGCCGGAATCCTCAGCCTGGGCCAGCGCATCGACCATGAGTCCGGCCACCAGCTCGTCGCGGCCGTGCACGGGCGCATACCGGTGAGCCCGATCGTCGCGAATCTGGGAAACCAGATTCTTCTTGGCCAACCGTTGCAGCACGGTCATCACCGTGGTGTACGCAAGATCGCGTCGCGCCGACAACGACTCGTGGACCTGGCGGACCGTTTGAGCTTCCGGCGTGGACCACAAATGGTCCATCACGGCGCGTTCCAAATCCCCTAGCCGCGTCAGCTTGACCATAGTTCGTTCATCTCCTGAGCCTTAACACGAAGCGTACTACTGCTTACTACCGACAGTCGTACCCAGCGCTGGGCAAAAACACACACCCAACCATCGCCAGCGCCCGCGCGGCCGGCGCGATTTGGACACTACGCGCCGAAGCCTTGCGAAATTAGGGCAGCCTTGCCTATTCTTACGTTGGTCGAGCGACAACGACCGCGGCAGGGTCCTGAGGGCTGCAGTGACCCCCGGTCAACTCGATCGGCGAGCCCCGTGCCTCGGCACGGGGCTCGCCTGTTTTCGGGCCGGCAGTACTCACCTGATTTGTCGTCCGCCAAACGCCGGCCGATGCGCTCATGGTGTAAACACATGAACGTGCCAGCGCCGCAGGACTCGACCGTTCCACCCGATTTCACCGCCCCGTTCGACAGCGAGTTGGGGCTGCAGTACACCGCAGTCGGTCCCGATGGCGCCCGGGCGCAGTTGCAGGTCAAGCCCAAACTGCTACAGCCGATGGGCCTGGTGCATGGCGGTGTCTACTGCTCGATAATCGAGAGCATGGCCAGCGTCGCGGCCTATACCTGGCTCAATACGAGCGGCCACGGCGGAAATGTGGTCGGCGTCAACAACAACACGGATTTCCTGCGTTCCATCGGCACGGGAATGGTGTACGGCACAGCCGAACCGATTCATCGCGGTCGGCGGCAGCAGCTGTGGCTGGTCACCATCACCGATGACAAGGACCGGGTGCTGGCCCGAGGTCAAGTACGGCTGCAGAACCTCGAAGTTCAGCCCAGCGACAGCTGAGCGGGGCCGCCCACAACTGCCGAGCAGGCTGACCGGCTGCTCGGTTAGCTGGCCGCCCTGGTGGCTCCCGCTGAGCGGCGCGCCTCAGCGGCCAGTTCAGCCAGCTGTTCTAGGCGCGTTCGCGCGAAGGCCTGCTGGTCTGTGATGGTCAGCTGGCCTCGCCCAGTGCTGAGGAAGGTGACCGTCCAGGACAGCAGCGTGCTGATCTTGGTCTTGAAGCCGACCAGGTACACCAGGTGCAGCACCAGCCACATCAGCCAGGCGATGAAGCCGCTGAACTCCAGTGGACCGATCTTGGCCACCGCGGAAAACCGCGACACCGTGGCCATGGAACCCTTGTCGAAGTATTGGAACGGCTCCCTCAGCATGGGGTCGGCCCCGGCGAGTTCGGCCTTGATTGCCTTGGTGACGTACTTCGCACCCTGAATGGCACCCTGTGCCACCCCCGCCACGCCCTCGACGGCCGCCATATCACCGATGACGAACACGTTCGGATAGCCCGGGATGGACAGGTCGGGCAACACCTTGACCCGTCCGGCCCGGTCGAGTTCGACGGATGACTGCTCGGCGAGATCGCTGCCCAGCGCGCTGGCCGAGACCCCGGCGGACCACACCTTGCAGGCCGACTCGATGCGCCGGATGGTGCCGTCGGCGTCCTTGACTGTGATGCCGTCGCGGTCCACGTCGGTGACCATCGCACCCAACTGGATCTCCACGCCCATCTTCTGCAACCGTGCGGCCGCCCGCTGACCCAGCTTGTCGCCAAATGGCGGCAGCACGGCGGGAGCGGCGTCGAGCAGGATCACCCGCGCCTTGGCCGAGTCGATGTGCCGGAACGCGCCCTTAAGGGTGTGTTCGGCCAACTCAGAGATCTGCCCAGCCATTTCGACGCCGGTGGGGCCGGCTCCGACCACGGTGAACGTCAGCAGCTTGGCGCGTCGTTCCGGGTCGTTTGACCGTTCAGCCGCCTCGAAGGCGCCCAAAATCCGGCCGCGCAGCTCCAGGGCGTCGTCGATCGACTTCATTCCGGGTGCGAATTCAGCGAATTGGTCGTTGCCGAAGTAGGACTGGCCCGCACCGGCCGCGACGATCAAGCTGTCGTAGGGAGTTTCGTAGCTGTGGCCGAGCAGCTCCGAGACCACGCACTGCTTGGCCAGGTCGATATGGGTGACGTTGCCGAGCAGCACCTGCACATTGCGCTGCCTGCGCAGAATGACCCGGGTCGCCGGGGCGATTTCCCCCTCGGAGATGATCCCGGTGGCCACCTGATACAGCAACGGCTGGAACAAGTGATGGGTGGTGCGGGCGATCAACTTGATATCGACGTCGGCCCGCCGGAGCTTCTTTGCCGCATTGAGTCCGCCGAATCCCGATCCGATGATGACGACGCGGTGCCGACGCTTCGGTTCAGGTGTGTCTTCTGGCGGGGGGCTCATCCTTGTACTGCTCCTTTGCGACTTCAGCTACTACGGTAGTGAAGCGGATACCCAAAATCCCAGGTGGCAGCCTGTGTAATCAGCCACAGCGGGGTATCTCCCCTGGTCGCGACAGGGTGATGCTCGTCATGCTCGACGTGCGTTTAGGCCCGCCTCGGCCTAGCTACAGCCCGACCAGAGGGCGCAGCGCCTCGCCGACGGCGGTGATGACACCCGGCGTGTAAAAGGGCACGTTGATGATCACGCCGTCGATTCCCGCGTCAAGCACGTTGGTTTTGATCTGGTCGGCGATCGAGTCGGGGCTGCCGACCACCATCCGCTGGGTCATCTCCGCGGGGATCTGGTCGGGTTTGACGTTCTCGCCGACAAGCGCCGTGAGCAGCATGCTGGTTTCCAGCGTGGCCGGATCACGGCCGATCTTCTCGCACTGCTGGTGGACCACCCGCACCTTGCGCGCCAGCTCATCGAACCCGGCAATCACGTTGAGGTGGTCGAAGTGCCGCGCGGCGAGCGGAATCGTCTTCTTCTCGCCGCTGCCACCGATCATCAGCGGAATGTGGTCGCGGAAACGCGGATTGGCCAGTGCCTCATTGGCCCGGTAATAAGTGCCCTTGAAGGTCGGTCGCTCGCCCTTGATCATCGGCAGGATGATCTGCAGCGCCTCGTCGAGCCGGTTGAATCTGTCGGTGAAGGTGCCGAACTCGAAGCCCAGCTGATCGTGCTCGAGTTCGAACCAACCGGTCCCGATGCCCAGAATCGCCCGGCCCTGGCTGACCACGTCGAGCGTGGTGATGATTTTCGCCAGCAGGGTGGGACTGCGATAGGTGTTGCCAGTCACCAAGGTGCCGAGCTGCACCCGTTCGGTAGCGGTGGCCAGCGCGCCCAGGGCCGTGTAGGCCTCCAGCATCGGCTGGTCGGGTGAGCCCAACATGGGCAGTTGGTAGAAATGGTCCATCACGAAAACCGAGTCGAATCCGGCCGATTCGGCCTCGCGCGCCTGGGCGATGACCGTTGGGAAGAGTTGCTCTATGCCGGTGCCGTAGGAGAAGTTCGGGATCTGGAAACCAAGACGAATAGCCACGGTGTCTACCGTAGCGACCTGCCGCGAAAGCTAAATAAGCTCTAGGCGAAACGAGCCAGCGCGCCGTGGCTGACGTGCAGAGTCTGGCCGGTGATGTGGCGAGCCGCCGGGGTGGTGAGGAACAGCGCCAGCCGGGCGATCTCCGCCGCGACCGGCGGAGGTGTACGCGAAAGGCCGTCGTAACCTGGCTGCACGCTGCGCCCGGTAGCCACGGCATTGACGGTGATCCCGCGCGTGCCGAAGATGACTGCCTGCCCGGCGACCCAATTGGAGAGTGTCGCCTTGATGGCGGCGTCGACGCTGCCCGCAGGCGGGTTATCCGCCAGCACGCTGATGACGGAGCCGCCGGAGCGCAGATGATCACCCACGGCCTGCACCGTCAACACCGCCGAGAGCACCGTCGCGTCGAGTCCGTTGCGCCAGGCTCGGGCCGTATCGGCCATCGAGTAGGTGCGCGGGTCGCCGGCGTCCCAACTCGGCGCCGGCACGTTGACGATGGTGTCCAAGTGATGGGGGAACAACCCGCGAGCCTCGGTGAGGCTGGCTGGATCGGTGGTGTCGCAGACAATCGCGTCCACGTCGAGTTCTTTGGCGGCGACCTCGAGATCGCTGCGGCGTGCGCCCACGAGGGTCACTTTGTGACCATCATCGCGAAAACCCTCGGCTACTGTGCGCCCGAGCTCCGTGTCCCCGCCGGTGACCAGCACCTCCACTGCCATGACCTCCTCGTGTTCAACGTTGAACCCAGACCCCGGCGTGGTCCCCATTGTGGCAAACCACCGGACCGATGCCGGGAATCTCAGCGTGTTAAGGCGTCGATCCGGGTTGATGTTACTGGACAGTAGCTCTAAGGGGAAATTAAGGACGCCACGACGCGCCGAGGATTTTCATAACTGTTCAGCCGTCACAACCCCGTCGCGTTTTTCGGCGCCTCGCGGCACGGCGCAACCGTTAGGGTTTGACGATGCGTCGGATCGAGTTCCTGGGCTTTCTGGTGTCGACGATGCTGTTAGCGGGCCTGCTTGGGTGCAGTTCAACGACTAGCCAGCCTTCCCAGCCGGGGCAGGCCGGGCAGGCCACCGGAAAGATTGTGGTGATGGCCGCGGCCTCACTGAAGACGGTGTTCTCCCAGATCAGTGAGCAGTTCAAAACCGACAATCCAGGCAGCATCGTCGATTTCGAGTTCGCGGGTTCCTCGGAGCTCGCGACGCAGCTTACCCAGGGCGCAACCGCCGACGTTTTCGCATCGGCAGACGCCGCGCAGATGAACACGGTCGCCAAGGCCGGTCTGCTCGCCGGTGATCCGACGAACTTCGCCTCCAACACCTTGACCATCGTCACCGCGCCGGGCAATCCGAAGAAGATCGGATCCTTCGCCGACCTCAACAAGCCCGGGCTCAACGTGGTGATCTGCCAAAAGCCGGTGCCCTGCGGATCTGCTACCCAGCGCGTCGAAGACAGCACCGGCGTGCACCTCAACCCGGTCAGCGAGGAACTCAGCGTGACCGACGTCCTGAACAAGGTCACCAGCGGACAGGCCGACGCCGCGCTGGTCTATGTCACCGACGCGCTAAGGGCCGCAGACAAGGTGACGACGGTGAACTTTCCCGAGGCCGCCGGCGCGGTAAATGTCTATCCCATTGCGGTGTTGAAGAAGGCTCCGCAACCAACGCTGGCGCAAAAGTTCGTGGCCCTGGTGACGTCTGAGACCGGTCAGAAGATCCTGGCTCAGTCTGGCTTCGCTAAGCCCTGACGACCACCGTGCACCGGCCTACCGACCTGCCTCGCTGGGTATATCTCCCCGCCGCCGCGGGGACCATCTTTGTGGTATTTCCGCTGCTGGCCATCGCGATCAAGGTTGATTGGCCGAATTTCTGGTCGCTGATCACCAGCTCCTCGTCGAGGACGGCGCTGATGTTGAGTTTAAAGACCGCCGCCGCCAGCACCGCGCTGTGCGTGCTTCTGGGAGTGCCGATGGCGATGGTGCTGGCGCGCAGCATGGCGCGGCCGGTGCGGTTGTTGCGACCGCTCATCTTGCTGCCGCTGGTGCTGCCGCCGGTGGTGGGCGGCATCGCGTTGCTGTACGCATTCGGCCGGCTCGGATTGATTGGGAAGTACCTCGAGGCCGCTGGAATCAGCATCGCGTTCAGCACGACCGCTGTGGTGTTGGCGCAGACCTTTGTCTCGTTGCCGTTTCTGGTGATTTCGCTGGAGGGCGCCGCCCGCACCGCGGGAGCCGACTACGAGGTGGCTGCGGCGACGCTCGGGGCGCGGCCCAGCACGGTCTGGTGGCGAGTCACCCTGCCCCTGCTGTTGCCGGGCATGGTGTCGGGAGCGGTGCTGGCGTTCGCCCGCTCACTGGGGGAGTTCGGCGCGACACTGACCTTCGCCGGTTCCCGGGAAGGCGTCACGCGCACACTGCCGCTGGAGATCTACCTGCAGCGGGTGACCGACGCGAACGCCGCTGTCGCGTTGTCGATCCTGCTGGTGGCGGTCGCGGCGCTGGTGGTGCTGGGGCTGGGCGCTCGCAGGCTGACCGGCACCGACGCGAGGTGGCCGTGACCGAGTTGCAGCTTCGTGCGGTGGTGGCGCACCGCAATCTGGATGTGGAGTTCTCGGTGTCGTCGGGCGAGGTGCTCGCCGTGCTGGGACCCAACGGTGCGGGCAAGTCGACCGCACTGCATGTGATCGCTGGGTTGCTTCGTCCTGACCAGGGTCTGGTGCGATTGGGAGAGCGGGTGTTGACCGACACCGCGACCGGAGTCAACGTGGCGACGCACGACCGCCGGGTGGGGCTGCTCCTGCAGGACCCCTTGCTGTTCCCGCACATGAGCGTCGCCGCGAACGTGGCGTTCGGACCACACAGTAGGCGCGGGATGTTCCGGTGGGGCCGCACCCAGGAGAGGGTCCAAGAAAAATCAACGGCGCTGCGTTGGTTGCGCGAGGTGGATGCCGACCAGTTTGCCGACCGCAGACCGCGCCAGCTGTCCGGCGGTCAGGCCCAACGGGTGGCGATCGCGCGGGCGTTGGCGGCCGAACCCGATGTGCTGCTGCTTGACGAACCGTTGACCGGTCTCGATGTGGCCGCGGCCGCGGCCATCCGCGCGGTGCTGAGCACGATCGTCAGCCGCTGCGGCTGTGCGGTAGTCCTGATAACCCACGAGCTGCTGGACGTGTTCACACTGGCCGATCGAGTGCTGGTGCTCGAGTCCGGCAAGGTCTCCGAGATCGGCGCAGTCGCAGACATACTCTCCGCGCCGCGCAGTCATTTCGGTGCGCGCATTGCCGGCGTCAACCTGGTCGGCGGCACCATAGGCCCCGACGGCTCCCTGCAGACCCGGTCCGGCACCCGCCTGTACGGCAGCCCGGCTCACGAAATCGGCGAGGAGTTCGCCGCAGGGCAAGACGCAGTCGCGGTGTTCGCGCCCACCGCGGTTGCCGTGTACGAAAACCCGCCGCAGGGTAGTCCGCGCAATACCGCCGAGGTGACCGTGGCGGAGCTGGACACCCACGGATCGTCGGTGTTGGTGCGCGGCCAGGAGCAGCCTGATGGTGCACCTGGCTTGGCCGCCCACATCACCGTCGACGCCGCCGCGGAGTTGCGGCTGGCGCCCGGACAGCGCGTGTGGTTCAGCATCAAAGCTCATGAAGTGTCGCTGTATCCGGCGCGCCCGCGACACGCCCATCGGTGAGCGGCCGCGCACTGTTCCGTCTTATCCGCGGTGAACTGCGCAGACGCGCGGAAAAAACAGCAGAAAGTAGTCAGCAAGGCATCCTTGCGTCACAGCCGTAACACGGTAGGTTCGTCGCCATGGATCAGGTGGACCCGAAGTCGACACGTCACAGGGGACTGTGGGCGACACTGGCGATCGCCACGGTGACCGGTGTCAGCGCCGTCACCATCGCGTTGCCGGCGACGTCGTACGCCGATCCCGAGACACCGACCCCGGTGCCGGCAACCCCGACGGCCGCGCCGCCGGCTGCCGCACCCGCGCCGGGGGCCGCACCCGCACCGGCGCCGGCGACCGCCACGACCCCACCTCCTCCGGGCGCACCTGCCGCGCCAGAAGCCCAACCGGGCGACCCCAATGCCGCGGCGGTGCCACCAGCGCCGCTCGACCCGAATGCACCGCCCCCGCCGGTCGTCGACCCGAACGCGGGCCGGATCACCAACGCCGTCGGCGGATTCAGCTTTGTCCTCCCCGCCGGCTGGGTCGAGTCAGACGCGTCCCACCTCGACTACGGCTCGGCGCTGCTCAGCAAGACGACTGGGCAACCTCCGATGCCCGGGCAGCCTCCGCCAGTTGCCAACGACACTCGCGTCGTTATGGGCCGCTTGGACCAAAAGCTGTACGCAAGCGCCGAAGCCGACAACGTCAAGGCCGCAGTCCGGCTGGGCTCGGATATGGGTGAGTTCTTCATGCCGTACCCCGGCACGCGGATCAACCAGGAAGCCACGCCGCTTAACGCCAACGGCATAGTTGGAAGCGCTTCGTACTACGAGGTCAAGTTCAGCGATACCGCCAAGCCGAACGGCCAAATCTGGACCGGTGTAATCGGCGCACCCGCAGCGACGGCGCCAAACACAGGACCCAACGGCGGTCCCCCGCAGCGCTGGTTTGTGGTCTGGCTCGGGACGGCGAATGACCCGGTCGACAAAGGCGCGGCCAAGGCGCTGGCCGAGTCGATCCAGCCCTGGACGGCCCCGGTAGCTCCGGCTGCGCCCGCACCAGCCCCGGGTGCCCCCGCAGCCCCTGCGGCTCCAGCGCCGGCTCCGGCACCGCCGGCCCCGGCTCCGGTTGCGCCCGCCCCAGCCCCGGCTCCGGGCCAGGCGCCCGCCGGAGAAGTGACTCCCACTCCTACACCCACCCCGCAGCGGACGGTATCGGCCTGACCTAACTCGGCACCGTTAAGGCGATCAGCAGGTCGAGTCGCGAATTGTATTAACGCTGATGTGGTCCAACGGACTTACGCCGGGTATACATTCGGCCTTGCGCTCGCAAGTCAACACCCCGAAGGAGTGATCGTCGTGCACCTCATTTGGAACATTTTTTTGATGATCGTGCTTGGTCTCATCGTCGGCTTTGTAGCGCGGTTTATCGTGCCTGGTAAGCACCCGTTGGGTTTGATCGCAACTGCGGTGCTCGGCATCGTGGGATCCTATGTGGGCGGCACGCTGGGCAGCGTGGTCTTTCCACCCCACCATTTCGAGATCACTCCTCCGATCAAACACTCGTTCCTCGGCGCATTGGTCGGCGCGGTGCTCTTGTTGGTGATCTACAACTTCTTCAGGTCGCGCACACGGAGCTTGTAGGCGAGAGCTGAGCGGCGCGATCATCAAGACGATGCGCGCGTGGCGGGTGCGTCGGCCCGGACCGATGGACACTGGCCCGCTCGAGCAGGTAACTGCCGAAGTGCCGCGCGCTGAGCCTTCGGAGTTGTTGGTGGCTGTGCACGCCTGCGGGGTTTGCCGCACCGACCTGCACGTCACCGAAGGTGATCTTCCCGTGCACCGCGAGCGAGTGACTCCCGTCCACGAGGTGGTGGGCGAGGTCGTCCGGGTGGGTTCAGATGCTGGTGACGAGTTTGCCGTGGGGGACCGGGTGGGCATCGCCTGGCTGCGCCACACCTGCGGGGTATGCAAGTACTGCCAACGGGGCGACGAGAACCTGTGCCCGAAGTCGCGCTACACCGGCTGGGACGCCGACGGTGGATATGCCGAATTCGCCACAGTCCCTGCCGCGTTCGCGCATCACCTGCCAAGCGGCTATACCGACAGCGAGCTTGCACCATTGTTATGCGCGGGCATCATCGGTTACCGCTCGCTGCTGCGCGCCGAGTTACCGCCCGGTGGCCGGCTCGGTCTGTACGGATTCGGCGGCAGCGCCCACATCACCGCGCAGGTCGCGCTGGCACAAGGTGCCGAGGTGCACGTGATGACCCGCGGAGAAGCGGCCCGCACGCTGGCACTGGAGCTTGGCGCCGCGTCGGCGCAGGGTGCCGCCGATCCGCCGCCGGTGCCGCTGGACGCCGCGATCTTGTTCGCCCCGGTCGGCGAACTGGTGCTGCCCGCGGCGCAGGCGCTGGACCGCGGCGGCACGTTGGCGATCGCCGGGATTCATCTGTCCGATATCCCGAGCCTGAACTATCAGCGTCACTTGTTTCAGGAGCGCCAGATCCGGTCGGTCACGTCGAACACCCGGGCCGATGCGCGCGCGTTCCTGGACTTCGCCGGCCGGCATCACATTGAGGTGACGACGCCGGAATATCCCCTCGAGCAAGCCGATCGAGCGCTGAGCGACCTGAGCGCCGGCCGGATCGCCGGCGCCGCGGTGCTGCTGGTCTAGTGCTCCGGCGAGATTGCCGCCATGGCTGTTGTCGTCTGGAAATGACGACCATGACGGCAATCTCGGCGCTACGACAGATGCCAGACCAGCGCGGCGGCCAAGGCGCCCAGCCCGTTCAGTGACCAATGCAGCGCGATCGGCGCGAT
>Ga0182012_10000274_pt1 | contig 58971 bp, 51 predicted proteins | sample 612S2SmetaG_FD_120486 | JGI IMG/M metagenome (GOLD analysis project Ga0182012, IMG submission 120486) | Permafrost microbial communities from Stordalen Mire, Sweden - 612S2S metaG | ecosystem: Environmental > Terrestrial > Soil > Wetlands > Permafrost | place: Sweden: Stordalen | collected... | reverse complement strand
TCGAAGTATTCGAGGCCTGGTTCGGTGACCTCTTCGATGAGCTTTTCTCGACCCGCCACTGATCTCTGACTTTGAAGGATCTGTCATGACCGCGCCTATTCGTGCTGCCCTCTACCTGCGGGTCTCAACCAGTCGCCAGGCCGACAACGACCTCTCCATTCCGGACCAGCGCCGCCAGGCCAAGGCGTACTGCACCTCGCACGGCTGGCAGATCGTCGCCGACTATGTCGAGCCGGGCGCATCCGCCACCGACGACCGACGGCCGGAGTTCCAGCGCATGATCGATGCCGCCACGGTCAAGCCGCCGATGTTCGACGTGATCCTGGTGCACAGCTTCAGCCGCTTCTTCCGCGACCAGTTCCAGCTGGAGTTCTACGTTCGCCGACTCGCCAAGAACGGTGTCCGGCTGGTGTCGATCACCCAGGAGCTCGGCGACGATCCCATGAGCAACATGATCCGCCAGATCATGGCGCTGTTCGATGAGTATCAGTCGAAGGAGAACGCCAAGCACACGCTCCGGGCCATGAAGGAGAACGCCCGCCAGGGATTTTGGAACGGCGCCCTGCCGCCGATCGGCTACCGCATCGTCGCCGGCGAACAGCGCGGCGCCAAGGTCAAGAAGACCCTGGAGATCGATCCCTTCCAGGCCGAGACCGTGCGGCTGATCTTCCGCCTGGCCTTGGAGGGTGACGGCGCCTCGGGGCCAATGGGTGTCAAATCGATCACCAAGCATCTCAACGCCAGCGGCATCCGGACACGCGACGGCGGACGCTGGGGCATCGATGCCGTCCACAAGGTGCTGACGCGCACGACCTATATCGGCCGTCACCGCTTCAACACCAAGTTCTGGAAGACCCGCGAGCGCAAGCCGGAGACCGAGGTTGTCGAGATGATGGTCCCAGCCATCATCGAGGTGGCAGAGTTCGAGGCCGTACAGGCCCATCTCAGGTCCCGGAGCCCAGCGTGGACGGCGCCACGCATCGTCAGCGGGCCAACCCTCCTTACCGGCATCTGCTTCTGCGCGGCCTGTGGGATGGCGATGACCTTGCGCACCGGCAAGAGCGGCCGGTACCGCTACTACATCTGCTCGACCAAGGCCCGCCAGGGTGTCACTGGCTGCCAGGGACGGACCGTCCCCATGGAAAAGCTCGACCGTCTCGTGGCCGATCACATCGAACATCGCCTGTTACAGCCCAACCGTCTTGAGAAAATCCTGTCCTCGGTTCTCGACCGCCGGGAGGAGCGAACCGAGCGGCAGGCGACACATATCGCCGAGTTGCGGAAGCGGGCGACCGAGGCAGATGCCAAGCTCAAGCGGCTCTATGACGCCATCGAAAACGGCGTCACCGATCTCTCCGACCTGATGCTCAAGGATCGGATTGCGGAGCTGAAGGCGATCCGTGACCAAGCCCGTGCCGACATCGAGAGGGCCGAGGGCGCGATAGAACGGGTGGGGCCAGCCATCACCACCCAATCGATCAAGAAGTTTGCCAGAACGGCCCGCAAGCGGATGCGGACCGAGGGCGGCGGCTATCGCCGCGACTACCTTCGCGCGCTCGCCCAGCGCATCGAAGTTGACGCGAAAGAACTTCGCATCATGGGCTCGAAAAGCGAATTGCTGCGCACGCTCGTCGCCGCTTCAAGCGCAAAAACGGCCGGTTTTGGCGTGCCCAGTTCTGTACCGAAGTGGCGCACCCGACGCGATTCGAACGTGTGGCCTTCGCCTTCGGCGAGCGACGCTTAAGCAATCGCCTGAAACAGCAATTTTGAGATGGTTGCAGGTGCTCGCGAATGCGCTTGCGCTGGTTGAACTTAGACAGCGCTACCAACACCCGCTGGCGGATAATCGGCGCAAATGAGCCCTGTTAAAACGAAGAGCTAAAGGCGGCTGACTCGCTCGATCTGCGATACGAGACCATTTTTTGGTGAGTTTTTGGTGAGTTTTGCTTTCACCCTCATTAGTGGCATTTGGCTAAGTAATTGATTTTATGGCGCACCCGACACGATTCGAACGTGTGACCTTTGCCTTCGGAGGGCAACGCTCTATCCAGCTGAGCTACGGGTGCGGCACGTTTCATGTAGCCGATCGGCCCGGTGTCGGCAACGGTCCTGCTGGGCTGGAGAGGTTGGGAAAAGATGCCCTGGAGCCCGGAGGCACGCCCATTTGCATCCGGTCGGGTGGGCGCAGGGGGCAGTTGGAGCATCTGATCGGCCCGCCTGGAGCCGGACTGGCGGCCCGATCGCTGTTGCGGCAACGAGCCGTCCGAACCCAGGCGTCGGATGCCGCCGCGGCTCCCGGACCTATCGCAAAGCAGCAGCAATCGGATCGCCAAATAGCAGCCGCCCTAGGGCACCGCCGGCGCCAGCACGCCTCACGGTGCCGGGGGGCGGCCAGCCCCGCCTCACCCGGGCGTCCACCAGAGATCGGCTTGGGCGTTTGGCAATGTCCAGGGTTGAATTCTCGGTTGATCGTAGCGCTCGACCATGAGCCCAGCTAATATGCTTGAAATCAAGCTTCCAACTTTTGCCGCCTTATTGACTAAGCTGAAGACGAATTGTTTGAGAACGCAATTGTTTGAGAACGCCGATGCATAGCGGCATAGCGACGATGAAGCACGTTGCCCGTCCTGCTGCCCTGCGGTTGTGCGGCATCGCGATGCTTGCGCTGCTTGGCCTTTCCCGGGCACATGCGCTTGAAAAGGATCAGGCGATCGAGAACTGTCGAAGTTCGAATGGCAGGCCCGCTTATATGGCTTGCATGCAAGCCGGTGGAACGCATGAGGCCTGCTTCGGCAAAGCGAGGTCGATCGTCCAATCCTGTGTGAGAGCCGCCATGACCGCGGCGCGCCCCAAGGCTGCGCTGTTCTCTGCGGAGAAACTGGCGCCGCCACCCGGCCAGGGCAAGATCGGCGCCGAGGACGCGGCACAGGATGCGACGGCTACTCTGGTGGCGCCGCCGCGAACGGTTTCCGACATCACGGCGATTCTCGACCAGCAGAAGCCCGATGCCGCCGCGATCGCCAGGCTGACGGCGACGGCTGACGCTGTCGTCCCAGCCGGACTGAAGGGCGGCGAACTCGCCGATTTCCATTATAAGCGCGCGCAAGCAAGAGCTCTGCTCGGTCGCGCCGACGCCCTCGACGACGCGGAACTCGCGGTCAGCAATAGCCAGGGTGTCGATTACAAGAATCTGGGCAGCCGCTATGAGGACCTGCTGACGCGGCTGTTGCGCGATGAAGGGCAGTTCAAGCGCGCCAGCGCGTTGCTCGCCAAGCAGTCGGCGACGTTCGCCAATCAATCGAAGGGCAAGCTGTTCCACGTGAACTACGTGTTCGAGTGGAGCTATTTGAAGAGCGGCGACATCGACGCGGCGGAGTCATATGCTGATCGCAATCGGGCGCTGCTCTCAGAGGCCCAGCGCTGGCCGGTGTTTCCGATCTACGGGATGGCCTGGCAAGCCACGGTGGAGGACGGCAGCGCGCGGATCGAGGAGCAGCGCGGTCGTTACCCGCAGGCCGAGGCCGCCTATCACAAGGCGTCGATCCTATATACAAGTTCATTGAAGACCCTCCCGCAGTGGGAAAGCAAACCCGCCGAAGGGGATTTGGAAAGGCTGGCTGACTGGGCGCTGGCGTTCGAGGGTCGCACCAAGGTGAAGCAGGGGCGGGTCGGCGAAGGTGAGGCCGACGTCAGGCGCGCGCTGCTCAGCCGGCTCAGCAAATCCGGCAAATTTCATGCCGACACCGCCGGCGTGCTCGGGGTTCTGGTCTATGTGATCCAGGAGCAGGGCCGATATGCCGAGGCCGAGCAGCTGCAGCGCCAGGTCATCGATATCTATCAAGGGCTCGGATACGGCGCCGAGTCCGGACAGATGGTCAACGCACAGGTGTTTCTCGCGCAAATCCTGAACCTGAAGGGGCAATACAAGGCTGCGTCCCAACTCTACGACCAGATCGACGCCTGGACGGCCCATTGGGAGCCGTCTCGGCGCGAAGCCATCAGTGGGGGGCTGGCGCGGGTCGCCGTCATGCTGTCGCGCGGCGACAACGACAACGCGCTCGAAATCGCAGAGCGTACCTACGAGCGCGAACGCCAGAGATCCGGAGAAAAGAGTTTTAATACCGCGCTGACGCGCGGCTTTTACGCAATCGCGCTGTCGCGCAAGGGCAAAGCGTCGGAATCGCTGCTGGCCTTCAACGCGTCGCTGCCTGTGCTGCTGTCCACCTCCGGCGGCAGCGACGAGGACAGCGGCGCCACCGCCGCAGCCCGCGAGAGCCGGATCCGGTTCGTGGTCGAAGGCTATCTGCGACTGCTGAGCCGCAACCCGTCGCTTGTCACCCCCGCCGCCATAGAAGAGACCTTCGGCTATGCCGACGTCTTGCGTGGGCAGTCGGTGCAGCGCGCTTTGCAAGCCTCATCGGCACGTTCAGCGGCCAAGAATCCCGAGCTCGCGCAATTGGTGCGGGCCTCGCAGGACGGCGAGAAGCAGATCGGCGCGGCGGTGGCTACTCTGAACAATCTGCTCACCCTGCCGGAATCCGAGCGCGACGCGGCTGCGCTCATCAGCACACAGGCCGAGATCGCTCGCCTGCAATCGGCTCACGCCCAGGCCTTGAAGGATATCGCCAGGAAGTTTCCCGATTATGGCAACCTGGTCAGTCCACCGCCGCCTGGCGCGGCGCAAATGCAAAAGCAACTCGACGATGATGAGGCACTGCTATCGTTCTATTTCGGCCGGTTCGACGGCTTCGTCTGGATCCTGCGCAAGGACGGTCCGGTCCAGTTCAGCCACATCGATCTGACGCTCGGCGACCTCAATGCAGAGGTGACCAAGCTACGCGAAGCCCTCGAGCCGAATGCCGCGATGATCTCTGACATTCCGGCCTTCGATTTGAAACTCGCCTATGACCTTTATGCGACCTTGCTGAAGCCGGCAGAAGCCAACTGGAAGCCGGCCAAAAATCTGATCGTGGTTACCAACGGCGCGCTTGGCCTGCTGCCACTCTCCTTGCTGCCGACGGCGCCGTCGGAGATCGATCCGGCGGACGATCCGCTGTTTTCCAGCTACCGAAAAGTGCCGTGGTTGGCCCGCACCCACGCGGTCACGCTGGTGCCTTCGATTTCCGCGCTCTTGACCTTGCGCAAGTTACCGCCCGGTACGGCTTCGCGCCAGCAACTGATCGGCTTCGGCGATCCGTTGTTCAGCCAGGAGCAGGCGGATGAAGCGGCCAACAGCGAACCGACCGTGGAAGCAGCCGACGCCTCCAACGTCACCCGCGGAATGCCGCTGAAGCGGCGCAACAGTCCGAAGCTGGACGGAGTCGACAGCGCGCAACTGGCCCAGCTGCCGCGGCTGCCGGATACCGCGGTCGAATTGAAATCGATCGCGCTGGCGCTGCAGGCCGATCCGGCCAAGGTGCTCAATCTGGGCAAGGACGCCAACGAGAAAAACGTCAAGACCAAGGATTTGTCGAAATTCAAGGTGATCGCTTTTGCGACCCACGGTTTGGTGCCCGGCGAACTGGACGGCCTGACCCAGCCCGCGCTGGCGCTATCGGCGCCGGCGGTCGCCGATAGCGACGGTGACGGCCTGCTCACGATGGAGGAAATTCTGTCGTTGAAGCTTGATGCCGACTGGGTCGTACTGTCGGCCTGCAATACCGGCGCCGGGGCAGTGGCAGGTGCAGAGGCCGCATCCGGGCTGGGCCGGGCCTTCTTCTATGCCGGCACGCGGGCCTTGCTGGTCACCAACTGGTCGGTGCATTCGCAGTCGGCCCGGGAACTGATGACGGATTTGTTCAAGCGCCAGGCCGACGATCCCAAGCTGACTCGCGGCGAAGCCATGCGTCAGGCCATGGTGGCCTTGATGGATGGTCCGGGATATCTCGACAGTGACGGCAAGACGGAGTTCAGTTATGCGCATCCGCTGTTCTGGGCGCCGTATTCCATCATCGGCGACGGAAGAGCGCGCTAAGGTCGGTTGGGGGGATGACGGTGAGGAATCGATTGTTAGCGACCATCTTTTTGGTGGCAAGCGTTGCGGCGTTGGCGTCCTCCTCGATGCCTGCGCACGCGTCGCATGTTCTGATCACCGAGGAAGAGGCCAAGCTGCCGCCACCTCGCGGCGCGGTTGCCGCGGACCGGCGGGGAATAACCCGGGGCCCCAGGATCGACGTGGTCATGCCGGCAGACCAGGTTCACTCTCCGGTGCATCTTCAGTTGAAGTTCGAGTCCTTCGGAGGCGCCAAGATCGATCCGGACTCGGTCAAGGTCACCTATCTTAGAACACCCAATGTCGACCTGACGCCACGCATCAAGCCCTTCGTGCAACCCACCGGCATTGACATGCCCGACGCCGAACTGCCGGCCGGCGACCATATGGTCAGGGTCGATATCAAAGACTCCGATGGGCGTGCGGGCAGCATGAGTTTTGTCCTAAAGGTAGCCCCCTGAATTCGATGCCAGCGATCTGCCCATTCTGTACCCATGAGAACCCGTCGGCCGCGGTGGTTTGCGGCTCCTGCGCCCGCGATATCGCTATCCCGCCGTCGCTGGTCGCCGAGCGCGACGATCTGCTTCGCAAGCGGGATATCGTGCGTAGGGAATTGTCCGGGATCCAGGCCGAGCTTGAGCGGCTCAAGCACCGCAACAGACAGCGATCCGTCTGATGGAATGCCCGTTCTGCGCCGAAACCATCAAGGACGAAGCCCTCGCCTGTAAGCACTGCTCGCGCGACTTGCGCGTGGTGCGCCCGGTGCTGCTCGAAATCCAGGAGATCGTCGCTGAGCTCGACCGGCTAAGGCGGGAGCTCGATCGGGCCGACGCGAGGCTGCAGCGAATCAAGCACCCGTTCCGCTATTGTGTCGTTCTGACCGCGCTCTATGTGCTCATGCCGACCATTCTTCTTGTTGCCGCCCATATCGTCGTGACCATCGTGCTGAACGTGTCCCCGCTTTATCTGCGGCTGGCTTCCGTGATTATTCCTGTTCCCTTCGGCTTTTTGACCTATCCTCTCCACAAGATCGGATTTCGTGGGGCTCTTGCGTTGGGCGTGGCGGTTGCTGTCCTCAGCGTGATGTGCATGCTGACCGTGACCGGCGTCAACGACGGCGTGCCGATCGTGCCTGCGTCATCAGGCGAATGGCGCGAGGTGTTCGAATACGACACCAGTATCGCGCTGGCGTTTGGTTCAGGAAGCATTCTCGGCCTCATGGTCTTTCAAGTGCTGCCGCTGATCCTGTCGCAAGGCGGCAAGCCGAACGCCGCTGCCTTCAGGATCGCCCGCCTGCTAGGCCAGCATGTCGGCGAAGAACAGCTTCGCCGCAGGGCCCGGCTGATTCAAGACCTGCTGCAGACCGCGGGTCCTTTGGCCGGCGTTGTCATCACGGTAGTGGGCTCGCTCTACGCAGGACTAAAAAGTGTCGTCGGATCCTGAAATTGGCAAGCCATCCCCGTTTCGACAGGGGTGGTTTCGTGCGGCGCATAATCCGGCGTCGGCGAGCAGATGCTGCGACGGGATGGGTTACCTGCCGGGCTCGAAGGGCCCGCTAACAAAGGCCTTGAGACCCTCCGCCAGATGGTCGAACAACAGCCGGACCCGTCGCGTCGCCTTCAGGTCTTCATGCATGGCGAGCCAGATCTCCAACGAGAACTGCAGCTCGCCGGGCAGCACCGGAACGAGCTCCGGCCGCGAGCGCGCCAACAGATGCTGGCAGCCCGCGATGCCGATGCCGGCGCAAAGGGCGGCAAATTGCGCCGGGTCGCTGTCGCAGCGAAAACCGAATTGGTCACGGCCGATCGGGGCGGCCTGCGATCCGACCGAGCGGAAGGATCGATCGTCCCGGTCGAACCCGATCAGGCAGTGACCGGCGAGGTCGGCCAGCGTTTTCGGAGTGCCGAACGCGGCCAGATAATCGCGGTGGGCGTAAAGGCCGATTCCCGTTTTACCGATGCGGCGGACCACCAGGGCCTTCTGGGTCGGGCGATTCATCCGCACCGCGATGTCGGCATCGCGTCGCAGCAGATCCTGGTTGCGATTGGAGAGCGCAAGCTCCAATTGCACCTGGTGATGCTTGCTTCGGAAGCGCGCCAGGATCGCCGGCAACACTTCACATCCCATGATCTCGCTCGCGGTGATGCGCACGGTACCGCGATCGGTCGCGGCTTCGCCGGAGGCCGCCCGGCGCAGCGCCGCGGCGGCGGCAGCCATGGTCTCGGCATGCGGCACCAGGTCGAGCGCCGCCGGCGTCGGGATCAACCCTTGCGGCGAGCGCGTGAACAGCGGCAGCCCCAGCTCGGCTTCGAGCGCGTCGATGTGCCGTCCCGCGGTCGGCTGAGTCAGCCCCAATCGCCGGGCCGCGCCGGAAAGGCTGCCGTCGCGGACAGCTTCCAGAAAAGTTCGAAGCAGCTCCCAGCTCGGTTCACTCTGTGTCATACATAAATGTATAGCAAAACAACAGATATATGCAATTTCCAATAACCGGTCACGACGGCATGGTGCTGTTCAGTTCAGAACAAGGAGCAAACCATGAACAGCAAGGACAAGAACGGCGGCGTTCGCCGAACCGCGCTCGTGATCGGCGCAACGGGGGGGATCGGCGGCGAAGTCGCCCACGCGCTGATCGCCCGTGGCTGGAGCGTGCGCGGCCTGAACCGCGATCCGGACGCGGCACGGCGGCGCGCCTCATGGATGGGGCCGGTGCAGTGGGTCGCGGGCGATGCGATGAACCGGGCTGACGTGGTCGCGGCGGCGGCCGGCGTCGATGTGATCCTTCACGGCGCCAATCCGCCCGGCTACAGGAACTGGCGCGGGCTTGCGATCCCGATGCTCGACAACAGCATTGCCGCGGCGCGGGCCTGCGGCGCCCGCATCATCCTGCCGGGAAATGTCTATAATTTCGGTCCCGACGCGGGTTCCGTCATCCATGAACATTCGCCGCAGCATCCACTGACTCGCAAAGGCAAGATCCGCGTCGAGATGGAACAGCGGCTGATCGAGGCCAGCCAGCAGGGGGTACGGTCGCTGGTGGTCCGCGCCGGTGATTTCTTCGGCCCACACCAGCCAGCCTCCTGGTTCAGGGATGCGATGGTCAAACCGGGCAAGCCGCTGCGGTCGGTGGTCTATCCCGGCGATGTCCAGGCCGGCCACGCCTGGGCCTATCTGCCCGATCTCGCGGAAACCATCGCGCGGCTCGCGGAGATCGAGACCGCGATGGCGCCCTTCGAATGCTTCCATTTCGGCGGTCACTGGTTCGAGCGCGGTGGTGAAATCGCGGAGGCGATTCGCGATGCCGTTGGAAATCCCGATCTGCCGATCCGCAAATTTCCGTGGATTGTGGTCTATCTTGCGGCGCCGTTCGTGACCCTGATGCGCGAGATGCTGGAGATGCGCTATCTCTGGCGTATCCCGCTGCGTCTGGATAACCGCAAGCTGGTCGGGGTGATTGGCGCAGAGCCCCACACGCCGCTGCAGGCGGCTTTGCGCCAGACGCTGGCGGCGCTGCAATGCCTGCCACAGGCACCTGCTTCAGCAAATGCGGTCGCGCCGGTCTGACGCGTATTCCGCGTCCTAAGATGTGGTTCGCAGGCCTGATGCATCGTCGGGTGACGCGTCAGGCCGCGCGCTCGAGCGCCACGACGGGCTGGTGAAGCACCACCCGGTTGCGGCCGGTTCGCTTGGCACGGTAGAGCGCCCCGTCCGCCTCGCCCATCAGCTCGGACAATGAAACCGGGGGCCGTTGGCAGGCGACACCGATGCTGACGGCCATCGAAATGGATTTGCCGTCGTGTTCGATCGCAATCCCCGTGCACGCCTCCCGCAACCTCTCGGCGGTCGCGCAGGCTTCCAGTGCTGCCCGTCCGGGAAGCAAGGCAATGAACTCCTCCCCACCCTGTCTACCCGCGACGAAGCCTTCCGAGCCGGCCATGTCCCGTAAAATCGTCGCGACCTCAACCAGTGCAGCGTCGCCGACGTCATGACCGAAACTGTCGTTGATCTTCTTGAAGAAATCGATGTCGATCATCAGCGCGGAAATGGGGGGATCGCCGGAATGGCGTTGCGAAATCGCCGCCTTTGCGGCCGCGTCGAAGCCGCGCCGGTTGAGCAGGCCGGTGAGCTGATCGGTTTCGGCGATCCGGCGCAGTTCGACGTGCGCGTGGTCGCGTTCCGCTATGGTTAATGAGATCTTGCAGCTGACGATCGGACAGATCAGCAACGGCGCCACGAGCGCGATCGAAGCGCCAAACTTGAACACCAGCGACACCGGGATGGTCGCGTCCGGATCGATGCCGAAGACATAGGTCATGGCCACGAGCGTCATCAGGACCGATGACGAGACGGAAATCGCCGTCACGATCGACATTCGGCGCAGCGCCTGCCGTAGTTTCCCGATTTCGCCCGACATCATTCCAATCCGCAAAAAATCCTCCGAAGGCGCAACCCTACTGCGAGACCCTCTGTTCGCCATTAAACCAGCCGCTAAAATACGATTGATTAACTGTTTCCGCCGGTCGCCGTTCGCAGCGGCCAGATGTCAGCGCGCGTTGACCGCGGGGCAAGGCCGGCAATGACACATCAGGCCAGGTTGCCGAGCAGGAGGGCCGCCACGGCGGCGCCGGTGAGCGGCCACCTCAGCATCGGATACCAGGCCGGAGCTTCGCCCAGGCATGATGCCAGGATGTCGACCAGCAGCATGACGACGAAGGCGATGGTCAGCACCGGCCAGCCCACTTGGGTCGGCGCCATCAGCGTCGCCCAGGCGATCAGCGAAGGCGTGACGCTCAAACCGAGCTGACGAAAAAGCCGGTGACCTTCAGGGGAACCCTGGATCGCGAGGCCCCAGCGAATTCCACCCAGGAAGGACAGGATGATCGCGCCATAGGTCATCAGCGCGAATCCCAGACGCGGCCGCAGCGCGGCATCTGCGAACGGGATCGCCAGCGAAAGGCCGACAAAGGGGATGGCGCCAAGCCCGCCCAGCCAGGCTGCGCCCGGCGGAACCTTGTCACGGGGCGTTGATATCGATCCGCTCGGCATCCAGGTCAATTCCTATTTTGCAGTTCTCGCCGCTTTACGTTCGAAGGCTCAGCTTGGATCATGTCATGAATTCGTTCGATGCTTGCGGGCGCCCTCCACCTCGGTGCTCACCACGGCACGGGCTCCCCGCGGTGATCGTAGAAGCCCCCGGAATCGGAAGGGAGCAGACGCGCGATCACGCCCAGGAGATGCTCGGCCGCGATATCCGGGGGCTGCACATCGATGTCGGCCTTGCTGAAGGGCGCCGATAGCGGCGTATCCACCGTCCCGGGGTGGAGTGCCACGCAGATCGCCTCGGCCTGGTGACGCCGCAGTTCGATCGCGGCGGTGCGAACGAGCTGGTTGAGCGCAGCCTTGGAGGCACGATAACTGTACCAGCCGCCAAGCCGATTATCGCCGATGCTGCCCAGCCGCGCCGACAGGGTGGCAAACACGGACTTTCCCAGCCGCGGCAACCGCGGCAGCATGTGCTTCATGATCAGGGCGGGACCGATGGCATTTAGCGCAAAGGCTTTGGCCATGTGAGATGGTTCAAGCCCGCGCCAGCTTTTTTCCGGCCGGACCGAGTTGTCATGAAGAAAACCAGTCGCATCGACAACCAGCCGAACAGGCCCTTGGGAGGATGCAAAGCCGGCAGCCGCTTCAAGGCTCGGCTCGTTCAACAAATCGATGGCCGGCACACTGCCACGGCTGAAGCGGACCACCTTGTCAAAATCGCCTTGCTCCGTAAGCCGGCTTGCCAATGCGCGGCCGATACCCCCGCTGGCACCAAATACCACAGCGATGCCTCCGACCGGAAACGGAACGGGTGCTCGGAGTGAAATCAAGACGCCTCCTCTTGAGCAATCTCAGCGTGATCGGAATGGCGCCGCAGGGTTGAAAAGGTCAACGGCGGGAACTGGAGCACCTTGATAAACCGCAGGTGCCCTTGGTACGAGACTTCACTGCAGTTGGATCAGCGGCCCGCCATGGAGAGGGCGGACACCGAATGACGCGATAGCCGCGGCTGCGACGGCACAACAAGCCCTGTGGCGGGCACGCTCTTCCCTATCGCAACACGACTGATCCAAAACCAAGGCTCGCGCGTATAGATAGGGTTAGTCGGGAGAGCGCATTTGAAGGCCGAAGGATCATGCTTGACGGTTTATTTCGACGGGTCTTGCCCGCTCTGCCGGGCTGAGGTCTCCTACTATCGTAGCCAGGATGGAGCCGGAACGATCTCTTTCCTCGATGTCTCGGCATCCGAATGCGCGCTTGAGCCCGGGCTGACCCGGTCGCAGGCGATGCAACGCTTCCATGTCCGGCGCAGCGACGGGGCGATGGTGTCCGGTGCGGCGGCATTCGTCGCGCTCTGGAGCGCCTTGCCGCGATGGCGGCGGCTCGCGCATCTGGCTTCCCGGCCCGGCATTCTCCGGCTGCTCGAAGCGGCCTACCGCTTGTTCCTGCCGATGCGGCCGAGGGTGTCCAAGGCGTTCGGATGGCTGCAGAGACCGCGAACGGCGCGCCCAAAGGAGATCACGCGATGAGATTTCCCGCGCTGCTCGCATCGGCGACGCTGTTTGGCGGCATGATGATTTACTCCTTCGGTCTTGCGCCTCTTGTTTTCAAGACGCTTTCGGTCGACGAAGCCGGGCGCATGCTGCGCCAGGCGTTCTCCTGGTATTATCTTTTCATTGTTGGATGTGCCGTGATTGCCGCGGCTCTCCTGCTCGCGGCCGATGCGTCATCCGCTCTGGTCATGGCGGCCATCGCCATCGTCGCGATCTATGCACGCCAGGGGCTCATGCCGCGGATCAATTCGGCGCGCGACCAGCAAGTCCGGGGCGATGCGGCTGCAAGCAAGCGCTTCGCGCGCCTGCACGGCCTTTCCGTGATTTTGAATTTCATCCAATTGTTCGGCGCGGGATTGGTATTGTTCCGGTTCTCATGATCGCGAAAGAAAAAGCCAGCGCATGCCGATGACATATGATGAACTCGTTGAACAGGCGATCGCAGCCAATGATATCGAGGGGCTGGTCAGGTACGCCTATGGCTATCCGTGCACGTGCACCAAGCTGCAGGGTGAGCCCTTGTGCATCTGCAAGATGCAGGCAAACGCAGTCCGAGCCAAAGTGGTGCCGCTGCCGCTGTTCAGCGGCAAGATCGTGCGGGTTTGAGCACCAATCCGACGGAATCTCGCGGCGTCGAGGTTATGCCGCGTCGGCCTTGCCAGCCGCAACGGTCTGCCGAACTTCAAACCCTTCGAACTGCGGGTGACCGAGATAGAGCGGCTTGTTGTCGCCGGCCTTGTGGTGCGCCGCCCGAAAGGCCTCCGACTTGGTCCATGCGTCGAACGCGGCGTGGCTGTTCCAGACCGTGTGCGACGCATAAAGCGTGTGATCCTCGGCTTCCGGACCTTTCAGCAGGTGAAATTCGACAAAGCCAGGCACCTTGTCGAGATGAGTGTCGCGCGAAAGCCAGACCTGCTCGAAAGCCTGTTCGGATCCCCGGGCGACACGGAAGCGGTTCATGGCGATATACATCAGTGTCTCTCCCCAGCTTGTTGGCCCAGATTCGACCCCATGTCCTGACGCCAAATGCTATCGATGACCGCATATAGGTGAGGCACCGGTGTGAAGTTTTCAAGGCCATCCGCCCGCATGGGGCTTGCGGCCGCTACCCGGTTTGATGCCGCGAGCCGGCATGATAGCCTCGCGCCGAATAAGAGCGCGGAAGCCAAGCAGCCCTGGTGAACCGGCAGGATATTTCCACAGGAGACCACGAGGAATGGCGAATAGCTTCCGCGCTCCGGATGCCGGGAGTGCCAGCGCCACACCCAACTGGCCGGTTTTCCGCTCGCTCAGCGCCTATCGTCTAAAATTCCTCACCCGCGATCTGTTTGCTGGCCTGACACTGGCCGCCATCGCCATTCCGGAGCAGATGGCAACGGCCCAGCTCGGGGGGTTTAGCCCGCAGGTCGGCTTTTTCGCCTTTCTGGCGGGCTCGCTGACATTCGCGGCGTTCGGCGCCAACCGCTTCCTGTCGTGCGGCGCGGATTCGACCATCACGCCGATCTTCGCCGGCGGACTTGCGGTCCTGGCCGCTTCCGGCACAGCGGAATATCAGGTGCTGGCCGCCGCTCTCGCATTGATGGTCGGGCTCGTGTTGATCGCCGCCGGTGTGTTCCGCCTGGGCTGGATCGCCGATCTGCTCTCGATCCCGGTAACCACAGGCTTTCTGGCCGGTATCTCTGTGCATATTGTGATTTCCCAATTGCCTGCCGTCCTCGGATTGCCGGCGCCAAGCGGTGCGATGCTGCAGCGTCTTTTGGTCACAGCCGAACATCTGGACCAGACGAATGTTTTCACGCTGATGATCGGCCTCGGCGTGCTGTTGATCACCACGGCTTCGGAGCGGGTCAGCGCGCGCCTTCCCGGCGCCTTGATCGGGCTTGCCCTGGCTGTCCTAGCCGTGGCGGCGCTCGGGCTCGAGCGGCGTGGCGTCAGCGTGTTGGGCGCGATCTCGGTTGCGCCACCGGCGCTGGCTATTCCGGAGATCTCGGCCAGCCATCTTACCAGCCTGGTTTCGCTCAGCCTCCTCATCGCGATCGTCGTCATGGTGCAGACCGCTGCGACGACGCGTTCCTTTCCCTCCGATCCCGATCAGCCGCCCGATGTCGACCGCGACTTCATGGGGGTCGGTGCCGGCAGCCTGTTGTCGGGACTGATCGGCGCCTTTCCCGTCGATGCCAGTCCACCGCGCACGGCGGTCGTCAGCGAGACCGGCGGGCGATCGCAGCTCGCTGGCCTCGCCGCCGCAGCCCTCGTCACCGCGCTGCTCGTCTTCGGCACAGGCTTGCTCAGCCGAATTCCGAATGCGGCGCTGGCTGGCGTGCTGCTGTTCGTCGCGCTGCGAATCATTCGCTTCAAGCAGATCCTCGCGATCTATCGGCAGTCGACAGGCGAATTCCTGCTGATCATCTCTACCGCGGTCGCCATCATTGTTCTTCCCATCGCACAGGGCGTCGGCATCGGTATCGCCCTATCGCTCCTGCACGGCATCTGGAGCACGACGCGCGCCCGCGTCGTGCTCTACGAGCGCGTGCCGGGGACCTCGATCTGGTGGCCGTCGAGCCCGAACATCGCGGGCGAGCGGGAGCCCAACATCGTCGTCGTCGGATTTCAGGCGCCGCTGTCCTTTCTCAACGCCTATGATTTCCGGCGCGATGTTTTGGAGGCCTTGCACTCTTCCTCCCGGAAGGCGCGGCTGATGATCCTGGAAGCGACCGGCATTGTCGAGATCGACTTCACCGCGGCTCAGATCCTGCGCGACCTGATCCGCCAATGTCACGCCGACGGCGTCGACTTCGCCATCGCGCGCCTGGAGTCGATCCGCGGCCAGCAGGCCATGGAGCGCTTCGGTATCAGCGAATTGTTGGGACCGGATCGTCAGTTCCAGAGCGTCGAGGAAGCCGTTCGGGCGCTGGGCAAAAAGGCCTCGGCCGCTGACGAGCCGGTGCTGGCTCATTCGTGACGCTCATGGTGGCGCGGACCGGCTTGCGAAGGGCTGCGAAAGAAAATTCACCGAGGAACTCGCCATGAGGGGGCCACTCATGATCGTTCCGCAGTTTCTTGCTGGTATCGACGCCGAAGCGCATCATTTGGCGCCTGATACGCTGCGATGGACCTTGGAAGGGAGGCGATCCGGCAGAAGGACCGGCACCAGCCAGTTCGTTCGAGGCGCTCGATGCCATGCTTGCCAAACTGGCGGATCGGCGGCTGTTTCCGAACCTTGACCACGGCCTTTGGGAAGTACCTGGCGTGGGATACGACGGCGATAAAATGCTCACCTCACCTTGGGGCCTCAAGGCGCGGTTCGATGTGCCGGGGTGCAGGGCCGCGCCTTGAGCGGTAACCCGGAAGGGTGCGGCTTCGACGTGACAGTCCGCCAAAATCGGCTGGCGGTTCTTCTTCCCGCCAAAAAGTCCGGTAAATTTGATCGATGTCAAACAGCGAGCTTGAGCTTTCGGCATCAATAACCCATGGCTTTTTATCGCTTTCACATCTGCGATCCGATCCACCGCGTTGACGGCTATGGTCACGATGGCGCGGCATTGGCCGATGACATCGATGCCATGGTATTTGCCGCGAGCATCGTTCAAGGACTGCTGCAGCAGAGCCCGCAGCTTCCGCGCAACTGGGCGATCAAGATCCTGCGGGGTTCGCGTCAAGTCGGCATTCTTACCTTCGAAGCCGGCTGCAGGATGTTGCTGAGGACGAACTGGCTCCGCGACCGCCGAGCCGAAAGCCACGAAGCCTGGCGGCAGGCCGAGTCGGATCCAATTTCGCTACATTAGAGCGTTTCCGATAAGCCGGGAAAGGCTCAAAGGCCTCGACGATCGCTGCCAAGGACGGAACGCGCCTGATGCCCTATGCGGGGACGATCACCTTGCCGATCGGCCAGAGCGCGATGCCAGCAAGCTTGAGATGAGCCCAGGCAAAGGGAATTCCGACGATGGTCACGGCGAGCATGATCGCCGTGATGATGTGTCCGAGCGCGAGCCACCAGCCCGCCAGCACGAGCCAGATCAGGTTGCCGATCAGGCCGAGCGGTCCGGTACCAATATCCGTTTGACCGGTCAGACTATCGCGTCGCACCGCTCTCGAACCGAAAGGCAGCAGGGTGTAGGCGGCAATGTTGAAGGCCGCCCTTGCCCAAGGCAGGCCGACAATGGTGATGGCCATGATGACCGCCGCGATCATCCAGGCCGCCGCCATCCACAGGCCGCCGAAGAAAATCCAGAGCAGGTTCAGAAAGATCGAAACAGGGGGCATGCGATCGCTTCGAAGCAGGAGGGATGCGCCATCGCGCGGGGGCAGTGGCTCATCCTACGTCGATAACGCGATCCGGCAAACCCACAGAAGTCGACCTTCGATCTCGCCCTCGGGTTCCGCCGACGCAAGGCGGCATCAGGAGGCCATCGCGGCGGTGGGCCGCGTCAGGCCCCGGTCAACTGCATCAGGCCGAGGCGCATATCCGCTGCTCCCAGAAGGCACTTGATGTCGCCAGCACATTGTAGCCACGGTTGCGGAAGCGCTTGATCCGGTCGAGCGAAGACACGTCGGTCAGTTGCTCGTAGCGGCCGGAGCGGGGATCGAAACAGAATAGCCTCAAAGCAGTCTGCTCCAGGATGTGGCGCGATACCGTATGCTCGCGATCATTGCCGTGATCTTCGCAGATCACCACGGTGTCACCGCGCAGCAGGTGCCGGCCGCCCTCAAGCGCCTCGATTTCAAGCCCCTCGACGTCAAGCTTGATGACGCAGTACTCCTGCGGCGTCACGATGCCTTCCTCGATCATGCTGTCAAGCGTTATCACCGTCACCGTTTCGTCGCTGGGATCGACCGGTTCGGCTGCGAGGGTCAAGCTTTCGTGTCTGCTGCCGGTCAGCCACGCGATGCCGGGCCGATGTCCGAGCGCATTCTTTCTGCATTCGAAACCCCTCCGGTTGATCGAGGCATTTTGCGACAACAGGCTGAAGCTGGGCGAGGACGGCTCGAAGGCAACGACGCGCTTGGCGCCAAACGGCGCGCTCGACACCAGCACGGACCAGTAGCCGCAATTGGCGCCGCAATCGAGGAACGTATAGGGGACATCGACATTGGCGCGCAGAAATCTCTCGATGTCGTCCTCATAGGCGAACGTCCTGTCGAGCAGCACGCTCCAATAACTGTCGGCGAACGGAAACGACAGTGCGGCGTCGCTGTTGAGCCGTACCGTGATGGTCTGCCTTCCAAGAATGCTTCGCAGCATCCGGCAGATGGTGCCGAAACCCCGATAGGACCAGTGTGCACTGAGCCGCGCGCCAGCGGCGATGGCATGGATCAGGATCACCTGAAACATGCCGGCTCCCACGATCGCTCCGGTCTGGCGATCAAACCCGAGTCCCGACGGTATCCGCTCGTTCGTGGCCGGATCGAGCGGCAAATTCGGGTACCGATAGCCGGAAGATTGCTGTTGAGACATGCCTTCGTCCATAATGGTCCGGCGGCCTTTCCGGAGCGGTGCCGCGCCGGCTGCGTCAGACTCCGTAGAGCACGAGTTCCGTTTCGGCGAGGTCAACCAGCGCGGGCAGATCGGGCCCGCGGAAATATTTGCGCCCCCTCGCCTCGGTGTAATAGCCCGCCAGGCCGCGAACCGGGCCGTTGGCATCGAGCACGACGATTGGCTTGGCGTGGCGCAGCAGCATCCTTCCGATCACGCCCGCGCAGCGGACAAAATCCTCGACGCCGCGACAAAAGATCAGTTGCATCGCCGGCAGGGGAATTGTGCCGTGCCGCACCCGATAGGGCGTCAGGATGAACGGACTGGATCCGGCGTCCGGCGTGCGGACCACGAGACTCATGCAGCCGTAGCTGGCGTGGTGCTTCAACAGCTTGATCTCGCCCTCCGACAGGCCATCGAGATGTCCGTTTTCGGCGGCGGTCACGATCTTGATTTCGGCATCCCGCGCGGCCTGCGACAATGCGGGCAGGGAAAACAGCAGGCCTTTGCAGTAAGGCGAGAAGCCGAGCCTCTCGACCAGGGGCCACGTCGATACCGCTGGCGTGACATTGATGTAGGTCACGTCCTCGAATCGAAGGGCTGACCTGGCGAGGCGCGGCGCGTGGCCACGAAATGGCGGGTCGACATACCAGCTTGCGACATTGCAGCGGACCAGCGTTTTATCCCTGAAATCGGTGGCCGTGAACAGCACCAGCAGGACGCCGACGGCTTTGCCGTCATGCTTGAGGAAATAGCCATAGCGCGGATATCCGTCGGGGACTTCGCGCTCGCCTTGGCGGAGCAGGCCCTGCATCCAGTACTCGCGCGAACGGCCCGCGAAGCCGCGCGCCAGCAGGTCTGCGATGGCGTCGATGTCGCCGCGAGAGATCTCGAGGCATTCTGTCTTCTGGGTCGTCAAGATCAATTCCCGCGAGTTGATTGCGCAAGTATGGGCTGAGCGGGTCGCGCCGCACATCCGTATTTCTCCTGACAGCGCGGATTAAGACTTGCTTTGATTAATGACCATTATCGGCGGTAGCGATCGGCCCGCGCATAGGCCGGGCGGCTTTCCTGCGCCGGCCGGCTGGCCAGAGAGGTGCGCGCCTCACTGGTGATCGGAATCGCGGGCTTGATTTCCTCCAGGAAGATCGGCCTGTGGAAGTAGTAGCCCTGGGCATAGCGAATATTGGTGGCGGCCAGCAGGTAGGCGAGCTCCTCAAAAGTCTCGATGCCTTCCGCGATCACCGTCATGCCGAGCGCGTCGCCGAGCGATTCGATCGCTCGCAGGATGCCCTGACTTCGCGGACGTTGATGAATATCGCTGATGAAGGACCGGTCGATCTTTATTTCGTCGGCGGTCATGTCCGCCAGCGCCGACAGCGATGAATAGCCGGTACCGAAGTCGTCGATTGAAATTCCGACGCCGATGGCGCGAAACATCGGCAGGATCTCGGTCTGGAAATGGGTTTTGACGACGAAGGCGTCTTCCGTGACCTCGATCAGGAATCGCTTGGGAAAACCGGTAGCTTCGATGGCGCTGGCGAAAGAACGCATGAACTCCGGGTTGCCGGCCTGGGCGGCTGCGACGTTGATGCTGATGCTGGTGTCGGAACCGAACGTTTCGTTGATCAGATCGATCGATTTGACGATCTCCGCCAATACCAGATGCGTAAGCTCATCAATCAGACCAAGCTCCACGGCCAGATTGATAAAACTCCCGGGGGCCTGAATGACACCCTCGTCGTCGCGGAGACGGACCAGCGCCTCGATGCCCAGGATATCCCGGGTCCGGATGTCGACTTTGGGCTGGAACGCGCAGCAAAAGCGCTTTTCCAGAATGGCAAGCCGCAGCGATTGCTCGACCTTCGTCCGCTCGATCGCCTGCCGCTCCATGCCCTCGTCGAACAGGGCAGCGGCGCCTTTGCCCCCATTCTTGACGCGATACATCGCGATATCGGCGTTCTGGCGCAGGACGTCGAAGCTTCGGCCATGCTCCGGACAGATGCTGACCCCGATCGACGTCGAAGCGAATATTTCAGATCCGTCGATGAAGAAAGGCGCCCTCAGCCTCTCCACCATCAGATGAAAAAATTCCGCTACCTCGCGAGCGCTTTGGATCGGACTGAGCAACAGCAGGAATTCGTCGCCGCTGATCCGCGAAAGCATGTCGGATTCACGCAGACTCAGTGTGAGCCGCTTGGCCAGCTCGACCAGCAGCGTATCTCCCGTGGGGTGGCCGTAAAAGTCGTTGATGTGCTTGAAGTTGTCGATGTCGAGAAAGGCGAGGGCGAGCCGACCGTCCGGGTCGTCGCGCTGCAAGAGGGCGCAGGCGCGCTGTTCGATCACCCGGCGCGTCGGCAGGCCGGTCAATTCGTCATAATATGCGGCGGCGAACAGCTGATCCTCGAGGGTCTTCTGCTGGCTGATATCGGCCGAGCTCGAAAGCAACAGCTTGCGGTCGGCGATTTGAACCGGGCGATGGGACGTTAGCAGGATCCGCCTGCCCTGGCTGCCGGCGACGGCTTCTTCAATCACGGCTGGGCGGCCGGCGCGGAGAAATTCGATGCCGGAGGCGCGACGACGGTCCAATCCCATCGAAGCCGCCGGCTCCGCCGCGTCCATTCCGAGTTGCGCCGCCGCAGCATCATTCAGCAGCACAAACCGGCCTTGCTCGTCCTGGACCGTTACCCCGGTCGGGAGCATTCGCAGGATATCCCGCAGCAACCCCAGCTCGGCGTCGGCGGCGAGTTTGCTATCGCCTTCCGCCGCGGCGGCCTTCAGTTCTTGGGGGGCGCGGCTTTGCATGACCGGACATTGAAGGAACCAGTTGTAGTTTTGGTTAAATGCCACTCAGAAAGTCGACGCCGGCGGTGCTGGCGTGTGCTTGGAAGGGGCTAGACGCTGATTTTCATTAACAGATTGACAAGGCTTGCGTGAGATACCCCAGCCGATGTCCGGCGCGCAGGTTCAATGGTACAGTCACGCTCAATCCCGGGGCAGGCGGCATCGCATCGTGCAATGGACACCGGTCTTCAAATAGGCGATCTCGGTCTTGCCGTCGAAAGGCCGGAGCGCTGATTTCAACAGTTTGGTGCCGAACCCGGGCTTGCCGACGCTCTCGATCGGCGGCCCCTCGGTCTCGTCCCAGGCAATATGGAGGCGATCTTCCAGCACAGACCATGATACCTGCAGTAGCCCGCGTGGGGAAGCAAATGCGCCATATTTTCCGGCATTGGTGGCAAGCTCATGAAAAATCAAGGCAAGGCTCACCGCCAGTTTGGCTGGAAGAAACAACGCATTTCCGTTCAAGCTGAATCGAACATGGCCGTAGGGTCCAAGTTCAGACAACAGGAGATCCTTGATATCGCATCCGCTGCCGTCGACCCGCGCGATCAGGTCATCGGTTGCGGACAAGGATCGCAGCCGCTGATCGATGCCGGCCCAGATTTGCGGCTGATCGTGCAGAACCTGGCGCATAACGGCGTGAATGGTCGATAGTTTGTTCTTCAGCCGGTGCTGAAGCTCGTCGACGACGAGCTTTCGATACTCTTCCGCCTCGATCAGCTGCTTCGAGATCTCGCGTTGACCGGAGGATATCGATCGATAGTGCTCGATGCCCCAAATCGTCAGGCCGCACACCAGGAGATAAATCCCCAGAAGCATCAGTCGTGCAAAATCGAGCGCGCCGTCGCTGAAATTGAGGGTGAGGCCGAGCGTGCCTCCGGCGATGGCGGTGGCGATACCGAGCCGCAGACCGCCAAACGCGGTGGCAAAGAATATGGCCGGAAAATACGGGGTGAAGTACACGTCCGGCCGCAGCAGCGACAGGCACCACCGAGCCGCGGTCGCCAAGGCGAGGCAAGTGACTGCGAATCCAATGCTGAAAAAGGCCGAGGGTTGGGATGTCCCATGCCAGCCGCGCCGAAACTCGTCGATCAACCTTGCCATGGATCACGCCAGTCGATCAGCATAGCCCGGATCAGGCTCGCCATGAGGCAGAATGCGAACGCCTAACGCCTCAAGCGTCGCTTGCGTTGCATCAGCAAGCCGCAGATATATGCCATTTCGACAAAACCAGGAGAATGACATGGGGAGACTGGATGGCAAGGTAGCGGTGATTACTGGCGCGACCAGTGGCATAGGCTGGCGCACCGCCGAGATCTTCGTTGCCGAAGGTGCCAGGATCGTCATTGCCGGACGCCGGGTGGCGGAGGGCGAGGCGCTGGCCAGCAAGCTAGGCGCCAATTGCGTCTTCCGCCAGACCGATGTCACGGTCGAGGAGCAGATGCGTGCGCTGATCGGACAGGCGGTCGAGCAGTTCGGCCGCATCGACTGTCTGTTCAACAATGCCGGCGGCCCGGCACAGACCGGCGGCATCGAGGACCTCGAAGCCGCCCGCTTCGATGCGGCCATGGCGACGCTGGTGCGCAGCGTGATGCTCGGAATGAAGCACGCCGCGGGCCCGATGCGGCGGCAGGGCTCTGGCAGCATCATCAACAACGGCAGTATCGCCGGAAGGCTCGCGGGTTTTTCGTCCTCGGTGGTCTATGGCGCAGCCAAGGCCGCCGTCATTCATCTCACCAAATGCGTGGCAATGGAACTCGGCGAAGCCGGCATCCGGGTCAACAGCATTTCGCCCGGTGCCATCGCCACCGGCATTTTTGGCAAGGCGCTCGGCCTTTCGGTCGAGGCGGCGGAGAAGACCCCCGAGGTGATGCGCGAGGTCTACAAGTCGGCGCAGCCCATTCCGCGCGCCGGGCTGCCGGAGGACATCGCTCATGCCGCGGTGTTCCTGGCCAGCGACGAATCCAGCTTCATCAACGGCCACGATCTCGTGGTCGATGGCGCCATCACCGGCGGTCGCAACTGGACCGCTCAGCAGCAGGGTCTTGCCGCCCTGCGCAAGGCGTTCGACCAGGGCGCGGGATAAACCTGCGTTTCACGGCCAACGTGGCCAGGCGAAGCGTGATCTGCGGGGCGATGATGATTCCCGCGCCGCATTTTCAGCTGGGCAGGATTGTTGCCGGGCAGACCTTCGCTCGACGAGCGCTTTGTGGATCAACATTATCTATTCGGTTGTGTGTGTGATTCCGGTAAATCTCTTATCGGGATCACCGACATCATCGGGCCGCGCGCCTTCCAGCTGCTTGCGCTTGCGCTCAACCAGCGGGCGACAGCGTCACGCGTAATCCATCCTTGGGCTTTGGGATCGGCCACATCTGCCATTCCGGGGTGTAGCCCGGCTGAAACGACACCTTCACATTCTGGAGGAAATGTCGGGCGAAGCACATCGCCTGCATATTGGCGAAGTGCAGTCCGAGACACATATGCGCGCCGCCGCCGAACGGGACCCATGCGAAGCGATGGCGGCCGCGCACCGCCTCGTCGGTAAAGCGCAGCGGATCGAACCGATCCGGGTCGGGCCAGACATCGGGCATGTTGTGGGTGAACAGCGGGTTGACGTTGACGCCGGTGCCGGCCGGGATCGCGTAGCCTTTGAAGCTGAAATCCCGCACCGCGCGCCGCGGGATCGAAGGCACCGGAGGCTTCATCCGCAGCGCCTCCTTGAAGGCCATCGCCGACAGCGGCAGGGCCTCGAGGTGGTCGAAGGTCGTGGGGGCGTCGGTCGAAAGCCCGAGCGCACTAACTTCGCTACGCAACCGGTCCTGCCATTGCGCATTGGCGGCGAGCGCGGCCACGAAAGATGTCAGTGACGAGGTCAGCGTGTCGTGCGCCGCCATCATCAGAAAGCTCATGTGATCGATGATATCCTGGGTCGACAACAGCGCGCCGTCATCATGCGTTGCCCGACATAGCTGCGAGAACAGATCGTCACCCCCCTTCTCGCGACGGTGTGGAATCTGCCGCGAGAAATAGGCGACGATACGGGCGCGGCCCTTGACGCCACGCGCCATTTGCGTGCCCGGCCAGGGGTGCCGGATCGGGGCGACCGCCGCCGCGACCATGTCGACGAACGCGCGCGTCACCTCGTCGACTTCCGGACCGATGGCTTCGCCAAGAAAGGAGGTCGCGGCAAGATCGAGCGTGAGCTGCTTCATGGCGGGATAGAACAGGATCGTCCCCGACTGTTGCCGCCATCGCGCCACGCATCGCGCAATGCCGGCATCGAGCGCGGCAAGATAGGATTTCATCGGCCCGGATTTGAACGCGACCGAGAGCGCGCGCCGGTGCAGGCGGTGTTCGTCGAAATCGAGCAGCATCAGGCCACGCGGAAACAGCCGGTCCAGGATGGCTCCCCAGCCATGGGTCGAGGAAAACAGCTTGTCCTGGTCGAACAGCACGAGTTCATTGGCCTCGGGGCCGAGCATGCTGATGCTGGTTTCGCCGAGCACCCGGGTGCGATAGACGAGGCCATATTTGGCGGCCATCCGTTCCACCTCGCCCTTGGGATCAGCAAGAACCGAAAACGTGCGGCCGATGACCGGCCAACCCTCCTCGCCGGGAATGTGAGCCAGCGAGGTACGCTTCGGCGGGGTAACGCTGATTGCCGAAGGGGCTAGACTCTGCATCGACATGGCGGTTGCTCCCGTTGCTCTCTTGATCTTGTTCTGATCGTGTCCGCCAGGACCGCGATCTGGTCGGCTTGGCGATCAGGCCAAATGTATGTCAGATTGCTTGTTGAAACAAACCCCGATCGCCGCGCCTTTCGCGGATTAGAGGTCTAAATTCCAAATCTTCATTTGGCAGCAAGACCGGATTGCTGTCCGTGTTAGGCCTGCCGCTTGGCGGCTTCCTTCTGCAGGTCCGGCGCGTTGACGGCGGGAATCGCCACCCGCCCGGGACCGGTGAGCGGCAGGGCGGCGGCGGCCTTGTCATTTTCCAGGATCTTGGCCATCACGGCCTGACCGGCGCGCTCGAATACCGCGCGGTTCTCGATGACGAATTTCTGCGACCTGCGCAGGGTCGCAAGATGGCCGTTGATTTCCGGCACCACGTATCGCGCCACCATGTCCCAGCTGCGGCGGGTGTTCTCGGGGTTGGCCCAGTCATGGACGAAGCCGACGATGGTGCCGACACCGCCGCTCACCTCCATCAGTTTTTTGATGGTTCTCACGAGATCATCGGGGGTACCGACGGTGGAGGCTGCACCCTCGCCGCCCGCGGTCTTTTCGACCGCATCCTCTGGCGACGTGAATGGCTGCAGACCCGGCCGCTGCAAGGTGGCGACATTATATTCGTTATGCCAGCGCATTAACCCAGCGCCGGCCTCGCGCCTGGCCTGCTCACGGCTCTCGGCGATGTGCCAGCTCAACAGCACGCGCCAGTCGGCGCGGCTCACGGTGGTGCCGTGCTTTTTCGCGGCATCCTCGGCAAAACTCCATTGCGTCGGCAGCGCCATCAGGCCCTGCGTCGACATCGAGCCGAGCGAGATGATGCCGATACCATATTTGCCCGCCAGGGTCATGCCCGAGGGCGAGATCTGCGAGGCCACCACGAACGGCATTTCTTCCTGCAAGGGCAGGATCTGCAGCGCCGCATCATTCATGGTGTACCAGTCACTCCTGGCGGTAACGCGCTCGCCTTTGAACAGCCGGCGGATGATTGCGATCGCCTCATCCTGGCGGTCGCGCTGGGTCATCGGATCGATGCCGAGCGTGTGTGCGTCGGAAGCCAAAGCCCCTGGGCCTGATCCAAAGATGGCGCGGCCTCCGGTCATGTGGTCGAGCTGAACCATGCGCTGCGCCACGTTGAAGGGGTGATGATAGGGCAGAGAAATGACGCCCGTGCCGAGCTTGATGCGCTTGGTGCGCTCGCCCGCGGCGGCGAGGAACATCTCCGGCGAGGCGATGGTTTCCCAGCCGGATGAATGGTGTTCGCCGCACCAGAACTCGTCGTAGCCCAGCGCATCGAGCTGCTCCACGAGATCCAGATCGCGCCGGAATTGCAGCATCGGATGCTCGCCGATCGGATGATGCGGTGCGAGGAAGGCGCCGAATTTCAGGCGAGCCATGGGCGTTATCTCCGGCCGTTATTTGTTCTTGCGGATTTTGACGGTGACCAACCTACGGGGTAGGGAGCATCAAGGCAATCGTTCCCGGCACATCGTTCCCGGCACAAGTCCCGATCCGCATGGGGCCATGGCGAAGCTAGCGCAGCTTTAGAAACAGGACATCCACGTATCCGGCCTGGGCAACCCTGGCGTGGATTTCGGCCGGACTAGCTCTTTTGTGCGGTCCCTGGCGCATCAGCCAATAGGCTGCGTAGCCAAGGCCGGAGAGGTGATTCAGAATGGCCGATACGGATGTCCCAAACTTCTCCAGGCCTTCTTCATGAAGCTCAATGAACAGCGCCGGTGCTGCCACCCTCAGGATGTTCGAAGCTCCCAGCAGCACCAGCATCTCGGCGCCCTGAACATCGATCTTGACCAGGCCCGGTCGCAGATGACGTGCGTCGTTGACCAGGTCATCGAGCGTGACCCCATCGACGGGTAAGCCGGTGCCGTCCCGGGAAAGCTTGTGATCCGCGGGATGAAGCGGATTGATCTCGAGTCGCGCGACTCCGGCGACCGCCGTTGCGGCCGCCTTCAGGGTACGAACACGCTCCGAAAGGCCGGAGCGATCGAGTGAAGCGGTCAGAATGTCGTAGTTGTGCTGCTCCGGCTCAATCGATATGACTTCGCCTGCGGCGCCGACCCATTCGGCAAAGCGAAGCGTGAAGAAACCGACATTCGCCCCGACATCGATGACAATGGATGCAGGCGGTACGAATTCTCGAAGCCGGTCGACTGGACCGGCCTCGAAATGTTTTTTATACTCTCCGTAGAGCGCCAGGAATGTCCTATCGAAAAAGGGCAGACGGCGAACGCCCAGTTTCACGATCACTCCGAAAAATCGGACCGCTGAGCTCCGGATCAGGTTTTGAACCATTGCCGCGGTCAGGTCTTCGGGAGGGATGTGGCGAAACACATGGCTATAGCCTAGCTCAGGATAGGAAATGTTTCCATGGTCGCGGGCGAACAGGCGAAATGGCCCATCGGCGGCCCAGGACGCCGAGCGAGCCTTGATCTGTCCTATGAATCCTGATTACCGTCAAAACTCAGCTGACCCGATGCGGTCTGCCGGGTTCGTATAACCGCACCGGGATCTGACGAGGCCTATGAACGCCGGCACGCGTAGAAGCTTGGGTTGGTCGCTGCTGCTGGCCGCGGGGTTTTTCTGCATTGCGCCAGTGCTGTTTCATTTTTACCCCATCGGATTCTGGAGCTCGACCGACTACGAGCCGCTAGGATTGGCGGACGCCCTGAACATGGCTTATCGGCTCGGCGACCTCCGGTTTTACAAAGCCGAGGGTATGAACAGCCATCCCGGCGTTCCGTTTTATCTGATGAGCTGGCTGGCGTTGGCATTATCGGGTTATCCAGTCGCCACCGGGGGAGAACAGCCGTTCTTCCGCGAGGTCTTCGATCACGTCGAGGTCTATCACACGGCCTCCATCTATGTGGCTGCCCTGGTCGGGTCGTTGGGGGTCTATGTCTTTGCGCGAACTGCCCTCAGATTGATCCCGGTTGGCGCGACCGTTGTCGCGATCCTGCTATGGCTGGTATCGACGCCGGCAACGATCGAATGCTTTGTGACCACCGGACTGGAGCCGGTCGCGCTGCTGATCAACGGCCTTTTCCTGGTGACACTGGTGCGCCTGGCCTTTGATGCGGAAATCGATCCGAAGGTGGTCGTGCTGGCGGGCTTTGTCGGAGCCTTCGCCTACCTCAACAAGCTCGCCTATGTCTATGTCCCGCTGGCGCTGGTTTCTGCCATCTTTTGGAAGGCTTTTTTTTGTGGGATCGGCTGGCACCGCGGCTCCGCTCTGATTGCATTGTCCTTTGTCACCTTTGTGGGAGTGGTCGTTGCAGCCGGGTATTTCATCATCGGATGGGAAGCCTTCATATACTTGTTGAGATTCCATCGAAACGTCATTCTCGGCTCGGGGCTCTACGGGACAGGCAGCCAGGTCGTCGTTAGCGAGGAGGGAGTTCGACGGGCGGTCATGGCCATCCCCGGCGATCACGCCTACGCGATACCGCTCGCCTTGATCGCCGGAGCGGCACTTTACATTGCGGGCCTCGTGACCGGGTTCAGGGACAGGCGACGAGACAGCGTCGCCATCATGGGTATCGGCGCGGGTCTCGCTGCCCTGTTCGCGGCGCTCAGCGTCTTGAAGCACTATGAAACCCACTATATCGCCGGCGTGTCCGCGACCTTGCCGGCCTGCGTGGTGGCCGGATGCCTGTTCGCCCAAACCTGGAATAGCCGGGCGCGCTTGGCCGCCGTCGCCATGGCCGGGGTTGCGGCTCTGCTAATGGCAGGTCCCGTGCTGATGCATGAGAGGCGCACATTGAGCGCCGCAGTAGAGACCTCGCGTTTGGCGTTGGCTGACATGAGGGAGGTCAGCACCCAAACTGCGGCAATCAAGCGCGTCGTACGTTATTCCTATCGGGTGCCGTTCCCGCAATTCGTCGAAGGTTTTGTCGTCCATTACGCGGCCGTACCCCGGCTTACCGAGGAATATATTCGAGACAAGGCCAACATCAGGAACGATATACCGGCGGCATCGGACGACGAGCAGGTCGGGGCCTACGTGCTCGACAAGGCTTATTTTCCCAATGCGGGCGCGATTTATGATGGGCCGAATATAGGTTTGATTGGCCCTCAACCGGTTCGGCACGATGCCGATGACAGAGTGATCGAGTTGCACACGGTTTTCCTGTTGATCCGCAAGTGACCTCTCGCGGCGACGAGCTTGCGGTAAGAACGAGTGGGTCATCAGTTCAACAGAGGTCGTCATGATTTCAAACGAAGGCAGTTCTGCGCAACCGACCAGTCGCCGCAAGCAGAACCTGCTCGCGGCTTTCGAGGCCAGCGGCGGAGAACAATATCGCGGGGGCAAGTTCAACGCCGCCTATCGTGAAGACGACTTCAACTTCATGCGGTTTCTGATCCCGGCCGGCAAGCGGGTGCTTGAATTGGGCTGTGGGAGCGGAGAATTGCTTGCCTCGCTGCAGCCCCGCTATGGCGTCGGTGTCGATTTCAGTGCCCGGACCATTGCTGCGGCCAGGGCGCGGCATCCCGATTTGAACTTCATTCTGGGCGATGCGGAAGATCCGGCGACGCTGGCCACGGTTGAGGGACCGTTCGATTACATCGTGATCGCCGATACGATTGCGATGTTCGAGGACGTCGATGGCACATTGCGACTGGTGCATCAACTATGCGAGCCATCGACCCGGATCATCATCGCCTACTACTCGCATCTGTGGGAGCCGATCCTGAAGCTCGGCGAACTCTTCAGACTCAAGAACCGGCAGACCGACATCAACTACATTGCCACCGCGGATTTCCTCAACCTGATGGATCTGGCGGATTTCGAGGTGATCAGCCAGGAACAACGGCAGCTGATTCCGTTGCGCTGGTTCGGCATCGGTCCATTCGTCAATCGCTACATCGCGCCGCTGCCGGGCATCAGGCAACTGTGCCTGCGTACCTATCTGGTTGGACGACCGGTCCGGACATTTCCGGACCGCAAATTTTCAGCAAGCATCGTCATCCCCTGCCGAAACGAGAAAGGCAATATCGAGGATGCGATCCGGCGGATGCCGAGGTTCGGGGCTGCCCAGGAGATTCTGTTCGTCGAGGGCAATTCCAGCGACGGTACCTTCGAGGAGTGCGAACGCGTCCGTAATGCCTACAAGGACAGCTGGGATATCAAGGTCTTGAAGCAGGACGGCCGGGGCAAGGGCGACGCCGTGCGAAAGGGCTTTGCCGCTGCCGCCGGCGACGTGCTGATGATCCTGGATGCGGACCTGACGATGCCGCCGGAAGCGCTGCCGAAATATCACGCGGTGATCGAGACCGGCAAGGCCGAGTTCGTCAATGGCACGCGCCTGATCTACCCGATGGAGAACGAGGCGATGCGTCCGCTCAATCTGATCGCCAACCGATGTTTTGCCTATCTGTTCAGCTATCTCGTCAACACCCGCCTCACCGACACGCTGTGCGGCACCAAGGTGCTGTTGCGAAAGGACTACGAAGTGCTGGCGCGGGAGCGCGGCTATTTCGGCAATTTCGATCCTTTCGGGGATTTCGATCTGATCTTCGGCGCGGCAAAACAGAATCTCAAGATCATCGAGACCCCCATCCACTACAAGGCACGCACCTTTGGCGAGACCCAGATTTCCCGCTTCCGGGACGGCTGGCTGCTCTTGAAGATGGTGTGGTTCGCCTATCGCAAGCTCAAAGCCGTTTGACCCCGGACTTGCCATGACAGCGACTACGGCCGATTGGGACCGACGCCAGATCACTCATCGCAGCCGATGGGAGAAAAAGGGGGCGATCCGGCTGCTGTACCGCGATTTTCATCGGCGGTTGCTCGACAGCTGCCCAGAAGGACGCGTGCTCGATATCGGAAGCGGCACGGCCCACATCAAGGATTTCAGGCCTGACATCGTATCCACGGACATTCTGCCGTTTCCTGGTATCGATGCGGTAGCGGACGCTCACAGGCTGCCGTTCCCGGACGGCTCATTCTCGGGCGTGGTCATGCTCGATGTCCTGCATCACCTGGAGCGCCCGATTGTTTTTCTCAAGGAAGCATCGCGCGTGCTGCAGTCCGGCGGCCGGCTCGCGATGATCGAGCCGGCGATGACGACCGTTGCGCGCCGCTTCTACGATCATTTTCATGAAGAGCCGGTGCAGATGGATGCCGATCCGTTCGCGTCGGTCAGGATCAATCCAGATCGCGACCCGTTCGATGCCAATCAGGCCATCCCGACGCTTTTGTTTGCGACATCAGCCGCGTGCCGGCGGGTCGAGAGCGAAGTTCCGTCATTGCGCGTCCACAGCGTCGATTGGCTCAGCTTGTTGGCATATCCGATGAGTGGCGGATTTCAGAGTTGGTCGCTGATGCCTGCCGCGCTGGTTCGCTCGGTGCTGGCCTTCGAGGATAGGGTGCCCCAAGCGGTTCGCAGACAAACGGCATTTCGCATGATTGTCGTGCTCGAGCGTGTGGAATGACAGCGAGACACGCGGCTCCTGCTCACCGCGAGGCTGCGCGGCAGTCTCGTCGAACACGATCTTACGGTGCGCCGTAGCCGATCACAGCGATTTCATAGTCCTGCATCGTGGGTCCGAATGCGCAAAAAGAGGGTGGAAATCGCCCGACGCCGCCGTTTGTGCAGCGATCGGGCCGAATCGGCCTTGCTTTACCGTCCGCTCGGAAGGCCCTCCCCGAATACCGGGAACTGGATGATCTTGACCGGCTTTTCTTATTCGCAGGGCGCCGAGATCGCGAATGTTGCGCGGGGGCCGCATTGAGCCACCAAAAAGCTGGGGATTGGCATTACACGGGCTTTTTATTTTGCAGTGCAGCAACTATCTGTTTCTAATGGGGTTAATATAGATTAGTGAGTTCTTAAGTCTCGCCAAGGAGCTGCCGGTGTCCCTCGCCAAGAATATCGACTATCTGCGACGTCTGCCAAAGCTGACGCCCACCCATGGTTTCGGGAACTTTGGGCGCGACCTGCGGCCCGGCGCCGACAGCCCGTTGGTTGAAACCACTCGTTTTGGAACCAATCCAGGTGGCCTTCGGATGTACTCGTTTGTGCCGGATACCCTGCGACCGCCGGCAGGCCTTGTTGTTGTCCTTCACGGCTGCGGTCAGACCGCCGCCAGCTATGATTTGGGCGCCGGCTGGTCCACGCTGGCGAAACATTATGGTTTCGCGTTGCTGATGCCTGAGCAGCAGCCGTCCAACAACGCCCATGGCTGCTTCAACTGGTTTAATCCGCAAGACACCACGCGCGACAGCGGCGAGGCCTGTTCGATCCGGCAGATGATCGCGCGGTTGGTCGTGGATATCGGTGTCGATCAGCACCGCATCTTCGTGACAGGGCTTTCTGCCGGCGGCGCAATGACGTCGGTGATGTTGGCGACCTACCCAGAGGTTTTCGCCGGCGGCGCGATCATTGCGGGACTGCCGTTTGGTGTCGCCTCCAACGTACGGGAAGCATTGAACGGAATGTTTCAGTCGCGGTCCCGACCGGCCAATGAACTCGGGGATCTCGTGCGCAACGCCTCGAAGCATCGGGGCTCCTGGCCGAAAGTGTCGGTATGGCATGGCAGCGCCGACCGCACGGTCAACCCCGCCAACGCCAACGAAATCGTCAAGCAATGGCTCGACGTACATGGGCTGCCCCCGACGCCGATGTCGGAAGGCACCGTCGACGGCTATCCGCGCCAAATCTGGTGGAATGCGGAGGGCGAAACCATCATCGAATCCTATAACATCACCGACATGGCCCACGGCACCCCGCTGGGATTAGCCGATAATGACGAGCGATATGGTGCGCAAGGAGCCTTCCTGATCGAGGCTGGGATCTCGTCATCCTATCACATCGCCAACTTCTTCGGCCTCACTCAATCCATTCGTCAGGCCAAGACGGCAACCGCGGAGCCAAAGGAACCCGCAAAGATCCAAGGGGTGAGTTCTCCGCCGCCGGCGATGGTGCCGGATCTCGGCAACTTGCTGCGGCCGCTGACCGCTGCTCTCAAGTCCCCCCCTGAGATGCCGCGCCAATCCCCGCGGAAGCCGCAACGTCGCGCAATCGACGTCGGAGGCGTGATCACGCGTGCGCTCACGGCCGCTGGGTTGATGAAATAAATAGGGGAGCCCGCGGCATCACCGGAGATCCCGAGAGCGTCGCAGGCTTCACATCGCGCCGGTGAGGAACGGATTGGTCATCCGCTCCTGCCCGATGCTGGAACCGGGGCCATGGCCGCAGATGAAGCCGACATCGTCCCCGAGCGGCAACAGCTTGTCCTTGATCGACTTGATCAGAATAGCGTGATTGCCGCCGGGAATGTCGCTGCGTCCGACCGAGCCGCTGAACAGCACATCACCGACATGTGCAAAGCGCATGTCCTTGTTGAAATAAACCACGCTTCCCGGCGAATGGCCGGGGCAATGCAGGATGTTGAACCTCAACTCGCCGATCGATACCTGTTGGCCTTCCTCGAGCCAGCGATCCGGCGCGAAATCGCGTACGTTGGTCATGCCGAAGCGAGCGCCGCTGGTCACCACATTGTCGAGCAGGAACTTGTCGGCAATATGCGGGCCTTCAATCGGCACTTTGAGCGCCTCACGCAGCTCGGCGGCGCCGCCGACGTGGTCGATATGGCCGTGGGTCAACCAGATACTTTCCACCGCGACATGGGCCTGCTCGATCGCAGCCTTGATCTTGGGAACGTCCCCGCCGGGGTCGATCACCACAGCCTTCTTTGTCGCTTCGCACCAGAGCAGCGTGCAGTTCTGCTCGAACAATGTCACCGGGATGATGACGGCCCCGGCTTTTGCCTTGGTTTCGGTTTGCTGTGTCATGTCAGCACATTGCCGATTTTCGGGAGATCGCCAAGTCAAAGTTTCGAGCAGATGACGCCGAACCGGGGCGGGTAATAGGATGCCCCGGTCAAGCGCACCGTGAGGCTCCGGCTCCCCTGGGATCGCAAACCTGTTGCGGCCGGCATGGCTCTGGCTTGGGCGGCTTGCCAGAATCGGGTAGGCTGCCGACCATGGATAAGCCCGCCCACAGGGTCAGTCTGGTCCCGCCGCCGGACCGCCGTCAGTCGGATACCGCGCTGGCCATCGCGCGCGGTACGGCGCGGCTGCTGCGCTCTCTGGGATTTGCCTCTATCGCCGAATTGCCGCTGCCGTCGGGCCGGCGCGCGGATCTGGTCGCGTTGAACCCGCGCGGCGAGATCTGGATCGTCGAAATCAAATCATCAATCGAGGATTTGCGCGCCGATCAGAAGTGGCAGGACTACCGGGCGCATTGCGACCGGCTGTTCTTTGCCTTCACCCGGGATCTGCCCTGCGAGATTTTCCCGGCGGCAACCGGCCTGATCGTGGCCGACGCCTATGGCGCGCATCTGCATTGTGAGGCGCCCGAGCACCGGTTGCCGGCGCCGACCCGTAAGCTGGTGACGGTAAGTTTTGCCATCGCCGCGGCGCAGCGCATCAACCGTCTGGTCGATCCGCAGGGCCACGGCGAGTTCTAGGCCGAGCTGCGACGCGCCATCAAAGCTTTTCCGGTGAGCCAGCCCAGCCTCTGCTGGATCAGCCGGCCGATATGCTATCGCGGCGCGCGCTTGGCCAGGATCCGCTGCAGGGTGCGGCGATGCATGTTCAGCCGGCGCGCCGTTTCGGAGACGTTGCGATCGCACATCTCGTAGATGCGCTGGATGTGTTCCCAGCGTATCCGGTCCGCCGACATCGGATTCTGCGGTGGTTCGGATTTCTCGGTGCCGCTGGCGAGCAGGGCCGCGACGACATCATCGGCGTCGGCGGGTTTCGACAGATAGTCTACCGCGCCCATCTTTACCGCGGTCACCGCGGTGGCGATGTTGCCATAGCCGGTCAGCACGATGGCGCGGGCGTCCGGGCGTTTGCGCTTCAGTGCCGAGACCACGTCGAGGCCGTTGCCGTCACCGAGCCGCAGGTCGACTACCGCAAAAGCCGGGGCCGCCCGGCCGATCTGCGCCAGGCCATCGGACACGCTGTCGCAGGAGGTCACCGTGAAGCCCCGGGTTTCCATCGCGCGCGACAGGCGTTCCAGAAATGGCTTGTCGTCCTCGACGATCAGGAGCGAACGATCGGTGTGGCCGGCCAGTTCGGTAATGGCATTCACGGGATCGGATCCTCTATTGGGCTGCGCAAGATATGGCGTGACAACGCGGCGCTGCCAAGGCCGCCTCGGGCGATCGGCGCCTGGCGCGCCGGTGCATCCGTTAAGATGCTGGTTCGGCTGATGTTTCCTCGGCCTCGAAGCGTTGGCGCGGCCACACGATCTGGACCACGGCACCATGTTCGGGAAAGATCCGGTTGCGGAAGGAGACCTTGGCGCCGGTGCGCTCCAGCAGCGTGCGGGCGATAAAGACCCCAAGACCGAGGCCGTGGTGCCCGCTCTGGGCTTCCTCCGTGGGGCGCCGCCGCGACAGATAGGGCTCGCCGATTCGCTTGATGATGTCGGGCGCGAACCCCGCTCCGTCGTCGGAAATCACGATCTCAACCGTCTCGTTATTCCACCACGCGTTGACCTCCACCGTGGTCCGCGCGAAATCCACGGCATTTTCCAGGATATTGCCAACACCATAGAGAACCGCGGGATTGCGGGTGCCGACCGGCTCGCGGACGCCCGCGACCGCGATCCGAACCTTGATGGCGATACCGAAATCGCGATGCGGCGCCACCGTCTCCTCGATCAGCGTCGACAGGGGCATACGATCGAACGGGGCGCCGGTGGCTGATAGCTGGGTGATCTTGGCCAGGATATCCCGGCAGCGTTGTGCCTGTTCGCGCAGGGTCTTGATGTCGCCGGCGAATTGCGGATCATCCTGCAGGCTTCGCTCCAGTTCACGCGAAATCAGGAAAATCGTCGAAAGCGGCGTACCGAGCTCGTGCGCCGCGGCCGCAGCCAGGCCGTCCAGCTGGGTCAGATGTTGTTCGCGAGTCAGCACCAGTTCGGTAGCGGCCAGCGCATCCGACAGCTTGCGGGCCTCCTCGGTGACCTGGAATGCATAGAGACTGGTGACCCCGATCGCGAGCACGATCGAGAGCCAGACGCCGAACAGGTAGATCGGGGGCAGAACCAGCGGATCGTCGGCGTCCCAAGGCAGCGGCAGGTGGAAGAAGACCAGGACCGAGGCGCAGGCGACCGCGAGCGCACCGAGCGCGATCGTCAGCCGTACCGGCAGCACCGTCGCCGAAATCAGAACCGGGGCGAGGAACAGGAACGAAAACGGGTTCTGCAGTCCGCCGGTAAAGAACAGCAGCCCAGCCAGCTCGACGATGTTCAAGGCCAAGAGCGCCGCCGCGTAGGCCGGTTCCAGCCGCTGCATCGGGTTGAAGGCGATCTGCAGCACCAGGTTGAGCAGACCGGAGAGGCCGACGATGGCAACGCAGGGGGCAACCGGGAGGTCGAATTCGAGCCCCTGAACCACAATGAAAATGGCGACCAGTTGCCCGAGTGCGGCCAGCCAGCGCAGCCGCAGAATCGTATCCAGACGGACATAGCGGCGCGGATGGCGAAAATCGGAGGCTGCAACGTCGGTCATGTCGGAAGTTTAGCCGTGGGAGGTCCCAACCACAAATTCGGCTGTTCGGCGCGTTGCGCCACAACGCGCCAAAGTCTTGCGCTTGCCGCCGCGATGGCCCAAGGAACGACCCGCATGGCGAGTAACGACGAAGCCGCGTCCAGCCGAGCCGCGGCCGATCCAGTCGGATCGGCGGCGATCGATGTCGCGCACCTGGTCAAGCTCTACAAGAACACCCGGGCGGTCGACGACGTCTCGTTTCGGATCGCGCGCGGCAGTATCACCGGGCTACTCGGCGGCAATGGTGCCGGCAAGACCACGACCATCGCCATGATCATGGGGCTGGTGCTGCCGACCTCGGGTCGGATTCATGTGCTGGGCCGTGCGATGCCGGAGCGAAGCGCCGAGGTGCTCGGCCGGATGAATTTCGAAAGTCCCTACGTCGATATGCCCATGCGTCTGACGGTGCGGCAGAATCTCACGATCTTCGGCCGGCTCTATGCGGTCGAGAATCTGGCCGAGCGGATCGAGCAGCTGGCGGCCGAGCTCGATCTCGGCGATTTCCTCGACCGCGCCAATGGCAAGCTCTCGGCCGGGCAGAAGACGCGGGTGGCACTGGCCAAAGCGCTGATCAACCAGCCCGAACTGTTGCTGCTCGACGAGCCGACGGCGTCGCTCGATCCGGATACCGCCGACTGGGTCAGGCAGCATCTCCTGACCTATCGTAGCCGCCATGGCGCAACCATCCTTTTGGCGTCGCACAACATGCTCGAGGTGGAACGGCTGTGCGATCGCGTCATCATCATGAAGCGCGGCCGCGTCGAGGACGATGACAGCCCGGACAAGATCATGGCCCGCTACAACCGTGCGACGCTGGAAGAAGTGTTCCTCGATGTGGCCCGTGGCCGTGTCCAAGAGGCCGCATCATGAGCAACCTCGTGCTGCCCGGCGGGATCGCCCCGCACCGTGTCAGCGCGATGGTCTTGCGCTATTGGTATCTGTTGCTGTCATCCTGGCCGCGGCTTTTGGAGCTGATCTACTGGCCGGCGCTGCAGATCATCACCTGGGGCTTCCTGCAGAATTATATTTCGCAGAATGCCGGGTTTTTCGCCCGCGCCGGCGGCACCCTGATCGGCGCCGTGATCCTGTGGGACATCCTGTTCCGCGGGCAGCTCGGCTTTTCGATCTCGTTTCTGGAAGAAATGTGGGCGCGCAATCTCGGCAACCTGATGATGAGCCCGCTAAAGCCGATCGAGTTTCTGATCTCGCTGATGGTCATGAGCCTGATCCGGCTGGCGATTGGTGTGATCCCGATGACGCTGCTGGCGATGATCTTCTTCGATTTCAATTTCTACGGCATCGGGCTGCCGCTGGTCGCCTTCTTCTGCAATCTGATTCTCACCAGCTGGTCGCTTGGCATTTTCGTCTCGGGTTTGGTACTGCGAAACGGCTTGGGAGCCGAAAGCATCGTTTGGACGCTGATGTTTGGCGTGATGCCGCTTGCCTGCGTCTATTATCCCGTGAAGGTGCTGCCGCACTGGCTGCAATATGTCGCCTGGACGTTGCCGCCGACCTACGTATTCGAAGGCATGCGAGCGCTGCTATCAGAGCATGTGTTTCGGACCGACCTGATGGTCGAGGCGCTCGCGATCAACACCGCGCTCCTTTTCGCGTCATTCGCGATATTTCTTGGGCTTCTGCGCAGCGCGCGGCGTCACGGTTCGCTGCTTCAAGGCGGTGAATAGCTATTTTGTGCCAAGGTTTTGATGGACCTCCGCCGCTTTAGCCGCGTAGATATACCGATCGGAGCATTGACGCATTATTACGCATTGGGCACTATGCTGCGATGCAAAAGGAATTGAGCACAATGCCTATTGGTGAGTTTGGCGGCGCACCGCCCCTGGTGGCCGAAGGCAGTCCGGCGCTGACGACGCCGATGTACTGGATGTACGAAATGGCGCAGGCCTCGCTCAATCCGGCGCGGGCCGTGACCGACGCGACGAAAATCCTGTTTCAGAATCCGCTCAATCCGTGGTCGCATACCGAGTTCGGCAAATCCATCGCCGCCGGGTGCGAGCTGTTCGAGCGCACGACGCGCCGCTACGGCAAGCCGGAATGGGGCCTCAACGATACCGAAGTCGCCGGCGTCCGCACTCCGATTGAAATCCGCTCGATATGGGAAAAGCCGTTCTGTCGGCTGTTGTACTTCGATCGCAGGCTGACGCGGCCGTTGCGCGCGCCGCAGCCCCGCGTGCTGATCGTGGCGCCGATGTCAGGCCATTACGCCACGCTGCTGCGCGGCACGGTGGAAGCCTTCCTGCCCACCCATGAGGTTTATATCACCGACTGGTCCGACGCCCGGATGGTTCCGGTAACCGAGGGCCGTTTCGATCTCGACGATTACGTCGACTACATCATCGAAATGCTGCACGTGCTGGGCGGCAACATGCATGTCATCGCCGTATGCCAGCCATCGGTGCCGGTGGTGGCGGCCGTATCCGTCATGGAGGCGAACCGCGATCCCTTTGTTCCGGTCTCGATGACGCTGATGGGCGGCCCGATCGATACCCGCCGCAATCCGACCGCGGTCAACAATCTCGCCGCCGAGCGCGGCATCGAGTGGTTCCGCAGTCACGTCATCACCAAGGTACCGTTTCCGCATCCCGGCGTCATGCGCGATGTCTATCCGGGCTTCCTGCAGCTCAACGGCTTCATCAGCATGAATCTCGACCGTCACATGGACGCGCACAAGAACCTGTTCAAGAATCTGGTCAAGGGCGATGGCGACCTGGTCGACAAGCACCGCGATTTCTACGACGAATACCTCGCCGTCATGGACCTGACGGCTGAATATTATCTGCAGACGGTCGATACCGTATTCGTCAAGCACGCGCTGCCGAAGGGCGAGATGACCCATCGCGGTCAGCTGGTCGATCCCTCCAAGATCAGCCGTGTGGCGTTGATGACGGTCGAAGGCGAGAACGACGACATCTCCGGCCTTGGGCAGACCGAGGCCACGCATGCGTTATGCAGTTCAATTCCGGCGCATCGCCGGGTGCACTATGTACAACAGGGCGTCGGGCACTATGGCGTGTTCAACGGCTCGCGTTTCAAGTCGGAAATCGTGCCGAGGATCTCGGATTTCATGTTGTCTGCGAGCAATCCGAAGCCGAAATTGGTTTCCGCCGCTGAATAAGCTTTCGATCTCGTGGCGTTGGTGCGGAAATTGGCTGCATCAGGCGAACGAGGCGCTGACTGGGGCGGTGTCATATTACCATCAGGCTCGGCTGTGAAAGCCGTGATTCTATCCCTTGAAGGAATGAGTTTCACCTCAGTTCTTCGAAGGCTTTCTAAGGCTGGTTTGCCGCGGAATTTATTTGCGCCAGGCCCATCCTATAGAGGCTGAAGGCCGCTCAGCCCCTGTATATTGGGCAAACGATTTGTTTTTGCGCCGAGCGATTTCACTGGCGGCGGATATGGCAAAATCCGGGCGAACTCCTGATGCCCGGACTAGCAGACATGGCCACTCGCGCCCTCCTTTATCGGCGACCCTACGAACCGTCGAGACTTCTGGTCAAGCACGGCTCCCAGATTTACTCCGTGCGGCTGCGCCGGCATCGCCGCGCGCGGCGCTACACCTTGCGGATTCATCCCAGCGACCGCGAAGCGATTCTGACCATACCGCCGCGCGGAACTATCGCCGAGGCCAAGGATTTCGCACAGCGCCACGGTGGATGGATCGCCGCGCGCCTCGGACGCCTGCCGAAGGCGGCACCTTTTCTGCCGGGCACGGTGGTGCCGCTGCGCGGCGTCCCGCACCGGATCGTGCATCGCGCCGGCCAGCGCGGCACGGTGTGGACCGAAACGCGCGACAGTGGCGAGCGGATTCTCTGTGTCGCCGGGGCGGCGGAACATACCGAGCGGCGGGTGCTAGACTTCCTCAAGCGCGAAGTGCGCCGCGACCTGCAGAAGGCGGCGCAGGCGCACGCCGAGGCGCTGGGCGTCAAGGTTAAGCGGCTGTCGATCCGCGACCAGTCGAGCCGGTGGGGTTCGTGCACCTCGGCCGGTTCATTGTCGTTTTCGTGGCGGCTGATCCTGGCCCCGCCCTATGTGCTCGACTACCTCGCCGCGCACGAAGTGGCGCACCTCGTCGAGATGAATCACTCGGCGCGGTTCTGGCGGGTGGTCGGGCGGATCTGCGATCATGTCGAACGCGCCAAGACCTGGCTCGATACCTGCGGCAACGACCTGCATCGCTACGGTATCCAGGACTAGCGACCGCCACGCATCCGAGCGGCAGCGTGGTGGAGCGATGCCGATGCGGGTTCGCGGCGATGCCTTTTTGCCCCAGGGTCGTTGCTGCGCCGATCGCGTCTCCCCGCAGTGTTACCAACATCGATCAACGTTGTTCGATCGCGCGACGAACCGGCCAGCGCTCGCGCGAGCCCGGACTGCTCTGATTTGCGGCCAAACGCCCTTTGTATCGGCTGTCGTCGCCGGGATAATGTGCAGCGATGCGATTGACTTTTCCGCTGCCGCGCAATTTCGTGTGTCGTCAAAGCAACGTACGGGGCTCATCAATCGCATTCCTAGCGTGCGCCGCCGAGCCACATCCTGGAATTTCGGAGACGCGATCATGCCTGCCCAGACACTTCCGGTCGATGAAATCCTTCCGGCCCGCAAGCTGGTGCTGCTCGGCCTGCAGCACGTGCTGGTGATGGCGGCGTCGCCGATCACGTCGGTTTTCCTGGTCGCCAAGGCCCTCAATTTCTCGCCGGCGCTGACACTGAACCTGATCAGCGCGACATTCCTGGTCTGCGGTCTGGGGACGCTGCTGCAAAGCTTCGGGCCGCTGAAGTTCGGTGCCAAGCTACCCTTCATCATGGTGCCCGGCGGCGCGCCGGTGATCATTTTCCTGACTATTGCGCAGCAGACCGACGTGCAGACCGCCGTCGGCGCGGTGATGCTCACCGGGCTGTTCTATTTTCTGGTCCTGCCGGTGTTTGCCCGCGGCCTGAAATTCTTCCCCAAGGCCGTGATCGGCACCATGCTGCTGCTGGTGGCGATCAACCTGGTCAAGGTCTACGGCGGCATCATCACGGGTGCCCCTAATACGCCGGGCTTCGCCGCGCCGTCGAGCGTGCTGCTGGCGCTGGTGACGGTCGGCCTCACCTTGCTGTTTGCGCGTCTGTTCAGCGGCATTCTCGGCCAATTGTCGGTGCTGTTTGGCCTGCTCGGAGGGACCGTGATCGCAGCCTTGACCGGCAATATGAGCGTGGGTGGGGTACTTTCAGGGAGTGTTCTGAGCCTGCCCACGGTATTTCCATTCGGTATTCCGAAGTTCGATCTGATTGCTTCGATTCCCCTGATGGTGTTCAGCGTGATCTCGATGGCCGAGGCCACCGGCCAGACGGTGGCCATCGCCGAGGCGGTCGACAAGGACATCGACGTTCGCACCGACGTGCCGAAGACCATTCGTGGCGATGCCATCATCTCGCTCTTGGGCGGTTGCCTCGGTACGTCGCTGATCATTACCAGCGGCGAGAACATCGGCGTGGTCCGCGCCACCGGCATTCGCTCCCGCTATGTCACGGCGACCAGCGGCGTGATCCTGATCGTGCTGGCCTTGTTCGCGCCGCTCGGCCGCCTGATCAACGCTATTCCGGGCCCGGTGGTCGGCGGGACCGCGGTGATCGTGTTCTGTATCATCGCATGCATGGGCATCGACCAGCTGCGCAAGGTCGACCTGCACAATCACGGCAATCTGTTCACACTTGCCTCCGGGCTCGCGATGGGCCTGCTGCCAATCCTGGTCAACGGCATCTACAGCAAGTTTCCGTTCTATCTGCAGATGGTCCTCGGCAACGGCTTGGCCGCCGGCACCATCACGGCTGTCTTGCTCAATATCGCCTTCAACTACATCGGCGTCGCCCAGAAATCGCCCGAGACGGCCGAACCGGCAGCCAACGCCTCGCGCGTCTGAGAGGCGCTATCGGATCAGCCTTAAGGGGGACGCGGGATGGACCAGATCGATCCGCATTTACTTGATGCCCCGGAGCTCTTGATCGCTCCCGGGCAACTGATGCTGCCGACCGGACCGGTGGCCGGCCATGCGGTCAGAATAGCAAAAGGCGTTTTCAGCGATATCGGTCGCACGGCGGATCTGATCGGGAAATATGGGGAATTGACCCCGATAGAGCTCCCCGGCATGCTCTTGATGCCCGGCTTCATCGACGCCCATCATCATCTCACCCAGAGCTTCGGCAAGGCACTGGCCTTCGGCGAACCCTCGGAAATCTTCCGCCGCATCTGGGTGCCGATGGAGGGCGTGCTCGACGAGGGCATGGTCTATCTCTCCAGCAAGGCGGCGGCGCTGGAATCGCTGCGCGGCGGCTTCACCACCGTGGTCGATGCCGGGACGCGTGCGGCAGGCGACGCCTCCGCGGTGGCGCGGGCGACGCAGGAGGCCGGGCTACGCTGCGTGCTCGGCTTCATCTGCAACGATCTGGGCCGCGACGGCGGCGCGATCATGGCGCTTGCCCGCGACCATCTGGAGCGTTGGGCCGGCTCCCGGCTGGTCCACCCATCGCTTGCCGTATCGATTCCGGAAGTCGCCTCCGACGAGATGCTGAAGAATGTCTCGTCGCTGTGCGCCAGCGCCGGTGCGATCTTCCAGACCCACGTCAACGAACACCTGGTCGCCGTTGAACGATCGCTGGTCGATCGCGGGTTGCGGCCGATCGAACTGTTGCATCGCCTCGGCGCACTGGGACCGCAGGTGCTGCTGGCGCATGCGACGCTGATCACGCCCTCCGAACTCAACATGCTCCGCGAGACCGATACCGCGGTGGCCTACAACCCCGTGGCGTCAGCCTGGAAGGGCAACGCGGTCGCCCCCGCCGTGCTGATGGAGGCGATGGGGATCCGCTTCGGCATTGGCACCGACGGCACCCGCAGCGACGGCTTTCGGCTGACGGATGCCGCCGAGACGGCGCAGCGCCTGGCCTTCGGCCTTTCGATCGGCGATTCCTCCTGCGGCGGCGGATGGACCTGGCTCGAGCACGCCACCACCGCGGGCGCCGGCGCCATCGGGCTAGGCGATATCACCGGCCAGATCGCGGTCGGTCACGCCGCCGATTGCCTGCTGGTCGATATCGACACACCCGAGTTCACCCCGTCCTGGGATCTCGGCTGGGAATTGGTGCGGTTTGGCAATCGCGATCAGATTATCGCCGTCATGGTTGCCGGCCGGCTACGGCTGTGGAAGGGCTGGCCATTGGATTGGGACGGTCGGGCGCTGATGCAAGAGGTTGCAGCCGCCGCACAGCAGGTGGTGGCACGCGCGCCGATCAAGCGCGTTCATCCGACCTCGCAGCAACATCGCGCCGCGACACAAAAGCAACGCGGGTGAACCGCAAGCCGCGCGATGCGATCATCTGCAGTAAAGCAGAACATCGGCTTTCCCGTACGAAATGCGACAAGGAAGGACAACCAGAGCGTTTTCGATTCAACTTAATCGGGAAACATTCTGGCTTTCGACATCGCATCTCGCGGCGCAGCCTGTCGCTGGCTTGACGCGCTCCGGAGGAGACGCGACAGTTAGCTCCAACCGGAACACGTGTCCGGACAAATTCGCGGGAGAAAGCCCTTGTCAAAGCGTAGTCAATCCCCTGGCGTGGGCCGTCGGAATTTTCTCAAGGGCGCGACATTCGCCGGCGCCGCTGTTCTCGCGACCCCGGTCGCGGCCAATACCCCGCTGTTGGACTCGTCCACTGAGCGCGCAAAAGCCAGCGTTCCCGGGCCGAAACTCGCGTCCGCCGAGACCATGCCCCCGACCGCGGACCCCGTCAGCCAGACCACCAGCGGCGGCGACTTCATGGTCGATGTCTTGAAGACTCTCGACATCGATTATCTGGCGATGAACTGCGCCTCCAGTTTTCGCGGCCTGCACGAAGCAGTGCTCAATCACGGCGGCAACACCAAGCCGGAGATCCTGACCTGCCCGCACGAGGAAATCGCGGTTCACATGGCGCAGGGTTACGCCAAGATCGAAGGCAAGCCGATGGCCATGATCTGCCACGGCGTGGTCGGACTGCAGCACGCCACCATGGCGATGTACAATGCCTGGTGCGATCGCGTGCCGGTCATCGTGATGGGAGGCAACATCATCGAGGCCAACAAGCGCGGGCCGGGTGCCGAATGGGTGCATTCGGCGATCGACCCTGCCGTGATCGTGCGGGATTTCGTCAAATGGGACGATCAGCCGACCTCGCTGCAGCATTTCGCGGAATCGGCGGTGCGCGCCTACAAGGTGGCGACCACCCCGCCGATGGCGCCGGTGATGCTGTCGCTCGATGCCGAGCTTCAGGAAAATCCGATTCTCGACGCCGAGACGCTTCACATCCCGAAACTCAGCATGGTGGTCCCGCCGCAGGGAGATACCGCGGCACTGGCGGAACTCAGCAGGATGCTGGTCGCGGCAGAGAACCCCGTGATCCTTTGCGACCGCGTGGCACGGACGCCGGCCGGCATGGCGCGGCTGGTCGAACTGGCCGAGACGCTGCAATGCGCGGTCGTCGACAACGCCGGACGGATGAACTTCCCGTCGCGGCACCCGCTCAACCACTCGTTCCGCCGCTCCGTCATCGCGCAGGCGGATGTCATCCTGGCCATGGAAGTGAACGAGCTATGGGGCTCGCTGAATGCCTTCAGCGATCGCATCGTACGCAGTTCCGTGCCGAGCTACCGGAAGACCGCGAAAATCGTCACGCTGGGCAGCCGCGAACTCTATATGAAGTCCAATTATCAGGATCTTGGACGCTACCAGGAAGTGGACATCTCCATTGCCGGCGACGCCGAAGCAAGCCTGCCGACCTTGATCGAGCAGGTCAAGCGCCTCACCGACGAAGGCAGGAAAACGGCGTTCGAGGCTCGCGGCAAGAAACTCGCCGCCGCCAAGCTCGCAAGCATCGAACAGGCGAAGTCGGACGCGACCATCGGCTGGGACTCAAGCCCGATCACGACGGCGCGGCTTTGTGCCGAGCTCTATGGCCAGATCAAGGACGAGGATTGGTCGCTGGTCGGCAGTTCGATCAAGCTCTCCTGGCCGCACAGACTGTGGAACTTCAACAAACCCTACCAGTGGAACGGCGGCTCGGGCGGCGCCGGTGTCGGCTACAACCTGCCGGCTTCGCTGGGCGCGGCGCTTGCCAACAAGCGGCATGGCCGCCTGACGGTCTCCATCGGCGGCGACGGCGATTTCATGTTCGTGCCGAGTACGCTGTGGACCGCCGCGCACCACCGCATTCCCATGCTTTATATCGTGCACAACAACCGCGCCTATCATCAAGAGTACATGTACCTGCAGGCCATGGCCACGCGTCACGGCCGCGGCATCACCAACACCGAGGTCGGCACCACGATCAAGGATCCCAACGTCGATTACGCCACGGTCGCCAGAGGCTTTGGCGTCTATGGCGAAGGCCCGATCGCCGATCCCGCTGATCTCGGGCCGGCGCTGAAGCGCGCGATCGCGATGGTCAAGAGCGGGCACCCGGCGCTGGTCGATGTCGTGATGGATCCGCGCTGAGGGAGATGGCCATGAAACAAGGCGGATTCGGACGGATCGCTGCCGCGGCTTTTGTCGGCGCCGCATTCGCGGTGACAGGTGTTGCGGCGGCCTCGGCGGAGGATGCCGCGGCGGGCGATGCCGCCAACGGCAGGCGGCTTTATCTCGCCGATGGCTGTTTCGAGTGCCACGGCCGCGCCGGGCAGGGCGGCGCCATGAACTATGCAACGCCCGCGCTGGCTCAATTGGAGATGCCCGTTGAATCCTTTGTGGCGTTCCTGCGCGCGGCGCCGCGCGACATGCCAGCCTTTTCCGCCAATGTGCTGTCAGACCATGACGCCGCCGACATCCTGGCCTTCCTGCGCTCGCTGCCGGGGCGCAGGGATGCGAAGGATTTTCCGCTGCTGAACCAGTGAGCGGACGACAACGCGAATCCGCCCGCACGTCGCGGCGATACGGCCAATCGCCGACGCGGCGGGATCAGAAACGCGGACGTTGGTGTTCAGCTTATTCCTTGACAACCCGCACCGCGCCGCGCGCGGCGCTCGTTGTGAGCGCCGCATAGGCCTTGAGCGCCATCGAAATCTTGCGGCTGCGTTTGGCAGGCCTCCAGGCTCCAGTCTTCCTGGCCAGCATCGCCTCGCGGCGCTGTGCCAACGCCGCTTCATCGACGAGCAGGCTGATGGAACGTCGTGGAATATCGATTTCGATGCGGTCGCCTTCTTCCACCAGTGCGATCAAGCCGCCTTCCGCGGCTTCCGGCGAGACATGCCCGATCGACAGACCTGATGTCCCGCCCGAAAAGCGACCATCGGTAATCAGCGCGCAGCTTTTGCCGAGGCCTTTCGATTTCAGATAGCTGGTCGGATAGAGCATCTCCTGCATGCCGGGGCCGCCGCGCGGGCCCTCATATCGGATCACCACAACGTCGCCAGCCCCGATTTTGCCGGTGAGAATGCCTTCGACGGCGGCCTCCTGGCTCTCGAAAATCCGCGCCGGTCCCTCGAAGCTGAGGATGCTTGCGTCGACGCCCGCGGTCTTCACGATGCAGCCGTCGAGCGCCAGATTGCCGGACAGCACCGCCAGACCGCCGTCTTTCGAGAACGCGTGTTCCGCATCGCGGATGCATCCCGCTACGCGGTCGCTATCCACCTCATCGAAACGTTGAGCCTGGCTGAAGGCGACCTGCGTCGGCACGCCGCCGGGCGCCGCTTTGTAGAAGCTGCGCACATTTTCGCTCCTGGTTCGCCTGATATCCCAGCGATTGAGGGCATCCTCCAGCGACTTGCTGTGAACCGTCGGCAGGTCGTGATGGATCAGATTGGCGCGGTCGAGTTCGCCGAGAATAGCCATCACCCCGCCGGCGCGGTGAACGTCTTCCAGATGGACGTCCGGCACCGAGGGCGCGACCTTGCAGAGCACCGGCACCCGGCGCGACAACCGGTCGATATCCTGCATCGTGAACGGGATCTGGCCCTCGTAGGCGGCCGCCAGCAGATGGAGCACCGTGTTGGTCGAACCGCCCATGGCGATATCCAATGTCATGGCATTCTCGAACGCCTTGAAGCCGGCGATCACGCGCGGCAGCGCCGTTTCATCGTCCTGTTCGTAGTAGCGGCGCGCCAGATCGACGATCAGGTGGCCGGCCTCGACGAACAGGCCTCTGCGATCGACGTGGGTCGCCAGCACGGAGCCGTTGCCGGGCAGCGCAAGCCCCAGCGCCTCGGTCAGACAGTTCATGGAATTGGCCGTGAACATGCCCGAGCAGGACCCGCAGGTGGGACAGGCGGAACGTTCGATGACCTCAACCTCGGCGTCAGTGACGGTGTCGTCGGCGGCGGCGACCATGGCGTCGACCAGATCGAGCGACTTGATCTTGCCCTTGATGCTGACCTTGCCGGATTCCATTGGACCGCCCGAGACGAACACGGTCGGGATGTTGATCCGCAACGCGGCCATCAGCATACCCGGCGTGATCTTGTCGCAATTGGAGATGCACACCATGGCGTCCGCGCAATGCGCGTTGACCATGTATTCCACGCTGTCGGCGATGAGTTCCCGAGAGGGCAGACTGTAGAGCATGCCGTCGTGCCCCATGGCGATGCCGTCATCGACCGCGATGGTATTGAACTCCTTGGCGACGCCGCCGGCCTCGTCGATCTCGCGCGCGACCAGTTGGCCAAGGTCCTTGAGGTGGACGTGGCCAGGCACGAACTGCGTGAACGAGTTGACCACGGCAATAATCGGCTTGCCGAAGTCTTCGTTTTTCATGCCGGTGGCGCGCCAGAGGCCGCGGGCGCCGGCCATATTGCGACCGTGAGTTGTCGTGCGAGAACGATAGGCTGGCATGGATTTCCCTCAATAGGTGGATTGGCTCGGGACGTTCGGGTTGCGGGTGGCGGGAGCAGGTCCGGCCTTTCATCGAGGGCGCCTTCGCCCACCCTACGCAATCGGCCGCACACTCAGGCGTCCGTGGACCTGTCTTTGCCGTACTGCAGCACCTGCACTTTTTCCAGCGTGACGAGGCCGCTATCCATCATGGCGTCGAGCGCCGGCAGAAATTCGTTGATCCGCTCTTCGGAGTCGACGATTTCGATCACCAGCGGCAGATCCAATGACAGCCGGAGAATCTTGTCGGTGTGGATCAGGCTCGACTTGCCGAAGCCCATCGGACCACGCAACACGGTGGCGCCGGCCAGGTGCATTTCGCGCGCCTTCTTGACGATGGCTTCATAAAGCGGGCGTCCCTCATATTTGTCGCTCTCGCCGCTGAAGATCCGCAGTAGCACGGCCTGTTTCGGTATTTTCATCTTTCCGTTCCTCACAAGCGATTGAGTCGGGCCGCCGCCAGGTGACCAAGCCATACGGCTAACAGCCAGCCAATGACCGAGATCAAGAGATTGAGCGCGGCGGTCGCGGCGCTACCCGACTGCACCAGTCGGAGTGTATCAAGACTGAACGCGGAAAAGGTGGTGAGGCCTCCGCAAAAGCCCACCATGACAAACTGCCGCTGCTGCGGGCTGACCAACAGCCGGCCGTCGGGGCCGGTCAGCGTGGCATAAAATCCGATGATGAATGAACCAACGATATTGACGAATAAGGTGGCCCAGGGAAAGCTGCTGCCGAACTGGCTTGCGAACAGCACGGAAGCAAGATAGCGCGCCACGCCGCCGACGATGCTGCCGAGCGCGACCGCGACATAGGAGGCGGCGCTGTCCCGGAGCTTCTGCCACCCGGGGGAACGGCGCAGCCGGGGAGGCGGATGGCTCTCGGCCTGTCGGTCGCCCGATGGTGGCTGTGAAACGCTGTCCTGCATCCCGGGAGCCCCTCACCCGAAGGCTTGGTGGCCGGCGGCAAAGCCGGCGGCGACGGCAACGAGACACAGCGACACTGAAAGCGCCAGGTTCCAGGCTGCGAGCGATAACTCGCTGTCACGGGCGAGCGACAGGGTCTGCAGGCTGAAGGAAGACACGGTGGTGTAGCATCCCAGGAATCCAGTGACAGCAAACTGCCAGGGTCTCGTCGCCGCCAACATCCCGTGGTCCGCGGCGGAGGCGGCCAGCACGCCGATCAGGAAGGCGCCGCTGACATTGATGACCATGGTTCCCCAGGGAAAGGTCTCGCCGACGCGGCGCGCGACCAGGCCGGACAGCCAGAACCGCGCCATCCCGCCGAAGATGCTGCCAAGAGAAACCCAGATCACTCCGTCGATCGTATCCACCGTAGGCCTCGGCTTGTTTTCAGGTTTGAGCGCGACCTCATACTTCTCAAAGAGCGTCCACACGTGAACCGCATCTCACTCGCTTGGCACCCTTCCTTGCATTTTGCCTGCCAGGAGCCACGCTGGCCGGTGGCGCACGCCATGACGCGTTCACCAGGGCCGGCAGACTTAGACTTTGCGTTGAGAAGGAAAGGCCTGAGCTGGCTTTTCGCCGTGGCTTAACCCCCGCATTCTCGACGCGGCAGGAGTCATCAGCCCTCATCAGGCGGTTTTGGGGGAACCCCATCCCCATGCATCCTCTAAACAGTAGTCGATGTCTGGCGGTGGATCAATATCTCCGCCGCGAACTTTACCGTCCGAACAGACGCTGCATCAGCCAGCCGTCCAATCCGGACGCCGCTTCCGGGCGTACCGAGGTCCGTGTCGGTGTCGGTCGTCCCGTGGTGCCTGCGAGCGATGGCGCGCTCGCGGGCGTACTCGGGGGCGCCGCCACCTGGGCCACTCTGGAGAGTGCCCCGCCCGCTTGCGAGTCCGGGAGGGGCACCGGCGCAAGTCCCTGATGGGCGGTCTTCATGAACCTCGTCCAGACCTCGACCGGCAGGCCGCCGCCGGTGGCCTTCCTGGTCGGCGAATTATCGTCATTGCCGAGCCAGACGCCGGTGACCAGTTCGGCGGTGTAGCCGATGAACCAGGCGTCGCGAAAATCCTGGCTGGTGCCGGTCTTGCCGGCAGCCATCCAACCCGGCAGCTCCGCCTTGTGCGCAGTGCCCGAGAGCAGGGTTTCCTGCATCATCGCGTTCATCATGGCGACGTGGCGCGGTTCGATCACCTGGCCGAGCTGGTCGTCGGGCCGGCTATAGAGCACCTTGCCCTGCAGGGTGCGGATCTTGGTCACGACATGCGGCGAGATGCCGAGGCCCCCATTGGCGAACGGGGTATAGGCGCCGACCAGTTCGAGCAGCGTGACCTCGGAGGTGCCGAGCGCGATTGAAGCGTTGGCGTCGAGCTTCGATGAAATGCCGAGGCGGTGCGCGGTGCGCACCACGTTCTTGGCGCCGACTTCCAGCCCGACCCGCACCGCGACGGTGTTGAGCGACATCGAAAGTGCCTGGGTCAAGGTCACCGGGCCGAAATATTCGCGACTGTAATTTTCCGGCTTCCAGCCCTTGATGTCGAGCGGCGCATCCTGCCGCACCGTATCCGGCGTCAGGCCGGCTTCGATGGCGGTGAGGTAGACGAAGGGCTTGAACGCCGAACCGGGCTGGCGCTTGGCGGTCACCGCGCGGTTATATTGGCTCTCGGCGTAATTGCGCCCCCCCACCATGGCGCGCACCGAGCCGTCCGGCGACATCGCCACCAGCGCGCCCTGGCTGACATTGAACTTGACGCTTTTGGCCGCGAGTTCGTCGATCACAGCGGTCTCAGCCGCCGTCTGCAGCTTGGGATCGATCGTGGTCTCGACCACAATGTCCTGCTCGATCTGGCCGATCAGATCGTCCAGCACCTCGCCGATCCAGTCCGCAACATAATTGACCGTGCCGGCGCCAGCCGCCTTGACATGATAGGAGGGGTGTCCGATCGAGGCTTGGGCCTGCGCGTCGGTGATGAACCGGGCGTCCGCCATGGCGGCGAGCACGATTTCGGCGCGCTTCTCTGCGCCTTCCGGATTGCGGTTCGGTGCCAGCCGCGACGGTGATTTGACCAGGCCCGCCAGCATCGCGGCTTCCGGCAGCGTGACATTCTTGGCGGATTTTCCGAAATAGCGCTGCGCCGCCGCCTCGACGCCATAGGCGCCGGAACCGAAATAGACCCGGTTGAGGTAGAGCTCGAGAATCTCGGCCTTGGTATGCTTGCGCTCCAGCCAGATCGCCAGTTCGGCCTCCTGCAGCTTGCGCAACAGCGTGCGCTCCTGGGTCAGAAACAGGTTCTTGGCCAGTTGCTGGGTCAGCGTCGAGCCGCCCTGCGCCACGCCGCGATGCAGGATGTTGGCCGCCGCCGCGCGCAGGATGCCGAAGGGATCGACGCCGTAATGCGAATAGAACCGGCGGTCTTCGATCGCGATGAAGGCATTGGGCAGATAGGGCGGCAGATCCTTCAGCGCGATGTTGGCGCCCGGCATTTCGCCGCGCGTCGCCAGCACACTGCCGTCGAGCCCGGTGATCTCGATCGTCGGCGGCCGTTTGGGAATTTCCAGCGACTGCATCGGCGGCAGATGCGCGCCGGCCCAGACCAGGACGCCAGCCACCGCAAGGCCGCCCCATAAAGCGAGCACTGTGCCCCAATAGATCAGGAATGACAGGCCGCCGCGCGTCCGCCTGGATCCGCTCTTGCGGCGGGGCTGCTTCACGGCAGGCTTTCGCTTGACGGGAACGTCATCTTCGCTGTCGTCGTCATCCCGGCGTTTTGGCTTGCTTGGGACCTCCTCGCCGCCCACCCGATCCTTCGGGCCAAGACGCAATTCCGACAACGAGGCGGCGAGCCCGAATCGCGGCTCTCGGCGTTTGCCGCTCTTTTTCCGACCCCACGCCATACGCCAACGCCCGCGCTCTTCCCGCCGCAGGCTAACGTGCGGGATTTAAGGGTCGGTTACGGAAAAGTTAACACGGGATTAGGAGGTGCGGCGGAAGCACAGGCCTTTGGCCGATGCCCCTCGAATGAAGCGAGCCGCATGCCGATGCGCCGAAGAGAGAGGGCGACCACAAGGGTCGCCCCTACGGGATCGACATGGTGTAGGGGCGCCCCTTGTGGGCGCCCTGCTCGAACGGGCGGCGGCAGCGATGGGTAGCGGCGTCTCGGACCTTAAGACCGCTCCTCACCCGGCCGCGCCGGTGTCCTCCAGGATCGGGCCGAACAGCTCCCAGCGTTCGCCGTTGAACCGTTCCATCTGCAACTGCTTGTTGACGCGATAGTCGGTCGGCGAGGTGCTGATATGCATTCCCGGCAGCCCGAGATCGAGTTCGACGTTCTTCAGCGAGGTCGCCTGCTTCATCACGTTGTCGCGCGTCAGATCGTCGCCGCACTTCTTGAGCGTGTAGACCAGGAGCTGGGCGGTCGAGTAGCCGTAGGTATTGAACAGCGAGCCCTTGTCGCCGTCCGGGTAATACTTCGCCATGAAGTCGAGATAGCGCTTCATCCCGGCGTCGTCCTTCCAGGTCGGATCGGCGGGATCCTTGCCGTAGTTGACGCTGATGACGCCCTTGGAGGCTTCAAGCCCCGCCGGCTGCATCACCGCGCCGACCGAGGTCGCGTTGATGTCGAGGATGTGCACCGGCTTCCAGCCGAGCTCGTAATTCTTCTTGATCGCCTGCGCCGCCTGCTTGGGCGTCGAGGCGCTGAAGAACAGGTCGGCGCCGGCATCCCTCAACTTGAGGATTTGCGAATCGATGGTCGGGTCGGAGACCTCGTAGGAGGCTTCCGCCACGATCATGGTCGCGGCCTTGTCGCCGAGGCCGGCCTTCAGCCCATTCAGGTAATCCTTGCCGAGGTCGTCGTTCTGGTAGAGCACGCCGACCTTGGCATTCGGATATTGCTTCAGAATGTACTGGCCGTAGATGCGGCCCTCGACGAAGTAGTTCGGATTGTATCCCATCGTCCAGGGGAAGTTCTTGGGATCGGTGAACCGCGACGCGCCGGTGGCGGCGTAAAGTTGCGGCACCTTCTTGGCGTTGAGGTATTTCTGCACGGCGGCGTTCGACGGTGTGCCGATGATCTGGAAGGTCAGCAGCACTTCGTCGCTTTCGACCAGCTTGCGCACCTGCTCGACGGCTTTCGGCGGGCTGTAGGCGTCATCATATTGAATCAGGTTGATCTTGCGGCCGTTGATGCCGCCCGCATCGTTGATCATCTTGATATAGGCCGCCTGGGCCTTGCCGATGGTGGCATAAGGCGATGCCGGCCCGGAGAACGGCACGGTCTGCCCGATCTTGATTTCGGTATCGCTTGCGCCCGGGTCGTATTTCTTTTGCGCCTGGGCTGACGGTGCCGACAGCGCAAGAGCCACAACCGCGGCGGCGACCAGATGAAAAATGCCGTTCCTCATGTAGGTTCCTCACTGGATGTAATTTTGCCGATGGTCTTGTCAGTGGCCCTATTCAGGGCCAAGAAGGATGCCATCGCTGGTCAGATACTGGATGAACCGATGCGGCAATGCAAGATAATGCGGATACCATGACCGGCCATATCGATCCGACGAGGGAAGTGTTCGCCCGCTTTCGCGAGAACAATCGCGAAGGGCCGATTCAGATGCTCAATCTGGTCCGGCTGAATGAGCGCGCGCTCTATCCTGATGGACGCATGATGACCGGCGCGGAAGCCTATGCGGCCTATGGCCGCGAGTCAGGCCCGGTATTTATGCGCCTCGGCGGCAAGGTGATCTGGCAGGGCCGCTTCGAACTGATGCTGATTGGCCCCGCCGACGAGCGCTGGGACCATTGCTTCATCGCGGAATATCCGAGCGTGGCGGCCTTCGTCGAGATGATCCGCGATCCGCTTTACCGCGAGGCCGTCAAACATCGGCAGGCCGCGGTGAAGGACTCCCGCCTGATTCGGCTGAAGCCGCTGGTTCCGGGCAAGACCTTCGGCGAGATTCCGGCCTCCGAACCCTCATCCTGAAGGAGCGTCGCGGAAGCGACGCGTCTCGAAGGACGGCCACGGGCGCCGATGGTTCGAGACGCGTCGCTTCGCGCCGCTCCTCACCATGAGGCAGCCCGTGATGCTTCGAAGAGTACAGCTGGCATCGTCCCGCAGGCTTCGGTCCTCATTCCCAAGAATGAGCACCCCAGAAAACGCCAGCCTACGCCGCGGGCTGGGCTAAGCCCTGCCCGTTGGCGAGCAGGTGGACCAGCGCGCTTTTGATCGCGGCCTGCCGGGTCGGCGCGTTGATTTGCGCGCCCAACAGGTCGGTGACGTAGAACACGTCGCGGGCGCGTTCGCCGAAGGTCGCGACATGGGCCGAGGCGATATTGAGGTTGAGTTTCGAGATCGCCGTCGTCAGTTCATATAAGAGGCCGGGCCGGTCGAGGCCGGATACCTCGATCACCGTGTAGCGGTCAGACCACTGATTGTTGATGACGACCTCCGGCTCGACGACGAACGGCCGCATCTTGCCGCCCCTTGCGGCGCGGCGCGCCACCACCTCGGGCAGCCGCAATTTGCCTTCCAGCACGTCCTCGATCATCTCGCCGATCCGCCGCGCGCGCCGCGCCTCGTCCTCGTCGCGGTCATATTCCCTTGAGATCGCGATGGTATCGAGCGCGCGTCCGTCGGTGGTGGTGTAGATCTGGGCGTCGACGATATTGGCGCCGGCCGAGGCGCAGGCGCCGGCGATGATCGACAACAGCCAGGGATGATCGGTGGCCAGGATCGTCAGCTCGGTGACGCCGCGCGCTTCGTCGAAGCCGACATTGATCGCGAGCTTGTGGCCGGCCTGCTCGCTCGTGCGCAGGAAGCGGGCATGGCGGATCTTGCGCGGCAGTTCGACCTTGAGCCAGTAGGCGGGATAATGCCTGGAGATATAGGCATTGAGTTCCGCCTCCGGCCATTCGGTGAAAGCCGCGCGAAATTCTGCCTGCGCCACCGCGATGCGCCGCGCCCGATTGACCTCCGAGAAACCTCCGGTCAAAACCGGCTCGGTTTCATAATAGAGCGTGCGCAACAGCTGCGCCTTCCAGCCGTTCCAGACCCCGGGACCGACACCCCTGATGTCGGCGGTGGTCAGGATCGTCAACAGCTTCATCTGCTCGACCGATTGCACAACGGCGGCGAAATTCTCGATCGTCTTGCGATCCGACAGGTCGCGCGACTGCGCCACCGTGGACATCACCAGATGCTGTTCGATCAGCCATGCCACCAATTCGGTATCGGCGGCGCTGAAGCCGAGCCGCGGGCACAGCCGTCGCGCCACCTTGGCGCCGGCGATCGAATGATCCTCCGGCCGGCCCTTGGCAATGTCATGCAGCAGCGTGGTGATGTAGATGACCGGGCGATGCTCGGGGCGGATTTTTCGCATCAGGTCGCTGGCGACGATGAACTCGTCATTGCCGCCGCGCTCGATCTCCTGCAGATAGCCGACGCAGCGCAACAGATGCTCGTCCACCGTGTAATGGTGGTACATGTTGAACTGCATCATCGAAACGATCCGGCCGAAGGCCCGGATGAAATGGCCGAGCACCCCGGTCTCGTTCATGCGCCGCAGCACGGTTTCCGCGTCGTTCGAGGTCAGGATTTCCATGAACAGGCGGTTGGCTTCCGGATTGTCGCGCAGCGCGGTGTCGACCAGCTTCAGTGAGCGCGTCACCATGCGCATCGCATCGGGATGAAAGGCGAGGTTGTTCTTCTGCGCCAGACGGAAAATCCGGATCAGGTTGACCGGGTCGTGCCGGAACACATCCGGCGCGGCGAGATTGATGCGGTTGTTGTCGACGATGAAATCATCGCTCTCGGGCACCCGCCGCCAATTCAGGCCCGGCCGCAGCCGCGCCATCACCCGGCTCAAGACCGGCGCCGGCTTGGCCTGCTGGTCTTCCAGCTTGGCGCACAGGATCGCGGTGAGGTCGCCGACGTCCTTGGCGACCAGGAAATAGTGCTTCATGAAACGCTCGACATCCTGCATGCCGGGATGTGAGGTATAGCCGAGCCGGATCGCGATCTCGCGCTGCAGGTCGAACGACAGCCGCTCTTCGGCGCGGCCTGCGAAAAAATGGATATTGCAGCGCACCGACCAGAGAAAATCGGCGCAACGGCGGAAGGTGCGGTACTCCTGCGCATCGAACACGCCGCGATCGAGCAGTTCGTCGGTCTCACGCACGCGGTAGACATATTTCGCGATCCAGTACAGCGTATGCAGATCGCGCAGGCCACCCTTGCCGTCCTTGACGTTGGGCTCGACCAGATAGCGCGATTGCCCGCCGCGGCGATGGCGCTCCTCGCGCTCGGCGAGCTTGGCGGTGACGAACTCGGCCGCGGTGCCCTGCACCACTTCCTTGTCGAACCGCTCCACCAGTTCGTCGTACAGCGGCCGGTCCCCGGTCAGGAACCGGGTCTCGAGGATCGCGGTGCGGACCGTCATGTCGCCGCGGGCCTGCCGGATCGATTCATCGACCGAGCGCGTGGCGTGGCCGACCTTCAATCCCATGTCCCACAGGCAATACAGGATGGCCTCGGCGACCTGCTCGCCCCAGGCGGTTTGCTTGTAGGGCAGGATGAACAACAGATCGATGTCGGATTCCGGCGCCATCAGGCCGCGGCCATAGCCGCCGGTGGCGATCACCGCCATGCGCTCGGCGCCGGTCGGAACCGGCGAGCGGTAGAGATGACGCGTGGCGGCGGAAAACAGGATGCGGATGATCTCGTCCTGGACAAAGCAAAGCCGTTCGGCGCAGCGCCGGCCATGACGATCCCGGAGCAGCACGGCTTGCGCGGCGGCGCGCGCCGCGATCAGCTCGGCCTTCATCAGTTGGGCGACGGCCGCCCGAAACACATCCTCGCGGCCGGCATGCTTGACGGCGAGCGCGTCGACCGCGGCGGCAATGCGCGCGCTATCGAAACGTTCGTCGGCCTCAGGCCGGGTCTCTTTGACGACGGTGTCCATGACTACCCGATTATCGGACGGCGCTGGCGCTGTCACGGGACATTCTCAGCTGACCTTGCGACCGGGTCAGTGTCGCGGGAACCCGCGCGAAAGCCTTTTTGTCGCAGCGCAGCATAGCAAGCGGCTGCCGCAAGTTTTGCTCAAACCGATTAAAAAACTCCGCTAAAGTGCGCCGACGCTCGATCGCGCGCCAACAAAAAATGGCCAAATCGTTGCCATCTGCCTCATCTCATATATTACCGGGCTTAACCCGGGAGAAGCCGATGGACGCCGCCCAACTTCGTGCCACCCAGGCTCCCTTCAAGGAGCGCTATAAATCCGATCCCGGCTCCGCCGTCATTACGCTGACCGCCAGGGGCACGATTGCGAGCGAGGGCATCGCCTGCAAGGTCGAAACCGGCCGCGCCATGGCGGTGGCCGGCCTGCATCCGGCCACCGGCGGCTCCGGGCTGGAACTGTGCTCCGGCGACATGCTGCTGGAAGCGCTCGCCGCCTGCGCCGGCGTGACCTTGAAATCGGTCGCGACCGCGCTCGAGGTGCCGCTGCGCAAGGGTGACGTCACCGCCGAGGGCGATTTGGATTTCCGCGGCACACTCGGCGTCGACAAGGCGACGCCGGTGGGCTTCAAGGCCATTCGGCTGCGCTTCGACGTCGATAGCGACGCGCCGCAGGACAAGCTCGATCTGTTGCTGAAACTCACCGAACGCTATTGCGTGGTCTACCAGACCATCAGGAATGGCCCGCAGCTCTCGGTGACCATGCAACGGGTGTGACGGATCGGAACCTCACCCTGGCATCCATTCAATGTCGTCCCGGCCAAGCACTTGCGCGAGCCGGGACCCATACGCCGTGCCCCTCATCTGTAAGAAGGCTGTTCGACGGCCTTCGCGGTCTCCGAACGGCAGTGTTTATGAGCCCCGGCATGCGCCGGGGCGACGGAGGAAAATGTCCCCCGATCTCGCATCCATCCTGATGCTCGCGCTGCGCATGGCGGTGACGGCGGCGTTCGTGGTGTCGGCCTCCGTCATCACCGAGCGCGCAGGCCCGGTGATCGGCGCCCTGGTGGCGACACTGCCGATTTCGGCCGGCCCGGCTTATGTCTTTCTGGCGCTCGATCACGATGCAGCCTTCATCGCCGAGGGGGCGCTGGCGAGCCTGCCGATCAATGCCGCGACCATCTTCCTGGCTCTCGCCTACGTGCTGCTGGCGCAGCGCTGCAACGCGTTGGTCAGTCTGTCCGGCGCGGTGGCCACCTGGATCGCGCTGGCGGCGCTGACGCGGACGCAGCATTGGTCGCTCGCCGGCGGTCTGCTCGCAAATGTCATCAGCTTTGCGATCTGCCTGCCGCTTTTGCGACGCTATCGCCATGTCCAGATGCCGCCCATCAGGCGGCGCTGGTTCGACCTCCCGCTGCGGGCGCTGCTGGTAGCCAGCCTGGTCGCCACCGTCGTCAGTTTGTCGGGCTGGGTCGGACCCGACATCAGCGGCACCATCGCGCTGTTTCCGGTGGTGTTCACCAGCCTGATGCTGATCCTGCATCCGCGCATCGGCGGACATGCGACCGCCGCGGTGATCGCCAATGGCGGCTTCGGCCTGATCGGCTTCGCCCTGGCGATTGCGGTGCTGCATGTGGCCGCGCTGCGGCTCGGCTCGGCGGCCGGGCTCACCCTGGCGCTACTGACAGCCATCAGCTGGAATCTCGGGCTGTGGTGGAACGGGCGGCGGCTCGCCTTGCTGCAGAAACGCCTCGCGATGTTTTGAGAGAAAGCTTGAGGCTTCATCTCCGCACGAACGTCGGCGCACCTGGCTTGCTAACCCAACTTTCTCAACTCGAAGAAAAAAGCGAACAAAATCAATGGGAGCCCATCGAAAGTCTCCACTACAAAGCCGGCACTTTGGGTCGAGCGGATCCGTGCGTAGACGTGATGCGCGGCG
>Ga0182012_10000273_pt1 | contig 59272 bp, 48 predicted proteins | sample 612S2SmetaG_FD_120486 | JGI IMG/M metagenome (GOLD analysis project Ga0182012, IMG submission 120486) | Permafrost microbial communities from Stordalen Mire, Sweden - 612S2S metaG | ecosystem: Environmental > Terrestrial > Soil > Wetlands > Permafrost | place: Sweden: Stordalen | collected... | reverse complement strand
TTGGTGGAGCTAGTCGGGATCGAACCGACGGCCTCGTCGTTGCGAACGACGCGCTCTCCCAGCTGAGCTATAGCCCCCTGCGGTTGGGATTTCGCCTTTCATTTTATCAGCCGTCCGGGCTTTCGCCTAGACGGGGTGCGCAGAAAGGCATCTTCTTCCAAAAGCACTTCGCCTTGGTTTCCCTTTGCGCCAGTCTATCTGCGTCCGTTTGTCGATGCCATGTCGATGCCAACTGCTGGGGGCTGTTGCTACTGCACTTCGTCTGGTGAGTCCAGACGGCAATCGGAACATCCAATACGCTGTGGAACCATTCGGCAACCGGTTCTAGCCGGAAATCGAGGGCTATAATTTAATTGTGAGTTCTCTCAGGGTGAAACAAGTCGCCTCGGCGGATTTCCCCACTCGTTGGGGACACTTTCTGATTCATGGGTTCGCCACCAAGGCCTTCGCGACAGGAGACGGCGCGAAAACGGAAGAAGCGGTGGCGCTGGTGATGGGCGAGGTGCATTCCGGGTCGCCGCTGGTGCGCATTCACTCGCAGTGCCTTACGGGAGACGTCTTTGGATCGCTGCGCTGCGATTGTCGCCAGCAGCTTGAGATGGCCCTTTCCATGATCGCCCAGGAAGGCGCCGGCGTCCTGATCTACGAACAGCAAGAGGGACGCGGCATTGGGCTCATGGCGAAACTGCAGGCCTACGCACTGCAGGATAGCGGGTTGGATACGGTCGAGGCGAATGAACGGCTTGGCTTTAAGGCAGACCAGCGGGAGTTTTTGATGCCGGTTGAAATCTTGAAAGCGCTCGATATCCAGAGGGTGCGGCTGCTTTCGAATAATCCCGACAAAGTATCGGCCTTGGAGCGTGCCGGCATTCGCGTGAGCGAGCGTGTGCCCTGCGAGATCGCTCCTACGGAACACACCGAAGACTACTTGAAGACCAAGCAGGAGAAGTTGGGGCACCTGTTTACGAGCCGCCAGGAACAAAATTAGCGGCTAGAAGAGACTTAGCCCAAGTTCTGCTTTTAGGGCTGGCTGGTTCTTCGTGAGTGATTTCTTAGCTGCGGCTTTCGCCAGCACGGGGTAGATATCCCAAATATCATCTTAGGGTCGGAGCTGAAACGGGGCATCCTATCTTATTATTGTTGTCATGGCGAAAAAGAAGTTGGCTGGATCAAGATCAACGCAAGCTCGCGTGCTCTCGTCGCGCGTCAGTTACCAGGGTCCTGTGTTCAGCGTCACTACGGACGAAGTAGAAGAGCCGGGAGGCGTGCGCGCCCGCCGCGATGTCATACGGCATTCGGGTTCGATCGTGGTGCTCGCGGTCGAACAGCCCAACAAGGCGGTGAAGCACGCCGAGTCCCGCATCCTGCTCGAACGACAATACCGTCACGCAGCTCAATCCATGATGTGGGAGTTACCGGCGGGGCGGATCGACGACGGCGAAACAGCGCTGACCGCCGCCAAGCGCGAGTTACTGGAAGAAACCGGCTTTTCCGCGCGGCGTTGGAAAAGAATCTTGCACTTCTATGTAAGCCCAGGGTTTCTTGACGAGACGATGACTATCTATCTCGCAGAAGGTCTTCAGGCCGGCGATGCGCAACCCGAGGCGGATGAAAGGATTGCAGTCAAGTTTTTTCCTTTGTCGGAGGCCCGGCGGATGGCGCTCAACGGCAGGATTCAGGATGCGAAGACGATTTCCGGCATCCTGTGGCTCGCCGAAAAGGCCGAACGGCCGCGTTAGGGGGCCTGCCAGGATCGTGGGGCTGAAACTGCCTGACAACCCATCGAGACCTCAGAACATTGTTGTGTGATGCAAAGCCTTGACACTCCACCCGCGCGGCAGCACAATGCGTACACATTTTTTGCAAGTCCTCGAAATTGCGCCTTTTTGAGGAAATCTGCAAGAAAAAGGGGGACGCACGTGGATCGTCTGAAAGGCACTGTGAAGTGGTTCAACAATGCGAAGGGATACGGCTTCCTCGGCCGCGATGATGGACCGGACGTGTTCATTCACTATAGCTCCATCACCAGCGAAGGCTATAAGAGTTTGCAGGAGGGCGACCAAGTCGAGTTCGAAATTGTGCAAGGCCAGAAAGGACCACAGGCGGCCAACGTAACCAAGATCTCCTAGAGCAAAGACAGCTTTTCCCATCCCGCTTTTTGCGGACCACGCCCTAAGTTCGAAAACAAGGGCGCCGTGTCCTCCAACTCTCCTCCTCCGCAGCCCTGCGGCGCTACAATCACTAGTTCCAACACGATTCCACGCGAAGAAACGCGGTCACACTTTCCATGGATAACAAAGCCATCGCCACGCTCCTCTACGAAACCGCCGACCTGCTCGAAATCGACGCGCAGGATTCGTTTCGGATACGGTCCTATCGCAACGCTGCGGAAGCAATCGAAGCGCTCCCGCAGCAGGTCGCCGACTTGATTGACGAGCCGAAAAAACTGCTGGCGGTCCAAGGCATCGGCAAGGGCATGCTGGCGAATCTGCAGATGCTCTTTAAAGATGGACGAATCGAGGCGCACTCCGAACTACTGAAGAAGTACCGTCCGTCGATGCTGGAGTTGCTGAAGATTCAGGGGCTCGGGCCAAAGACGATCTCGTTGATATGGAGCGCGTATCAAGTCTGCGATCTCGAAGGCGTCGAGAAGTTGGCCCGGGAAGGGAAAATTCGTACGCTGCCGCGCATGGGTGAGAAGCACGAGCAGAAGTTGCTGAAGGCGATCGAGGATTATCGGCGGATCGCTGGGCGCTTCCTGCTCGATACGGCCGAAGAACTCGCGGAAAAACTAGTCGAGTATTTACTGGCAGTTCCGGGAATCGAGAAGGCGACGCCAGCGGGTTCGCTGCGGCGTGGGCGCGAAACGGTTGGCGATCTCGACATTCTCGTCACGGGCAAGGCGTGTATCGATGCGGAGCCGCGGCAGGAGTTGATTCAGAACCTGCTACGCTTTCCGGGACTGATGGACATCATGGCGCAAGGCGAAAACAAGGTCAGCTTCCGGCACCGTAATGGAATGCAGGTGGATGTGCGGTTTCTGCCTCCGGAATCCTTTGGCGCGGCGATGCAGTACTTCACGGGCTCGAAGGCGCACAATGTCGCGTTGCGCCAGCGCGCGCTCAAGATGGGGTTTACGCTCAACGAATACAGCCTGGCCAATCTCGAAGACAACCAGCCGGTCGCACGCAAAACGGAAGAAGAGATTTACGCCAAACTGGGGCTCGACTTTATCGCTCCCGAGTTGCGCGAGAATCTTGGGGAAATCGAAGCGGCTGCCACGCACACGCTTCCAGCGTTGTTGGAATGGTCGGACATTCGCGGTGACGTCCATATGCATACCATCGAAACGGACGGGCGCAACACGATCGAAGAGATGGCGGAGGCGGCCCGCGAACGCGGCTATGAATACATGGCCATCACCGACCATTCGAAAAACCTCGCCTTCGCCAACGGGCTTACCGACGAACGGGCCGTAGCCCACATCGAGAGGATTCGAGCGGTCGAAAAGAAGATGGGTGGAATTCGTATTTTTGCCGGAATCGAAGTCGATATCCTGAGTGACGGCTCGCTTGACCTTTCCGACTCCGTACTCGAACAGATGGACATCGTCATCGCCAGCGTTCATTCCCTCTTTAATCAGGATCGCGCGCAGATGACAGAGAGGCTTTTGAAGGCGATTTCCAACCCCAATACTTCCCTGCTCGGCCATCCAACGGGACGCTTGCTGCTGCGCCGCGACGCCTATCAGTTCGACCTCGACGCCATTCTCAAGGCGGCGGCAGAACACAAAGTTGCAATGGAACTGAACTCGTATCCTGACCGGCTCGACTTGAGCGACGTTCATCTACGGATGGCCAAACAGCACGGGGTCAAGATCGTCATTAATACGGATTCGCACCACACCTCGCACATGGAAAAACTGCGGTACGGTGTGACGCAGGCGCGGCGCGCATGGCTCACGAAGGATGATGTCTTGAATACGCGCCCTGTCAAGAAATTCGCCGAAGCGATGAAACACGCCTGGTAGCGCCGGGCAGCAAAATTCGGAACGAAGGCTGGAGAGCGGTCGACGGACCCAATCGGCTCGCGATTATCGCAATCCCCGCGCAAAACCTTTTCCACGAATTGGCGCGGAAGGGTGCAAAAAGCTTCACATCCCTGTCTGCGAACTTTGCAGTTTTGAGGTAAAATTGCGACATCGTTTGTTTTGAATGGGTTACATACTTACTGCGTGGCCGATTTCGGAAGGCGAATTGCTCCCTCTCTATGTACCGTGAATTAGAGGAAGAGGAAAACCGGCAGAGCCGGGATTGGTTCGTGGCATCCGCCGAGGTTCCGGCGGTTACCTGCAGCCCCCGCAAGTAGGTTGACGAGCCACGACCAATCGGGCGAGTTTAGATAAGAACCCCCCAAATGATTTTGCTATCAGCATAAATTTTGGCTAGGAACATCCGGGAGGAATACTGCTTTGAACGCGACAACGAGTCACCTCATCGCCCCACACGGGGGAGAACTTATCCAGCTGCAAGTGCCGGCCGCGCGCGCCGCGGAAATAAAGGCGCAATCGAAGGATTGGCCTTCCTGGGATCTGACTGCCCGCCAGCTTTGTGATCTCGAACTTCTCATGAGCGGCGGATTTTCTCCGTTGGGCGGATTCATGAATCGCGCCGACTACGAGGGCGTTTGCAAAGACATGCGTCTGGCCAATGGAACTCTTTGGCCGATGCCGATTACCCTCGATGTCAGCGAAGATTTCGCGAAGAAACTGACGGCCGGAAGCAGCAAGATCGCACTGCGCGATCCCGAAGGCGTAATGCTAGCGGTGCTGCATGTGGAAGACGTCTGGCAGCCAGACCGCACGGCAGAGGCCAAGGCGGTATTCGGCTCGACCAGCGCCGCCCATCCCGGCGCAGACTACGCCATCAACAAATCGAATCCGTGGTACGTCGGCGGAAAAATCGAGGGAGTGCAAGAACCTTCGCATTACGATTTCCGCTCCCTGCGCCTGACTCCCGCCGATCTTCGGGCTGAATTCGGACGGCTCGGCTGGACCAAGATTGTCGCTTTCCAGACGCGAAACCCAATGCATCGCGCTCACGTCGAACTGACCATGCGGGCTGCCAAGCAAGTCGAGGCAAATCTGCTGATTCATCCGTCAGTCGGCATGACCAAGCCCGGCGACGTGGATTATTTCGTCCGCACCCGCTGCTATCAGTTGCTGCTTTCGAAGTATCCGCAAGGCACCGTCGAACTTGCGATGTTGCCCCTCGCCATGCGCATGGGCGGTCCGCGCGAAGCGGTCTGGCACGGCATTATCCGTAAGAATCACGGCTGCACTCACTTCATCGTCGGCCGCGATCACGCGGGTCCGGGAAAAGACACCGATGGAAAGCCGTTCTACGGGCCTTACGACGCTCAGGAACTCTTCAAAAAGCACGAGGAGGAAATTGGCGTAACCATGGTTCCCTTCCAGATGATGGTTTATCTCGAGAGCGAAGACCGTTACGTTCCCGCTGATGAGGTACCGAAGGGTGCCAAGGTGCTCGACGTTTCCGGCACGGAATTGCGCGACCGCCTCAACGAAGGCCGCGATATTCCTGCCTGGTTCACCTATCCCGAGGTGGTGAAGGAGTTGCGCCGCAGCTATCCTCCACGCCACAAGCAGGGCGTGACCATTTTCTTTACCGGACTGTCAGGCTCCGGGAAGTCGACCATCGCTAACGCTCTGATCACGAAATTTCTTGAAATGGGCGGACGCCCCGTCACTCTTTTGGATGGCGATCTCGTGCGCAAGAACCTGTCGAGCGAACTTGGATTCTCCAAAGAGCATCGCGACATCAACATTCGCCGAATTGGCTATGTTGCATCGGAAATTACCAAGAACGGCGGCATCGCAGTGTGCGCGCCTATCGCTCCGTATGAAGCGACTCGAAAAGCGGTTCGCGCCATGATCGAGCCGTTTGGCGGCTTCATTCTCGTTCATGCCGCTACTTCGATCGATGTTTGTGAACAGCGCGACAGAAAAGGCCTATACGCGAAGGCGCGCGCCGGCATCGTAAAGGAGTTCACCGGCATTTCCGATCCTTACGAGGCGCCGACCAACGCCGAAGTGGTGATCGATACGGCCAAGTTGAGTCCCGAAGAAGCGGCGCAGACAATCCTTCTGCACCTGGAGCGCGAGGGCTTCGTCGGCGCCAATGGTAACGGCTAGTATGTTCATGAAGTCGATTAATACAGTCGGCTTCATGACATAATTGCCTGGCGAGCGGTTTCCGATTCCCCTGTCTCAGTGCCTTAACATGTTTTTGTTTAACTGGGACATGAGGAGTCTCAAGACCGAAAGACAGCATGGAATTCTTGCTCTTAAAGGTGCTGATCGGCTTCATCGTTGGAACGCTGATCGGGTTGACGGGTTTGGGTGGCGGCGTCCTGCTGCTGCCCATGCTCATCTTTGGCCTTCATGTGCCCGCCATCACCGCGGTGGGCAGCGATGCCCTGTTCAATTTCTTCACGAAGATTCCCGCCAGCCTCATGCATCTTTGGCGCGGCACGGTACGGAAGAAGGTCGTCGTCGCGCTGGCGATCGGCAGCATACCGGGTTCATACCTTGGGGTCACGCTTCTCATCCACCTGCGCCAGGTCTATGGCGCCCACGTCAACGACTTCATCAAATCGGCTGTCGGTTTGCTCCTGGTTCTAATTCCGACCCTGCTGCTTTTTCAGGGACGCATCGAAGAGCATCTCGCGAAGCGCGAGCCGACCATGAAGAATTTCGCCTTCATGAGCGTGATTGGGCTCGTTGGCGGTTTTCTTGTCGGCATCACTTCAGTCGGTTCGGGCAGCATCATTATGATGTTGCTTCTTTTGTTTTATTCCTTCGCCCCAAAAATCATGGTAGGAACCGATATCGCGCACGCCGTCATCCTCACCGGCGTCACCAGCCTGCTGCATTACCGCGCGGGCAACGTCGATGGCCACTTGGTGGGAGCGTTACTCATCGGTTCGATTCCCGGAGGAATGCTCGGTTCTCAACTGAGCACGCGCGTACCGGTACTCTGGCTTCGCCGAATCCTCTGCACCGTCTTGTTGATGACGGGAGCGAGAATGTTGTGGGCTTGAAAAATCAGATATCAGACCAACTGCCAACGGAGATTTAATGTCGTCTTCTATTTCCAACTCGAAAGAGATTCTGGAACGTCTTCATGCCGGCCTTGAAGCCGCGCGTACCGTCCTCAACCGCTTCACCCCGGGGGCCATCGAGACCGAATACAAAGTGGGACACGATCCTGTAACTGAGGCCGATCGCGCCGTCGACGATGTTTTGCGCAAGACTCTACTTCGTTCGGGAGAAGGCTGGCTCTCGGAAGAGACGGTCGACGATTTTACGCGCCTCGACAAACAGCGCGTCTGGGTGGTGGACCCGCTCGATGGCACGCGCGAGTTCGTTCAGGGCATTCCCGAATTTTGCGTTTCGATTGCCCTGGTTGAAAATGGAATACCGGTGGCCGGCGGTATTTGCAATCCCGTCACCGACGAACTGATTCTCGGGTCGCTCGACACGGGTGTGACCTATAACGGCAAGCCTGCGCAACCGAGCCAGCGCAAGGATCTGCACGGCGCGCTTGTTCTCGCCAGCCGCAGCGAAGTGAAGCGGGGTGAGTGGAAGCAGTTTGAGTCCGCAGAATTCAATATCAAACCCATGGGTTCGGTCGCCTATAAACTCGGCCTCGTCGCCGCAGGCCTTGCCGATCTCACTTTTACTTTGGTTCCGAAGAATGAGTGGGACGTGGCCGCTGGAGCGGCGTTGGTCGCGAGCGCTGGTGGATGGACGCTAAAACTCGACAATTCTCCGCTACGCTGCAACCAGCGAGATCCATTGATTTCAGGTCTGCTCGCGGGCGGACCATTCTTGCGGGAGCCGCTGCTGGAATTGCTGGAACGGCACGCGCAAACGGTAGGCGGGGCCAAGGAATCCTGAGCGCGCGCGACACGACCCTTCCTAAAGTGTCCGCAATCATGTCCTACAGAAGCATTGTTTTCCTGATGTACCACGAGCTCGAACTCCCTGGCCGCAAGCTTTGCCAGTCGGAGCCGGGCTACGTGCGTTATATTCTGCCGCTCGAAACCTTTCGCGGCCAGATGATGTGGCTCAAGGAAGCACGCTGGCAAGGGCTAAATGTCGGCGAGGCTCTGCGCTATCCTGCGGAATCTGGCGTGTGTATTACGTTTGACGACGGCTGCGAAACCGATCTGATTGCTGCCGCGCCGGTGCTGCGAGAATTCGGATTTAACGCCACTTTCTATCTCACTGCCGGATTTCTCGGGACGCCCGGGTACCTGAATAACGATCAGGTCCGAGAGCTCGACGCGCAAGGCTTCGAGGTCGGTTGCCATTCGATGACGCACCCATATCTTTCCGATCTGCCAGAAGCCGACCTCAAACGCGAGATCTTAGACGCCAAGCTGCAGCTTGAACAGATCGTGCGCCATCCCATCGCACATTTTTCCTGTCCTGGGGGACGCTACGATGAACGCACCCTGGAAATGGCGCGCAAGGCGGGGTTCAAGAGCGTTGCCAATAGCGAATTCCACGCGAACTCCAGCAGCACAAGTCCATACCGCCTCGGCCGTGTCGCGATGCTGCGTGACATAACCCTTGGACACTTCGCACAGACCTGCGGGGGTGACGGCTTGTGGAAAAAACGCCTGCGACATCAGCTTCGGTTGGGCGTGCAACGCATATTCGGCAATACGATTTACGACCAGCTGAGGGCAATCGGATTGCGCGAACCGCGCGAACCTGACCAGTAACTTCGTGATGGTTATTTAAGTCATCGCTGTCTTCCGTCTTGGCCGCTACAACTTTGGTAATCATTGGCTCGCCCTCAAGCCGCGCCCACCGCCCCTTCGCGCCTATATATCAACAAGAACACTGCTGGACACTAGGCGTGCACGAATCTGTACATGTTGGTTCCTCATGTACTTGTGCGTCTCGAATGAACTTCTGATATCTGGGAACACTTGATCCATCACTTTACATTCAGCGTGAGGATTATCGACTAGTCCCCCACTTCAGTACGGTCGAGGGCCACACATGTTTGAAGCACCGGTACAAATTAATCTTAGAGACGCAACCTTTCAGCTTCATTCTCGATCTTTCTCCCGTCTCTCGAAACGGCTTGGCCTTTTCGCTCTATTGCTGGCGAGCGCGTTGATCACAACGTCATGCGGGGCCGCCCAAGCGGCCGGATCACAGGGCGCCCATCAAAACGAGCTGAAACTCTCCGGCTCACTTCCTGCCGCCTCGATCAGTCAGTCTTATAATGCCGTTCTTGCTGTGGGTGGGGGGAGCTTTCCGTACTATTTCTCGGTGAAAACCGGCGCTCTACCGCCGGGCATCACTTTAAATCCGGCCACCGGTACGTTCTCGGGTAAACCGACGACGGCTGGTAATTACGCATTCGAAGTCATCGTTACGGACGCGCCAAACCCAGAAGAGGGTAGCCAGAGTTTCGCCATCAGCGTGGCTGAAACCAAAGGCGGCGGAGGAAGTGTCAAAATCAGCGTCTCCCCCAGCAGCGCCAGTGTGGTTTCGAGCCAGACACAGCAGTTCACCGCATCCGTCACTGGCACCTCCGATACAGCTGTAACCTGGACGGCATCGAAAGGTTCCGTGAATAGCAGCGGTCTATACACCGCGCCCGCCGTGCAATCCCAAACCAGCGTGACCGTCACAGCCACAAGTAGCGCAGACAACACGAAGTCGGCGAGCGCCTCCGTTACGGTTCAACCTGCCAGCAGCAAAGGTCCGCAAATCACCACGGGCAGTCTGCCCCAAGGCCAACAAGGCAGCCCTTACGCAGAGACTTTTGCCGCAAGCGGTGGGAGCACTCCTTATAGATGGAGCATTTCTGCGGGTACGCCTCCGTCTGGAGTCACATTGAGCAGCAGTGGCGACTTTTCAGGCACGCCGACGGCAACCGGCACCTACACTTTCACGGTCATGGTCACGGACGCGAACAGCAAGACCGCAACGGGCAATTTCAGCGTGGTTATTACCGCCGGCGGGGGCTACGACGGCCCCGCACAGTTGCCCATCGCGACGGTGCCAAGCTCCATGGCAGATACTCCGGCGCCAGGAGCTTTGATCCCTGTGAAAGTGGGCGGGAATCTGCAAACGGCCTTGAACAACGCGGTTTGCGGCGACACCATTCAGCTGCAAGCGGGCGCGACCTTTACCGGACAGTTCACGGTTCCGGCGAAGAATTGCGACATCAATCATTGGATCATCATCCGTACCAGTTCGCCGGACAGCTCTTTGCCGGCGGAAGGCCAACGCGCCACACCGTGCTACGCGGGAGTCGCTTCTCTCCAGGGGCGTCCGCAATATACGTGCAACAATCCAACGAACGTTCTGGCCAAGGTGCAGAATCAAACTCGCGGCGACGGTCCATTCTTGCTGGCCTCAGGCGCAAACTTCTACCGCTTTGTCGGACTGGAAGTAACGCGTCCGAACGGAACTCCCGGCAGCGCTCGACTGCTCGCCGGACTGGGTACCTCCGATCACATCATCGTCGATCGATCCTGGTTCCACGGCCAAACGCAGGATGAGACTCACGACGGCGTCAATCTGAATGGTATGACCAACAGCGCTGTCGTAGATTCCTACTTCAGCGACTTCCATTGCATCTCGGCCACTGGCGAATGTGTCGACTCTCATGCGATCGCCGGCGGTACCAGCGATACGCAGGACGGTCCCTTCAAGATTCAGGACAACTTCCTGGAAGCATCGGGCGAGGCGGTCATGTTCGGCGGGGGCGCGGCAACTCTCACTCCGACTGACATCACCATCACCGGCAACCATTTCTGGAAACCATGGCAGTGGATGAAGGGCAACACCCCCTTTGTCGGCGGAGCCAATGGCAATCCCTTTATCGTCAAGAACCACTTGGAATTGAAAAATGCGGTTCGAGTTCTGGTGGAAGCGAATCTCATGGAAAACAGCTGGGGAGGATTTAGCCAGACCGGCTACGGAATTCTTCTTACGCCTAAGAACCAGCACGCCCACAGCGGCGGCAACGTCTGCCCGCTCTGTCAGGTGACTGATATCACCATCCGTTACGTCCACGTCTCCCACGCGGGTGGCGGAATTCAGATGGCCACGGTTCTTTCGGGTAATGGCAGCGGTGGCGCACCCGCGCTTGCCGGTACGCGCTGGAGCATTCATGACGTAGTTTTGGACGACCTGAGCGCAAAATACGTGGGGGGTGGTACCGCCTTCGAGATGATGAACGGATGGCCGAAGAATCCGATGAACACCGTCACCATCAATCACGTCACCGCGTTTCCCGATCCCGGCAGCCACGTGATCATCATGGGGAACACGGTAAAAACAGCGCAGATGTACAACCTGGTCTTCACGAATAACATGGTGCTGACCGGCCAGTATCCGGTCTGGAACACCGGCGGCGGCTCCGACAGTTGCGCCTTTAAAGATGTTCCCATCACCAGCATCAACAATTGTTTCGTCAGCAATACGTTTGGGAACAACGGATTGGTAGCGACACCGCCCGAGTTCCCTCCTTCAAGCTGGCCCAAGAACAATCTGTTCCCGGAAACAGTCGCGGATGTTCAATTCGTCGACTTTAACAACGGCAATGGCGGAAACTACGAACTCCAGGCATCCAGTCCCTATAAGAACAAGGGCACGGATGGTAAGGATCTCGGAGCCGATATTGTCGGCCTCAACGATGCATTGACTAACGTCGAGTAGTCTTCCCTTCCCGACGTTTTGCAACGCGCTCGACAAACAAGGTCCGCTTCCCCGGCGGGCCTTGTCTTTCGTCGCGGCAGCGTGGTCAGGCTCCGAATTGACGCAGGTGATGATCCAGGTGCTTGTACATGCCGATGCCCCATTCACGAGGGGTTAGCGCGCCGAAGAAAGGATGCGGATGCTTCGTACATTGCGCCTCCCCGGCCAGATGAAATTGCCGGATGCGATCCTTCAGTTGATCGCGCTCCCGAGTGAAGTCTCGCGAATCGGCGATCACCAGCTTCGCGTCGGTTGGACTGTTCCGGGAGAACGGCTTGTCGTTGCTATAGAGAGATCTAAAAAACGGTCCCAGCAGTCGTCCAATCAAAGCCCGTGGAAGGACGAGCCGGCCCGAGGCCATGTCGAGTCCGGACGAACAATGCGCCATCATCTGCGCCACGTCCATCTTGCCCCATAGCCGCTGGGTAGCCGGCTGGAGCATATCGAGGCGTGACATCAGCTCGTCAACCGCTTCGGATTGAAATAAGGATTTCAGGAAGCACCTCGCCCAGGTACGAACGATAAATTCACGAAAAGAATATCATTTCAAGTGGAGCGCACTGCCTTGATAGGGATAGTCGGTCTTTGCCTCTGCTGCGAACGGCCGAACTTGCGTCCGCGCGACAAGAACACGGTTTCTATCGTTCGAATGACTTCCGTAACCCCTTTTTTAACAAGGGTTTCAAGGAGCTAGCTTCAGAGTGCGTGATAAACTTTTCACAGTGCCGAGCTCTGGACCAAGCGACCGCCAACGCGCTCCTGTCTTCGTGATGGGATGCCACCGTTCTGGGACAAACTTGCTCTACGACATGTTATTGTCTGCCGGAGGTTTTGCTGTTTATCGCGGCTTTCTGCCCATCTACAAGATTCTCATCCCCCGTTTTGGCTCCATGGAAAATCGAGCCAGCCGGGAAAAAATCCTGGAGACTTGGCTGCGAAGCAAGGGCTTTCGCCGCACTGGGCTTGACGCCGAGGAACTGTCGGCGCGCATTCTCAAGCAGTGCCGCAATGGTGGCGAATTTATCCGCGTTGTTATGGATTCGGTAGCTGCGAACCAGCAGGTACAACGTTGGGCAGTCTACGATCCCGACAATGTGCTACACGTCGAACGGGTCAAGCGCGACATTCCGAAGGCCCTTTTCGTACACATCATCCGAGACGGGCGTGACATTGCGCTCTCGCTCAAGAAAATGGGTGGTTTTACAGCCCTGCCCTGGGATCGCGGCCAAACCGATAGTCTGGTGGCAACGTCGCTCTACTGGAAATGGATGGTCCATCAAGGCCGCAAGCATGGGGGCAAATTTCCCGCGGACTACATCGAGATTCGCTACGAGGACTTGATTACGAATCCGCACGAAACGCTCGGCAAGCTAGGCGGGTTCCTCGATCATGATTTGGACTACGACCGGATCCGGCGCGCCGGCCTCGGACGTTTGTCCGAAACAAATTCGTCATTTCGCGAAGAAGGCACTCAAGAGAAAATAAACCCGCTTGGCCGCTGGAAAGAACGCCTGACAACAGGAGAGGTCGCCGCCATCGAGGCTACGGTCGGCGATTGCCTGGAAGAGAACGGCTACGCACTTTCGCTCCCTGCCTCGCAGCGCAGCCGCAGTCTACGGCAGTCCTGGATGCGCGGAATGTATCCTGCGTTTCTCGGGGGCAAGCTGTGGGCGAAGTTGCATACGCCGATCGGGCGGCTCGCGAACATGTCTGCCCTCGAACTTGAGGACGAACCAGTCCCGGTGGCGGAGTCAGTCCGATCCTAGCCAATTTGAATCTGCAAGCTCTGGCACAAAACAGCATGAATCCGTTAACCACAATTCCGGCGCAGTCTCAGACGAAAGATTCTGATATCCCCGTTGAAACGACGCCCGGAGATGAGTCGGGAAAAGTTGTCACTCGCAGCGCACGCTCCACGGCTCCCGTCTTTGTACTGGGATGTGGGCGTTCGGGGACGAAGTTCCTGTACCACACGCTGCTTTCGGCGGGCGGTTTCGCCGTCTATCACGCCGAAAGCAATGCGTTCAATCTTCTCGGGCTGCGCTTTGGCAATCTCGCCCGCCGGGGCAATCGCCGCCGGTTACTCGACGCTTATTACAAGAGCAAGCTGTTTCAGCGCACTGGACTGGAACCCAAAGATATCGACCAACGAGTCATGGAGGATTGCCGCAACTCCGGCGACTTCCTGCGCATCGTGATGGGAACAATCGCCGCGAAACAGGGCGTCCAGCGCTGGGCGGAATCGACACCGCTGCATTTGCTTTATCTTCCTTTCATCAAGAAAGTCGTTCCGGACGCCCTGGTCATTCACATTATTCGCGATGGGCGCGACGTGACTGCCTCTCTGCATCGCATCGGATGGATTCGTCCCCTGCCTTGGGACCGAGCTCGAGCTTTTCTCGTTCCCGCCATCTTCTGGCGATGGATTGTGAGCAAGGGCCGTTGCTACGGCAAGGCCTTGGGCCCGGATTACGTTGAGGTGCACTACGAAGATCTCGTGCAAAACCCGCGCGAGACGCTGGCGCGTATTGGCGAGTTCATCGAGCACGATTTGGACTATGACCGGATCCAGCAAGTGGCGCTAGGATCGGTACACAATCCGAATTCGTCATTTCGTGGCGACGGCAAAGAGACGGAAGCCGCCACCATCGGGCGCTGGCAGCGCATGTTCACCCCGCTGCAGGTTCGCGATATTGAATCGAGCATCGGGGACTTGCTTTCTGACACTAGCTATAAGATCGAGACTCCGCCCACCGAACTGCATCCGTCGCTGCCGGTGCGCATCATGAACTTCGTCTATCCGCTGTATTTTGATTTCAAACTTTGGCTGAAATCCGATACTCCGCTCGCCCGCATCGCCGATAAGGGACGCTTGGGCGTTCCGGACTCCGTTGCCAAGCCGGGAGCGTAACTCGACCAAATGGATGCGATTTCCCTAACCTGGCAACCCGCGGGATCACTTCATCATGTGGGCTTCGTCGTTTCGTCGATTCCGAATTCCGTCCAGGGCTTCATCGGTATGCTGCATGCGGATTGGGACGAACAGATTATTTATGACCCCAATCAGAACGTCCGCGTCACGTTTTTGAAAAGTGTGCATGCTGGCGATCCGTTGTGGGAACTGGTGGAGCCCGCGGATGAAAAGTCGCCGGTCCACGCTCTCGCAGCAAAAGGCGGTGGATTGCACCATGTTTGTTACGTCGTGGATCATTTGGAGCAGGCGCTGGCCGATGCCCGCACTCTGGGAGCAATCATCGCACGCTCGCCGGTGAGCGCCGTGGCTTTTGGGGGTCGCCGCATTGCCTGGATTTATACAAAGAACCGCCTGCTGATCGAATATCTCGAACGCTGATCTAGAACTTCGGTGATTTTGCTGCATGGATGGACTGAGACCTCCGGGAATGTCTGATTCAACCTCCAACTCGTCAGAGGGCGATCGCAACCCGGCACACCTGCGAGTTGACATCGATCGTTTGATCGCCGAGCACGCTTTCGACGTGGCCCTCAATCGGCTGACCGATCTTTGGAGGCGCGATCCTGCTTCGGGTACTGCCAGCTTTGTGACGGCGAAACTCGGCGAACTGCGCGAGCAGACTGCGAACTCCCTTCCTCTTACGAGGTTCAAACTTGCCATTCTGCGCTCGTTCACCGTCGAACCGATCATGCCTCTGCTGCGGGCCGAAGCCCTCTCCTATGGGATCGATCTGGAAATTCACGTTGGCGACTTCAACACGTACGCGCAAGATATCCTCGACGAGAAAAGCTCGTTGTATCGCTTTGCTCCGAACGCTGTCGTGCTTGCGGTAAGGACCGATGAGGCTGCAGCGGAACTATGGAATGGTTTCGCTGACTTGTCGCGCGAGGCGGCGCAACAAGCTGCGGATCGCACCGTTCGCGGCTACGAGCAGCGGGTTCGTACCTTTCGCGAGCACAGCCAGGCCGCGTTGATCGTGCATACGCTCGAGCAGCCTGCATTTCCAAGTCTAGGGCTTCTCGACGATCAATCCGACTTCGGACAATCCGGTCTGATCCGCCAAATTAATCGCGGACTCCGCCGCATTGCGTCCGACACCCGCGGAGTCTATGTACTCGACTACGAGGGGCTCGTGGCGCGGCACGGAAGCCGCCATTGGCACGACGAACGGAAGTGGCAGATGGCGCGTCTCCCCATCTCCGCCAATCACCTGCTCGATATGGCGCGGGAGTGGATGCGCTTTATCGTCCCCCTCAGCGGACGCATCGCCAAGGTTTTAGTTGTCGACCTCGATAACACTTTGTGGGGTGGCGTCATCGGCGAAGACGGCATGGCCGGCATCAAAGTTGGCGCCGAATATCCGGGCGCAGCCTACCAGGCGTTGCAACGCGCTCTGCTCGATCTCTCGCGCAAGGGCATTCTGCTGGCGGTCTGCAGCAAGAACAATCTCGACGATGCTCTCGAAGCGATCGATAAGCATCCGGGCATGTTGCTGCGATCCAAGCATTTCACGGCCATGCGAATCAATTGGACCGACAAAGCACAGAATCTTCGCGAGATTGCGCAGGAACTTAATGTGGGCATCGATTCTCTGGCTTTTGTCGACGACAATCCTTTCGAGCGCGAACAGGTTCGTGCCGCTGTTCCGGAAGTAACCGTCATCGATCTGCCCAAGAATCCGCTGGAGTACGCGGCTACCCTGCGAAACTGTGCCGTCTTCGAGCGGCTCGCCCTTTCTGCCGAGGACCAGCAACGCACTGAGATGTATTCCGCCGAAAAGCAGCGCTCCGGCGCGGAACAGAATTTTCAATCGAAGGAAGATTTCTTTCGTTACTTGGAGCAAGAAGCCGAACTCGAACCGGTCTCAGAGCTGAATCTAGCGCGGATCGCGCAACTCACCCAGAAAACCAATCAGTTCAACATGACCACTCGCCGCTATACCGAGGCGCAAATCGCCGAGATGGCGAAAAAGCCCGAGTGGCACATATTTGCGATTCGTGTGCGCGATCGCTTTGGTGACCACGGATTGGTGGGCGTCGCGATCACGCGCGACGAGGGCGATCGGTGTGAAGTGGACACTTTCTTACTGAGCTGCCGCGTGATTGGCAGAACGGTCGAGACCGCCCTCCTGGCTCATCTCGCCGAAAGCGCCGCCCAGCGCGGCCGCAAGCAACTGTTTGGCTGGTTTCTTCCAACGAAAAAGAATGCGCCGGCGCGCGACTTCTACGAGCAGCACGGTTTCGTTCGCGAGGAATCCGCTGCCGCCGGTTCCCGCTGGTCCGTCGATCTGAAGACGTCCACAGTGCGCTGCCCGGAATGGATTAAGCTGAATACATCGATGCGAAGCATACCGATTGCAAACATGCCGACAGAAACTTCCGTGGGAGGAAAGAATTGACAGCCAACACCTTTGAGCAGGTCCGGGCCGTAGCCGGCGATATCTTCGGACTTCCACCCGACCGGATCACGGCCGAGTCCTCGCCCGAGACCATCGAAAACTGGGACTCCATGCAGCATCTCAATCTCGTTCTCGCGGTCGAAGAAAAGTTCGGCGTGCAACTCGAACCAGAAGACATCGAGCAGATGAAAAGCATCGGAGCGGTCGCTGCCATCGTCACGAAGCTGCAATCGGCAAGGCGTTAGAATATCGAAGTTTGTCATCCTAAACTGCTGCGAAGGACGTCTGCGAATCGCGAACTTCCTTCCGTCGCTCTCAATTCATGCCCATCGTCATCCAGCCATACCGTCCCGAACACGAACCCGCGGTCGCTGATTTCAACCAACGCCTCCGGCAGGCCGGGCAGGATGAGAATATGGTCTTCTACCGCTGGGCGGTACCGCGCTGGCTGCCGCGTTCCGCGGACTCTCGCATTTATAACGAATTCTTTGTCGCGGTGGACGGCGGAATCGTCCGCGGTGGGTATGCACTCAAGACACAGGATTTTTTCTTTCCCGACGGTCAGATGCGGTCGATCGGCTATTATCACCATCCCTTGTCCGAAGGCATCGTCAATAAAGCGCATGCTATCGTCGGCACGCTTCTCCTGCGCGACGCCATGCAGCGCGCTCCTCTTCTGTATTGCCTCGGGATGGGCGGCTACAACAATCCGCTCCCGCAAATGCTTGTGCGACTTGGTTGGGCTCACTGCCTGGTGCCGTTTTTCTTTCGGATCCTCCACCCAGCCCGTTTTCTGAGAAACATGGAGACTTTACGCTCGTCAACCACGCGAAAGTTGCTGCTGGATCTCGTGGCCCATAGCGGCGCAGGATGGGCCGGATCGAAATTGTTTCAAGCCTATCGCGCCGCGCTCGCGCCCAGCCATGCAGGCGTGGAATGCATTGAGGTTGCCGGTTTCCAGTCAGATGATCCGGCTGACGCCCCACAACTGATTTGGGAAAAGGCTCGCCAGACTTGTTCCTTCACGGCGGTCAGAGATTCCGATGCCTTGAGAATTTTGTATCCCGCGGAGCAAACGCATCTCACGCGGCTGATCGTCAAACGCAACGGATCGCCGATCGGATGGGCTGTGGTTGGCGAGCGTCGCAAAGATGCGAAATATGGCAACTTGCGTGTCGGTTCCATCGTGGATTGCTTCGCGCTTGCTGGAGAATGGTTTTCTGTGGTCCGCGCCGCGTCCGACACTTTGCAGCGCCAGGGCTTCGACCTGATTCTCAGCAATCAGAGCCACTGCAGGTGGGGCAGCGCATTCAAGGCTGCAGGATATCTGGAGGGACCGTCGAATTTCCTCTTTGCCGCCTCAAAGAAGCTGGCAGAACTGCTTTCACCGTTCGATGAGGTACGCCCGCGAATGCATTGGACCCGCGCCGATGGCGACGGCCTTCCCTCTAACTTCTGAGCTGACTGCAGGGATCCTACCGTGTTGCCGGAATCATCTCCGAGGCTTCTTTGATCGGCTCAGTTGAAAGAGGATAGCCCAGTTGTTTCATGAGCGGTCCCCAGTGAGATTCCATGTAGGCGACTGTGTTTTCCGGAAGAATGGCACGCCAGCCACCCGACGACGCCTTGCGGACGAAGGGCTTGTCTGACCGCGTATGGAAAGTCGCCACCCACTTCTTCCCTTGCGTTTCTTCCATCTTCCGCATGTTGGCCGCCGAGCTTCGTTCAATGGCTTGATTGATCCGCGTGGAATCCGGTTCCAGCCCCATGAATTGCGCCACTCGCCCCAGTTCGCGCCGCTGATCCGCCTGCAAATCTTCATAGCGCATAAGCAAAAACTTTTCATGCCCCTGCCGCGTTGCCAGCCAGCTATTCACATGATCGGCCCACGATCCAATGCGGCGCCAGAAATTGCCATCCATCCAGAGAGGCACAAATTCTTCTATGGGACATCCGTCAGGAATCGAACGCAGCTTCATCTCCCAGTGATAATTCGAAATCGCCACGTCGCGCGGATCGCGCACAATGTAGATGACCCGACGGTAGCGGGCGTCGAAGCACTCATGGCTCTTCAGAACACGCGGGCGGGGCAGGCGCCGCAACGACCAGTCGGCGGTCTTATACATATCTGGAACGAGGCGCTCGACATTCAGAAACGTGACGGGCTCGTTGGGATTGACGAAATTACCGACGAGGAAGCGCGTCCAAGTATTGCCCGATCGCGGATAGGAGGTGAGAAAAACGTCGTCGTCAAAAATCGTAATCTCACGCTCTAGCAGCGTGCGCCGAAACAGCACATCTTGAACCCGCGACAGATGCCGAAATGCCCTGCGAACCAGTAACGCCATGCGCGCCTTCCCTCAGAAATTCGGTTCCACGGTTATTTGTTCTACTCGGCCGCGCTCATCACTGCCGACCGATCTCCCTGCAACCATCCCAGAACCTTTTGTTTGCGCGCGAACAGATTGCGCGCTCCATTTCGCAACTTGCCGACTATTGGATATCGGGATTTGGTGAACCACGGCACCCGATGCGGCTTGCATCCATATTTCTCTTTGTAGGTGCCTTCGCCGCCCCAATCGAAGATTGAGATGCCTCGGCTCTTCCAGTAGCGCATCGCATACCAATGGCAAGCCTCGTTCGGACGCAGATTCTGGTACGCGCGGAAACTGGCGTTCCCCCAGAATTCGGCAATCTGGTTGAAACCGGGATAGATTCCCGTGGCGATGCACTTCCCTTCGGGATCGCGCGCGCGCAGCAACAGGATATTGCCGCCCGGTTCGACATTACGAACCAACGCCCGGACTCGCTCTACCGAATAGGTGGGTACCAGCGACTGCTTGGCAAATACATCCTTCAGTTGCTCGAAGTATTCGTCGGCGAAGCCCAGGTCATGCGCCTCTTCGATCCTGAGGCCGCTTTTTTCCGCCTTGCGAATACAGCGGCGGCAAGCACTTTCCATGCCGTTAAATAACTCGTCTTCCGAGCGAGTCAGATCACTGCGGTACGATCCGTAATACTCCGCCTCGAATCCGGCAGCCTCGCCATCCTCAAAAATGAAATTCGGATCCGACACCTCGAGGTGCAAGCACTTCAGATCGTCCCAGGCAAATATTTCGAGGGCCTTAAGCGCAATGCTACGCGGGACGCCCGGTCTCAGGTTGAAGCCGATGTAAGGGGTGGTCCATCCGGGGAACGAACTGCCCAGAACTTTCATCCCCAATCTAGAGAACGTGAGGCCCGAAAAATACCCGAGAACGTCGTTTCCTTCGCGCAGTTCGGCGAGGACGGGCTCCGCACTCTGCGATTCCGCCACAAATTGCAGCCACTCACGCGTCTGAAAAACGGTGCGATCGGCAAACTTGTCGAGCTCTTGCCAATCCGCGAATTTGATATCGACAGCGTGAAACTTCATTTTTTCCCCGGGCAAGCGACCTCACCAGCAAGAACTCTCACCAGCAAATCCCCTCATATTTTGCGATGCCTTCTGGACGGCGCGCCTTATCAAGATGAATCAGATCAATCACGATATGTTCGGGCCTGAGATATTTGGCAAGCTGATCTTTGCTAGCGGATTTGTTACCGAGAATCACGACTTCGGCCGTCCCCAGCACCGCTTCGAGGTCGGCGGAAAGCACCGACCCGATGTGTGGAATTACTTCTTCAATGTATTGCCGGTTCGATCCCGCCAGTCGCCCCAGCGAAACATCTTCGTCCCATATTTTCACATCCAGCCCTTCGCCCATCAGACGTTTGATCAACTGCACCTGCGGGCTCTCTCGCAGATCGTCGGTGCCCGCTTTGAAACTCAAGCCGAGTTGCGCAATTTTCTTTTTGCCTGTGCTGAGCACCATCTCCACGGCGCGGTCGACGTGCTCGGCGTTGCTCGGCATCAGCGATTCGAGCAGCGGAAGCTTCAGGTCAAGCTCCTTCGCTTTGTAAGTAATGGCGCGCAGATCTTTCGGAAGACAGGAACCACCAAAGGCGAATCCTGGCGAAAGGTAAGCGGGCGAGATATTCAGTTTGGTATCGGAAGTAAAAATCTTCGTCACCACCTGAGCGTCGACGCCGAGATGCTTGCACATGACTCCCATCTCGTTGGCAAATCCGACCTTTACCGCGTGGTAACAGTTGGAAAAATACTTGACCATCTCCGCCACCGGAATGGTCGTTTCATACAAAGTGCCCGGCGTTTTTTTGTAAAGCTCGCGCAGCGGTGCCAGATGGCGCGTGTCGCTAGCTCCGAGGATGGTATAGGGAGGGTTCAGAAAGTCGGCAACCGCACTACCCTCGCGCATAAATTCGGGGTTATAACAAACCGTAAAGTCCTCGCCGCACTTCTTGCCGCTGGCTTTTTCAAGTATCGGAAGCACGACAGTTTCGGTTGTTCCCGCGAGCACGGTGCTACGCAGAACGAAAACGTGGGGCGAATTCTTCTGCCGGATCGCCGCGCCGATCTCCCGCGCCACATGCTCGATATGACTCAAGTCAAGCTTGCCGTTCTTCAGACTCGGGGTGCCCACGCACACAAAACTTACGTCGGAATTGAGTACGGCAGCGGTCGCGTCCGTGGTCGCCTCAAGCAGGCCAGCTTTGTGCGCCTCCGCCACCATTTCGCTCATGCGGGCTTCGATGATCGGAGTGCGGCCCGACCCCATCATTGCCACCTTGTCATGGCTGACATCCACGCCGATGACCTTATAACCCATTGAGGCAAAGCAGGCGGCCGAAACCGAACCTACATATCCCAAACCAAAAATGCTGACGGACAAACCCAAGAAAGCCTCCCGGTAACCATTCTGGTTGAACTGCCCAATCTGAACTATATCAATGGCCCCTCAGCCAGGTAGCAAACCGCTCTCCATCGAGCGAAAGATGGATTTCACATCTAGAGTGTAAGTACTTTTCTATCATTGGTTTACAGGATTAACAATAGGGACAGGCCTGACTTGGGGGAGGGTTGGGCAAATAGTGGACAACTGTTTCCCTCTCATGGGCACTTTTATGGGTCAAATTGGCCAACCTCGCCGCGCTGGTCGCTGGCGGGATTGATTGGACCGCGGCGAGACAATGCGACCAACCCGCGATTGATGTCCATGGTAACCCGTTCTGACGTCCCGTCGTTTTCAGCATGTAAGATAAAGGGATTCGATGGCTGCAAGATCGCAAAGCAAGCTGGCACGCTTATCCCGAATGGATTGGGAGGAAATACGCGTGCGCGTCGGGCAGGAACTGCACAAGCGGCAAGACTTGCTGCTCCACCGTATCGGTCTGCGCCAAGTCTCGGTACCCCTGAGGACCGACTCAACTCTGCTACAAGGCCAATTCTTTTTCCCTCCCGGTTCGGGGGCGGCTTTGGCTGCCCTGGTTCAGCAACATTTGCCGGCCGAAGCCGGGCAGACCCTGCGCGAGGCCGACGAGATCTGCGGCCACCGTTTTCGCCTGTTGGGCTATGCCAACCTTGATTTCAACCTCGATGGAGGTTTGAGGGCTACGGACGCAAACAAAGCGGAAGGCATCGACTGGCACTTGGACCCTGTCCACGCCCGACGAGCGCCACTCGAGCCATGGTTCAAGATTCCCTTCCTCGACTTCACTGCGATTGGCGACCACAAGGTCATCTGGGAACTCAACCGTCATCAACACTTGGTCACGCTGGCCAAGGCGTTTCTTCTTAGCAGAGACGAGAAATATCTGCGCGAGCTGATCGCGCAATGGCACAGCTGGATTCAGGCGAACCCCCATCCCATGGGGATCAACTGGGCGAGCAGCCTCGAGGCGGCCTTTCGCAGCTTATCTTGGATCTGGATCGATCAGTTGCTCTCGCGCCAACCGCAATGCGACCTATTTCGCGCGGAATTGGCGCCCGTGCTCGGGTTTCATGGGCGTTACATCGAACGCTACCTTTCCACTTACTTCTCGCCGAACACGCACCTGCTCGGCGAAGCGGTGGCGCTTTTCTTTCTCGGAACCCTCTATCCCCGCATGCCCCGGGCGGCAAACTGGAAGCAGACGGGATGGCGCATCATCCTCCAAGAGTCTGAACGGCAGGTGCGTCCGGATGGCGTTTACTTCGAGCAGTCTCTCTACTATCACGTCTACGCCCTCGATTTCTTTATGTATGCACGTTTGCTGGCCTATCAGAACGAAATGGAAATCCCGCCCGCCTACGACGCCGTGCTCGGAAGAATGCTCGAGGTCGTCGAGGCATTGGCCCAGGCTGGCCCCGCAGAGGGTTTCGGCGACGACGATGGCGGACGATTGTGGAATCCGCGCCGCAATCGCGTCGAGCACATGACCGATTCGCTCGCCATCGGCGCCGTGATGTACTCGCGCCCATTCCACGCCTCGCGGTTAACCGAAGAAGCGATATGGCTCTTTGGAAGCCGAGCTCTCCAGTTTCTAACACCAGAAGCTCCGGCAGCGAAAGAAGCATTGCAGTCCGTCGCGTTTCCCGAGGGCGGCATTTACGTGCTTGCCGATTCGCAGCCCTATCCGCAAACCATGGCCGTCGATGCGGGACCGCAAGGTGTGGGCCGCTCCGGACACGGCCATGCCGACGCCTTGAGTCTGCGTCTCACGATGAATGGACAGCGCTGGCTCGTCGACTCCGGCAGCGGCGTCTATATTTCAAGAGATCCGGCCGACCGCGACACTTTCCGCGGCACCGGCGCGCACAACACCGTGCGTATCGATGGCCTCGACCAGGCCGTGGCCGAAGAGCCTTTCTCGTGGACTCATATTCCAACCACGACGGTCGAAGACTGGGTCGTCGGAAAAAGCTTCACCTACTTTGCCGGCAGCCACAACGGATATACGCGACTGGCCGACCCGGTCACTCACCGCCGCCACGTCTTGAAAATCGCAGGCGGCCTCTGGCTGGTGCGGGACCTAGCCCTGGGACAAGCCGAACACGAGCTCGAAGTTCTCTGGCACTTCGCGCCGGATCTTGACGTGGAAGCCGTTGGAGATGGACGGATCGAGATATCACGAGCACAGGCGGTCGCGAATGGAGACAGGTTGAGCCTGGTCATTCCCCAGGAAACCGTCTGGCAAACCTCAACCGAAGTCAGCCGGACCTTGCTGTCGCCGTGCTATGGCGCGGTGCAACCGGCGCCGCTCGTACGATGCAGCGCTCGCGTCTCACTGCCTGCGGAGTTAGCCACCGCTCTGATACCCCACTCTGTAGCCAGCGCGGGCTATCCAGAACCTCGCATGGCCAGTATGCCCCACGCCGCGGTTCAGGTCTACGAACTCGAATATCATGACGAAAACCAGGGATTCTTTTTCGCCCTCAGCGAGGCATGGAATTACGGCCCCTGGTCGTCCGACGCACGGGTACTCTATTGCCGCATCGAACAGGAAAAGCTGACGCATCTCGTGGTAATCGGCGGGACGCACGTCGCATGGCAGGGCAAGCTGCTGATGACAGCGGACGCGTCGTTTACTTTTTTCGAGTGGCGCAAGCAAGACGCGATCACAAATGCAGGTCTCAGCCGCGTTTCGCTGACTCCACTCTTCGAACAACTGACTGGCGGTTCGGCGCCGGTCGACGTTAGTCCTATTTCAACCACATACGCGGAGAAGCAATAATGTGCGGCATCGCTGGCATTCTTGAATTCGGACGGGACGCACGCGCCAACGCCGCCGCTCTGCGCGAAATGTGCCGCGTCATCACGCATCGCGGACCGGATGACGAGGGTTTCTATACCGACGGCGTTGCCGGCATCGGCATGCGCCGCCTCAGCATTGTCGACGTGAAGGGCGGCCATCAACCGCTTTCCAACGAAGACGGTACCCTATGGATCGTCTTCAACGGAGAGATCTACAACCATCTCGCCCTGCGCGAGCAACTGATCGCGCTCGGCCACCGCTACGTCACCCACAGCGACACCGAAACAGTCATCCATCTTTTCGAAGAGTACGGCCCCGATTGCGTGCAGCATCTGCGCGGCATGTTTGCTTTCGCCATCTGGAACCGAAACACAAAAACTCTTTTCATTGCGCGCGACCGCCTCGGCATCAAGCCGCTTTACTACCGGCTGACTGCCGAGCGCCTGTTGTTCGGGTCGGAGATCAAGGTGCTGTTCGCACACGGCGGGACTCGCCCCGAGTTCAACCGCGCCACGCTGCCCGAATATCTCGCGTTTGGATACCTGTCAGGCGAGGAAACGTTCTACGCCGGAATCCAGAAGTTGATGCCCGGCCACACGATGACCATTGGTCCCGAGGGCAAAGCTGACATACGGCAGTACTGGGACCTCGACGCCTCGAAACCGCACCAATCCCGCGACGAACAATATTACGTTCAGAGCTATCGCGAATTGCTCGAAGGGGCCGTCCAGAGCCACTTGATGAGTGACGTCCCTCTCGGCGTGTTTCTCAGCGGGGGCGTCGATTCAAGTGCCGTGGCCGCGCTGATGACCAAAATTCGCCGCGAGCCCGTGGAAACATTTTCTGTTGGGTACACCGAGCAGACCTACAGCGAACTGCCCTTTGCGCGGACCGTTTCCGAGCACATCCATTCGCGCCATCACGAAGTATTCGTGAGCGAGCAGGATTTCTTTGGCGCGCTTCCGCACCTGATCTGGCATGAAGACGAGCCGATCGCATGGCCTTCCAGCATCTCGCTTTATTTTGTCGCTCGCCTCGCACGCGAGCGCGTGACCGTCGTTCTTACTGGAGAAGGCGCCGACGAAACCCTCGCCGGCTACACGCGCTACGCCTTCACCCTGAAAAACGCGGCGCTTGATCGAGCATATCGCAGTGTCATTCCCGGCTTCCTACGTCGTGGATTGCGCAATTCTGTCGCGACCTCCTCGCTGCTGGGAGCCACGATGAGGCGGAAACTGGAGCACACTTTCCTCGCCAAAGACGGCAATTCCTGGGACTCTTTCTATTTCGATAATTTCTTCTCCGCCTTCGGTGGTGCGGAACAGGTAGGATTGCTCACCGAGGCATTCGCGCGTGAAGCGGCTCCCAGCACCGCATACAAGAACGTGCTCGGATATTGGGAACGCTCATCGGGCGAGATGCTGCAGCGCCTCCTTTACACCGATATCAAAACCTATCTTGTCGAACTGCTCATGAAGCAGGACAACATGAGCATGGCCGCGTCGATCGAAAGCCGCGTTCCGTTCCTCGATCATGTGCTCGTCGAGTTCGCGTCGCGCATTCCGAGCGAGGTTCAGATTCAGGGCTTGGCCGGGAAGCGCATCCTGAAAAAAGCAGTAGAAGATTTGTTGCCGCACGAGATTCTGTACCGGCCGAAACTCGGGTTTCCGACGCCGTGGAGTGGTTGGCTCGCGGGGCCGCGGCTCGAGACGATCCGCGCCATGCTTCTCGAACCCCGCAGCCTCGATCGCGGATATTTTCGTCGTGAATCGATTGAGAGGCTGTTCGAGGAGCACAAGGCCAAGCATCGCGACAACTACGATCGCATCTGGCGTTTGCTCAATCTTGAAGTGTGGCATCGCGTCTGTCTCGAAGGCGAATCGCATGCCGAAGTTGCAGAGCCCGCCATGCTAGCCTCAACGCGCTAAGAACCACTATTCGATTTTGAGGGTTGCATGCCAGCGCGGCCCGTCACTCTTATCAAACCTAGCGAGGCGCGGCCGACCGCTGCATAGTATGCTCGATAACCATGCGAACTCTTCGCCTGCTGTCGTGGTTTCTCGTTTGCGCCACGTGCTTTGCGTTTGCCCAACAACCATTTCTAACCAACCCGCAGTGGGCCAGGCTCATCGACGAATCAAACGGAGCCGTCCCCTACGAAAATCTGCGCTATCTCACCACCTTGCATCGTGTCCCCGCGACCGCGCAATTCGAGCAGGCCGCGCAGTTTATTTTGCAGCGCGCCCGTGAATACGGCTTGTCCGACGCCCACACCGAGGAGTTTCCCATTGATGGCACAAAAACCTACGGCCTCATGCGCTCCTACCTCGCTTGGAACGTCGAAGAGGCTCGGCTGTGGGAGGTTCGTCCTCAACATCTTCTGATCGGAGATTGGAAGACCGACCCGATCCGATTGGCGGATTATAGTCACAGTGCCGACGTGGAAACCGAACTGATCGACGTCGGCAACGGTGCCAGCGAGGCCGACTACAAAGACAAAGACGTTCGCGGAAAGATCGTTCTGGCCGACGGTGTTCTCGCCCGCGTGCAGCAGTTGGCGATCGCTCAGCATGGCGCGGCCGGTATCGTCAGCGATATGCCTAATCAAACCACCGCGTGGGCCGGCCTCGATACCACGATCATCCGCTGGGGACATCTCGACGCCCGCCAGCCCTCCGGCTTCGCTTTCATGGTCTCGCGCCAAACCGCCGGAGCCTTTCGCTCCCGCCTGGGCAACGGCGAGTCTCTCGTCTTGAACGCCCACGTCAAAGCGACGGTCGGCCCCGGCCACTGGACGGTCGTAACGGCCACCATTCCCGGCACCGACCCGAGCGCGGGTGAGATCGTCTACAGCTGCCATCTCGATCACGAGCGCCCTGGAGCGAACGATAACGGCAGTGGCTGTGTCACGATTCTTGAATCCGCGCGCATCCTCCAGCACCTCTTCGATTCCGGCGCATTGCCTCGCCCCAAACGCACCTTGCGTTTCACCTGGGGGCCTGAGGTCGAAGGTACGATGGCTTTTCTAGCCTCCCATCCCGAGATCAAGCAGCGATTGCGCGCCAATATCCATATGGATATGGTTGGAGGCGATCCCTTCAAGAGCAAGTCCATATTCCACGTCACCGCAACACCCTGGTCCCTGCCGAGTTTCGTTACCGACGTGGGATCGGCATTTCTCGACACCATTCGCGTCGCAGCCAGCGGCTACGCGGCCGGCGACATTCCAGCCGAGGACGGTATTGTCGAAACCCGCGCCGGAGCTTCCGGCACACGGAACGAACTCATCGCTGATATCACTCCATATTCAAGCGGCAGTGATCACGACGATTACGACTCTTCGACGATCGCCGTCCCTTCGCTCTACTTGCGCGACTGGCCCGATATCTACATCCATACCGATCACGACACGCTCGATCAGATCGACGCCACAAAGTTGCGCCGTGTGGCCTTGCTGGGGGCCGCCTCTGGGTACGTCTATGCCAGCCTGACCTCGCAGCAGCTGTCCACCGCGCTCCCGTTTCTTGCCGCACAAGCGGAAGCTCGGCTCGCCCAATCCTTCGCTGCTGCTCAGCGGTTAGTGGACGACTCTAATCTCACACCGGACATTGCCTGGTACGAGGCAGAAAATCTTCTGCATCAAACCCTGCAGCGCGAACGGGCGGGGCTGCATTCAGCGGTCGAATTCACGAATGGTCCAAACGGAGCCGACGCCGAAGGCGCCAAGGCCTTGACCGAGCAGGAGGCGGCATTTGAACGCTGGATCGGCACAGAAGCCCAAAGGCGAGGAGCGGAAACGGCCAGCCCAGCCGCGCCCTGGGCCAGCGATGCGGATTCGAACAAGGTGCCGGTGCGAATTGGAGCATTCGGTCCGCTGACTTACCAGAATGACGACGTCCTGCGTGCTCGTCTAGGCAAGGAGCGCTACGGAAAGATCAAGCTCATGAACAGTGAAGCCACTCAATTACTCAATGTTCGCGATCAATCCGAACTCTATGCCTATGAGATCATCAATTTCGTCAACGGAAAGCGCGACGTCGGCGAAATCCGAGACGCGGTATCGGCCGAATACGGGCCATTACCAATAACTCTGGTAGTCGATTACCTTCAAGCCTGCATTGAAGCTCAGGTTATTCAATGGAAGTAAATGGCACCTACGGGCAACAAACAGAAGTCTACCTGACACTGGCGTAAGCGGTTAGCAGTTATCTAACTTCGGGATGCGTTCGACAAGATTGGTTGCAAAGTCGGCGTCAGCGCACTACAGTACGTCCAATGCGATGGTGGACTTCGGGACTCCGGTAAGGCCCTGAGGTCATGAGTCAATGAGAACCGAAAGGACACAAGTTTGAAAATTTCGCAAAAAGGCCTCTACGCACTCCAGGCAATCATGACGTTGGCGCGGCGCTACGGAACCGAGACGGTCAAAATCCGGGACATCGCCATCGATAGCGACCTGCCCGAAAAATTCCTTGAACTGATTCTCCTGGAGTTGAAAAACGCCCGCATCGTGGAGAGCGTTCGCGGCGCGAAAGGCGGTTACCGGCTGCGGCGCGCGCCTGCGGAAATCAAGCTTAGCGAAATCATTCGACTCGTCGACGGACCTCTCGCCCCCTTCGGCGATGCCGACCAACTGCGCAGCCTCATCGTCACCGATCCCGACCATCGCGCACTCTACGGAGTTTTTCTCGAGGTGCGGGACGCAGCCGCCAAAATCCTTGAAAGCACCTCCGTGGCCGACATCATCCGGGATGCCGCCAAGCCCGCCAAACGATCACGCACAGGGAAGAAAGTAAAAAAACGTCCGACCCTGTCGATCGTCCAGAAAGGTGCCAACAGCTAATTACGGGCTGCCCCTTACAATTTTGTCATCCTGAGCGAAGCGAAGGATCTGCTTCTGCCGTACTACGCGAGTACCGTCTGGTATTCGCTGTACGCGCCTTTGAAATCGGTAATCAGATGATTGCTTTCGAAGTGCCAGATTCTGGTTGCAACCTCATCAATCAGATCTTCGTCGTGCGTCACCAGCAACACGGTTCCCTGGTAGCGCTGCAACGAAATATTTAGTGCGTTGATTGATTCCAAGTCCAGATGGTTTGTAGGTTCGTCGAGCACCAGAACGTTCGGCTTCTGCAGCATCAGCTTGCAGAATAACAAGCGCGCCGCCTCTCCACCGGAGAGGATATCCGTGCGCTTTTCCGCATCCTCCCGGGGAAACAGCATCTGGCCGAGAATGCCGCGAATTTCTTCCGTCGACGCCGCCGGATCCCACTGATGCAGCCATTCGAGCACCTTAATGCCGGGCTCGATCAGCGCCTTGTGATCCTGCGCAAAATACCCGACCGACGCTTCATGACCCCAGATGACTTTGCCGCCGTCAATAAAGGGACCGTCATACCCGCTCGTCTGGCGCAGTTCCGACACCGTCGTGGTCGGTGAATTCGCAAGCAGCGCATTGACCAGCGTTGTCTTACCTGAACCGTTGCGGCCCATCAAGGCGATTTTTTCGCCGCGGATCACGCTAGCCGTGAAGCCCGCAACAACCTTCGCATCCCCGTACGATTTCGTCACGCTCTCGACTTCCAGAATGTGCTTGCCCGACGGCCGTTTTTGCTCGAACTTCAGGTAAGGACGCTGTATGTTTGATCGCGCCAATTCCGTCACTTGCAGGCGCTCGACTTCCTTGCGCCTCGACTGCACCTGGCTCGATCGCGTTCCGGCCGCGAAACGAGCAATGAACTCATTCAACTGGTCGATCTTTTTTTCCCGCTGCGCATTCTGCGACTCGATCTGCGACCGTATCTGCGTCTTCGCCACCACCATGTCGTCATAGGTACCGGTGTACGTAATGATGGTCTCGTAATCGATGTCGGCAATGTGTGTGCAAACACCGTTCAGGAAGTGGCGATCATGCGAGATCACGATCAGTACGCCCTCGTACTGGTTCAAAAATGTCTTCAGCCAATGGATCGAATCGAGATCGAGGTTATTGGTTGGCTCATCGAGCAACAGCGCTTGCGGATGACCAAATAGCGCCTGCGCCAGTAGCACTCGGACTTTCTGCCCGCCCGGCAACTCGGACATCATGCGCTCGTGTTGCTCGTCGGGAATATCGAGTCCTTGCAAAAGAATCGCCGCGTCACTTTCGGCGGTATAGCCGTCTTCTTCGCCGACGATGCCCTCTAGTTCTCCAAGTTTCATGCCGTCGGCGTCGGTCATTTCTGTCTTCGCGTAAATCACTTCTCGCTCTTCGAGCGCAGCCCACAAACGCTTATTGCCCATGATGACGGCATCAATCACGCGGTACTTATCGAAGGCAAATTGATCCTGGCTCAACACGCCAAGCTTGCGCGGCCGGACGACGGTTCCCTTCTGCGGATCAAGTTCGCCCGTCAGCAGCTTCATAAACGTGGATTTGCCTGCGCCATTCGGCCCCGTCAGGCCATAGCGCTTCCCCGGTACGAACCCGGTGGACACTTCGTCAAATAGAACCTTAGCGCCGTAGCGCATCGACACATTGCTGACTGAAATCATGATGTTTTTTGGGAACTGCGGGAATCGATCCAATCGGAAGAAAACGCAGCTGCTACAGTAAGAATATCACGAGTGACCACTCATCTCGGCACCTGTCGAAGGGACACGGGAGACGGTAAATCGTGCTGATGTTCCTTCGTGAACCTCCGTGCCCTTTTGGCGAATGGCTGTTTCCCTAAGGCCTAACCGTAACCATCACCACCGAGTGGGGCGCAACGCTCGCCGAAAACATCCCTTTGAACTCACCCAATTCTTTTTCCTGCCAAAGATCTCGGACCTTGGCAGTCAAATGTGTCGGGTATCCCAGATCTTCCCAGCTCACGGCGATATTTTTCTCGTCGATCCCGCGATTCAGCAGAACGACCGCTCGGCTTCCATCGTGCAGCGGCTTCGACCATACCTCCAAATTCCCCTCTTTCCGAACCCGCTGCCCTTCCTTACCCGCCACGTCCTGATCGACCTCGATCACTTCCTTTTTCGTGAGGATCTGGCGAATGTCCGGCTTCATCTCCCTTATATCGTTTCCAGCAATTAAAGGAGCCGCGAGAATCGCCCACAAACTGAAGTGCGCCCGATATTCCGAAACCGTCATACCTCCGTTGCCTACTTCCAGCATGTCGGGATCGTTCCAATGCCCCGGCCCCGCGTACGATGCCAGCCCCACCTGCAAATCCAGAATTTCCGTCATCCCGTTGGAACAGCAGTCGCCATTGGGCCATTTAACCTTGCCTTCCCAACGGTCGCTGATGTCGCCTGTGGTTCGCCAAAGATTTCCCACACCGTTCGCCCATAGCCACGGCTTACTCGTTCCCCATTCGCAAATACTGAAGACAATCGGCCGCCCCGAAGCATCCAGAGCAGCCCGCATCAGTTCATAAGAAGACCGGGCGTCCTGTGTCGAGGTCTCGCACCAGTCAAATTTCAGATAGTCCACACCCCAAGCCGCGTACTGCCGAGCATCTTGAAACTCATATCCGCGACTCCCGGGTCGTGCCTGGCACGTCTTCGTGCCCGCGTCGGAATACAGTCCAAACTTCAAGCCCTTGCCGTGCACATAGTCGGCCAGCGCCTTCATGCCCGCAGGAAAACGCTTCGGATCGGCAACGATATTCCCTTGACCGTCGCGGTCGATCTGCCAGCAATCGTCAATCACCACGTATTGATAGCCCGCGTCCTTCATCCCGGAGGTGACCATGGCATCGGCAATCTGCCGGATGAGGTCCTCACTCACGTTGCAGGCAAATTTGTTCCAACTATTCCAACCCATCGGAGGCGTCGCGGCCAGCAAACTTGAGGCAGAACTTTTCGTCGTTTCGTCGCGATCCGACGCGTCCGCCACCAAACCGAGCAGGAAAACAACCGCCATCAGAATCGGTGCGCTTCTCCTCACAGGTCTCTCCACGAAAAGGGTGAATTTGCCCCGCTTGAATCGATGATCCGCAAAGTCTAACGCATCGAACCCCGCCAGTATAGGACTCCCTGCCACCGTTTTCTTATGTCGACCACTGTGGTTTTCGCCGTTCCTCCAGCCTTTTTCTCGCTTGCAGCATCGAAAGAAACCGATGCCGATCGTTCTCCAGATTGTCTGGTTGCTCATCCTCTCCATCCCCGTGGCCTGTGTGGCTTGGACGGTTACCCACGAAGAAGTATTTCGCGAACCCCGCGACTATTGCCAAAAGCAAGCCAAATCAGGCAAGAACGGTCCTCGCCGCAAATTCTTCTACCTCTTCACTTGCGAGTATTGCTTCAGCCATTATGTAGCCGCCTTTTTCCTCGTCATCACCCGCTTCAAACTCTTATATGCCGACTGGCGCGGCTACGCGATCGCCCTATTCAGCCTCGTCTGGATTGCAAATCAATACATGAGTATCTACAACCGCCTGCGCCTCGATATCAAACAGGAACAGGTGGAAATCCGGGAGAAGGAAGCCGAGACCCACGTTCGACCGCGTCAAGCCGCCTGACGCATTACAACCCTCCTGAGCCGTCCCGTTTTCCCTCGCATCCTACCTCACGCCACGAAACGTCGCGCGTGCGCGTCATTTCGAATCAGAACTTCCCATTGACGCCCGGCACAGCCGGGGCTTAAATTTCTACTTCGAGTAAACGATTACCCAATCCAGTTTCCTCGCGGGGAGCGATAACACGTCTATGCTGCAGCGTTTGCGGGAAGAGGTCCTCGAAGCCAACCTGGAACTGGTACGGCAGAGCCTCGTCCTGTACACATTCGGGAACGTTAGCGGCATCGCACGAGAGCAAGGCCTCGTGGTCATCAAACCCAGCGGCGCCCCCTACCAGACAATGACCCCGCAAGACTTGGTCGTAACCGATCTCGCAGGCACGATCATCGAAGGACGGTTGAAACCGTCTTCCGACCTCCCCACACACCTGGTTCTCTACAACCACTTCCCCGGAATCGGCGGCATCGCGCACACACACTCCGCGTATGCCACCGCTTGGGCGCAGGCTCGCAAACCCATCCCGTGCTTTGGCACCACCCATGCCGACTATTTTCACGGCGAAGTGCCGGTAACCTCCGATCTCACGGAATCGGAAATCGCCGGAGAGTACGAAGAAAATACCGGGCATGTCATCGTGCGCGGCCTGCAAGATGCCGACCCGTTAGCGACTCCCGGTATCTTGGTCGCCAACCACGGCCCTTTCACCTGGGCACGGGACGCCACAACCGCCGCCCACAACGCGGCCATTCTCGAGTACATTGCGCGCGTGGCGTATTTCACCCTTGGCATCGATGCAGCCGCACCATCGGCCGGAAATTCATTGCGCGACAAACATCACTTTAGAAAACATGGCAAGAACGCATATTATGGGCAGGCCGAGCATCAAGAGAATAAGTAAGACAAAACAGAAAGAGGAAAAAGCGAAGCGATGACTTTACTGCTTGCGACCCTGGTGCCCAGCCAATTAGTCCGCCTCTCCCCCATCGACATCGTCATCGTGGTTTTCTATTTTGTCCTCGTTCTCTCCATTGGCTGGTATTTGAAGGGCCGCTCCAACACCGGTGAAGACTTCTTCATGGCCGGACGCGAGATGACCGCATGGGTCGCCGGCCTCAGTTTTCTCTCCGCCAACCTCGGTGCGCTGGAGTTGATGGGCTGGGCGGGATCGGCCTACCAGTACGGCATTCTGGCGACTCACTGGTATTGGATCGGCGCGATCCCCGCCATGTTGTTTCTCGCTCTCGTGATGATGCCGTTCTACTACATTTCTAAAACCCACTCCGTCCCTGGGTACCTCAAGCTCCGCTTCGGAGAACCAAGCCGCGCGCTCTCCGCCGTTTCCTTCGCCTTCATGACTGTGCTCATGAGTGGCGTCAATATGTTCGCCATGGCCAAGGTCATGCAAATCGTCCTCGGCTGGGACATCAATTTCAGCATCTGGGTTTCTTCGTTGACGGTCGCCATTTATGTCACGCTCGGCGGCCTGCGCTCCGCCATTTTCAACGAAGTTCTCCAGTTCTTTCTCATCTGGGCGGGAGCGCTGCTTATTCCCATTCTCGGTTTGTACGAAGCCGGCGGCTGGACCAACCTCAAGCTGCAAATCGCTCATCGTGCCTCCGATCAGTACGTCCATCTCTGGTCAGGTCTCGGCTCCTTCAGCAACAATCCGATGGGAATCAACTGGGTGGGCATCGTCTTCGGATTAGGCGCCATCATTTCCATGGGCTACTGGACCACCGACTTCCTCGTCGTGCAGCGCATTCTCGCCGCAAAAGATATTCGCAGCGCGGAAATGGCGCCGATCATCGGTGCCGGCTTCAAGATGTTTGTTCCAATCATCGTGATCCTTCCCGGATTGCTTGGTTTGGCTGTGTTACCTGAGAAACTGGTCCCTGAATCGGTCGCAGCCTTAACTGGAGGCCACAGTTACAACGACGTTCTGCCGCTAATGCTCGCTCGTTACTGCGGCCCTGGCTTGTTAGGCCTCGGAGTTACAGCGCTGATCGCCGGATTCATGTCCGGCATGGCGGGCAACGTAAGCGCTTTCACCACCGTGTGGACCTATGACATCTATCGCCCGCTCATCAACAGCAAGGGCTCCGACCATCATTATGTAAACATGGGCCGTTGGACAACGATCATTGGCGTGTTGATCAGCGTTGGAACGGCCTATCTCGTGATGCAATTCGCCAGCATCATGGATTACGTGCAAGCTCTGTTCAGTTTCTTTATCGCCCCTCTCTTCGGCACGGTTGTGTTGGGAATGCTCTGGAAGCGGGCAACCGGCGCGGGCGGATTCTGGGGATTGCTCTGCGGAACCCTCTCTTCGATCGGCATGTGGACCTGGGTAAAACTCGATCCGACGGCTCTGCGCTATGTCGCCCTGTCTCCGCACGCCAAAGGTCTGGCGCAGGATATGTTTCAGGCGCTATGGTCTTTCATCGTCTGCGTAATCGTGACCGTAACTGTAAGTCTCGCGACCGAACCAATTGCCGACGGCAAATTGACAGGCCTCGTCTACGGATTAACGGAGATTCCGTCAGTTGGAGATGTTCCCCTTTATCAAAAGCCGCTTTTCTGGGCTGGTGTAGTGACGGTAATTTTCTTCATCCTGAATATTATTTTCTGGTAATCGAAGGCCCGTTTCGAACGGGTCTGGATTTTTTTGGGGGGCGGAGCATGATTTCAATCTGGTTCTTCATCGGCATTTCACTGGCAGTAAACGGCGCGCTGATTCTCGCCGCTGGAATTTATCAACTCGTGTACCCTCCCGCCAATCCTGGCGTAGTCTTGTTCAACCTGCATGCCGGGGTGTGGTGGGGCGCGGCGCTCCTCGTCTTCGGTCTCATTTACTGTTTTAAGTTCGCGCCGCGAAAACAGTCGTAGCACCCGATTCGGTTTTTGTAGGATTCGACGTTTCAGTTCATTTTTTGGAATGTGGCAAACGTTTTCCTAAGAGCGCAAATTTATGACCTCAAAAACAATGACGATGGGCTTGATTGTCGGCAACCGTGGATTCTTCCCAGATCATCTCGCCAAGAGCGGACGGGAAGAGATGCTGCGCGTACTGACCGCCGGCGGCATCGACGTAGTGGCTCTTTCTCCCGAAGAGAGCAAATATGGCGCGGTCGAGACGCGCGAAGAATCACGCCGATGCGCCGATCTTTTCAAGCGCAATCGCGATCGCATCGACGGCATCATCGTTACCCTGCCCAACTTCGGCGAGGAGCGCGCCATCGCCGACACCTTGCGCCTCGCAGATCTCCGCGTGCCGGTGCTGATCCAAGCCACTCCCGACGATCCCGCAAAAATGACGATAGCCTTCCGGCGTGACAGTTTCTGCGGCAAGATGTCGGCTTGCAATAATCTTCGCCAGTACGGCATTCCCTATTCCATCACCGCTCTCCACACCGAGAGCCCCGATTCAGCCGATTTTGCGACCGATCTGCAATGGTTCGCGGCGGTCTGTCGCGTGGTCAAGGGATTCCGTAATCTTCGCGTCGGTGCCATCGGTGCCCGCCCCACGGCCTTCAATACGGTCCGCTACAGCGAGAAGATTCTGGAATCTCATGGCATCTCGATCGAAACGCTCGATCTTTCCGAAGTCCTCGGCCGCGTTGAACGCATGAAAGACAACGACGATCAGGCCCAAGCCAAACTCTCCGCCATCAACAAATACGTCGATGCAAGCAGCGTGCCCGGCGCCGCTCTCCTGAAGATGGCGAAATTGGGAGCTGTCGTTGACCAATGGATGGCAGCGACCGAGGTCACGATCAGCGCCGTCCAATGCTGGACTTCGATCGAAGAAAATCTGGGTGTCGTGCCCTGCACAGTAATGAGCATGATGAGCAACGAACTGCTCTCCAGCGCCTGCGAGGTCGACATCTGCGGCGTCCTCGGCATGCACGCGCTGCAACTGGCTTCGGGATTCCCCTCCGCCCTCCTCGACTGGAATAACAATTACGGCACCGATCCGAACAAGGCAGTCTGCTTCCATTGCTCAAATTTGCCCAAACATTTTTTCCGTTCCGTAAAGATGGATTTCCAGGAAATCATCGCTGGCACCGTCGGCAAAGAGAACACCTTCGGAACCTGCGTCGGCTTGATCAAGCCGGAAAAGATGAGCTTCGCCCGTTTTTCGACCGACGACACCGCCGGAAAAATGCGGGGCTACGTGGGCCAGGGACGATTCACCGATGACCCGCTCAACACCTTCGGCGGCGCTGGCGTAGTCGAAATCGAAGAAATGCAGAAATTACTCCGTTACATTTGCAAAAACGGCTTTGAGCATCACGTCGCTGCGAATCTCACCCGGTCATCGTCTATCGTCACCTCCGCAGTGCACGAAGCTGCCACGCGCTATTTGGGCTGGGACATGTACTGGCACGGTGGAGAAAACGGAGGCTGCTGATGGCCATCGTCGCCGGCGTCGATTTTGGAACTCTCAGCGTGCGCGTCTCCCTGGTCGATAGCGATCGGGGAATCCTAGCCTCAGCGACCCAGGAATACCCGCTCCATCGCAAGCGAGACGATCCGGAATACGCCACGCAATTGCACGCGGACCACATGCGTGCTCTGGCCGCAGCCACGCAAGAAGTCATCCGCCTGGCCGGCATTCATGGCAATCAGGTCGAGGCAATTGCTCTCGATACTACTGGCTCTTCGGTCATCCCCGTCGATCGGAACATGCAACCTCTCGGGGAGTACTACCTCTGGTGCGATCACCGCGCCAAGGGCGAGGCGGCTGAGATCACCGCCGCGGCGCTCCGCGAAAACCTTGAAGCCATCCAGTGGTGCGGCGGCGTGTACTCGTCGGAGTGGGGCTTCTCGAAGTTGCTGCACTGGCTGCGGCACAATCCCTCGCTCCGGTCCGAGTTTGCATCGGCGTTTGAGCATTGCGACATGGTAGCCGCCACGCTGTGTGGCATCACCGAACCCGGCAAAGTAAAGCGCAGCATCTGCGCCATGGGGCACAAATGGCTGTGGAATGCGCAACTCGGAGGACTCCCGCCCGAAAGCTTTTTAGTGAAAGTCGATCCTCAGTTGCAGGGTGTTCGCGCGAACCTGGATGGCCAGTACGCCACCTCCGATCAGATTGCGGGGACGCTCTCCGCCGAATGGGCTGAAAAGCTGGGTCTCAAACCAGGAATCCCGATCCCCGTTGGCGCCTTCGACGCGCACTGGGACGCAATTGGAGCGGGCTGCCGCACTGATGACATGGTGAACGTCGTCGGCACTTCCACCTGTATTATCGGCATCACTCCATCGGTCAGCCTCGTGCCCGGCGTCTGTGGCGTGGTTCAAGGCAGCGTGCATCCTCAGCGAACAGGCATCGAGGCTGGCCTCTCCGCCGTGGGAGATATCTTCAGCGCCATCGCATCTCGTGCCGGTACCGATGTAAGAAGTTTGAGCGTGGGACTCGAAAAATATCGCGCCGGCCAGACGGGCCTACTCCGCATGACTTGGGATAACGGCGACCGCACCGTCCTCGTCAACCCCAACCTGCGCGGCGTCACGCTGGGCTGGAACCTGCAGAGCACGGCGCAAGACGAACTCTTTGCCGCCATCGAAGGGACCGCGTTTCACACTCGCGTCATCCTTGACCGGATGGCCGGGCACGGTGTGAACATAAAGCGTGTAATTAACGCGGGAGGCATTCCCCAAAAGAACGATGTCCTGAATCAGGTCTATGCCGATGTTCTCGGTCGTCCCGTGCTCGTTCCCGATAAGAGCGTGGTCAGCCTCGGATCCGCGATTTTCGCTTTTGTCGCGGCGGGCACCTTCAAAACCATCGACGAAGCCCAGGACAAAATCTGCCCTTCCCATAAGAAATTTTTTCCCGATCCATCGGCGCAACGAGTTTATGAATGCTTGTACCCTTTGTATAGCAAGTTATATTTCAGTCTTGGAGAAACCGGCCCTGCGGGCGCACCCGGATTGGGCGACGTGTTGCCAACTCTGCTTGCCGTCGCCGCCTCGTGTCGCCCATCGGTATAGAGCAACACTCCCGCCTGTCACCACCGTACCGAGACCGCTAGAAATGCTTTACTTCGTAATCCCTTCGGTTTCGAGCAGCGAATCGGTCTCCGCTTCAAGCTTGAGGTCCGACATATCGAGAAGAAGATTTCCCGGATTCGTCGCGTACGCCAATCCCGTCTCGATATCCAGCGTGCCTTCCCGGATCTTTTTCTCGATATCCCCGTCGAAACACTGCATCCCATCTTGTTCGCCCACCCGCATCGCGTCGAGCAGGGTCTTGCCATCGGCCTCGCCCTTCTCCACGTATTCACGCGTCCGCAGAGTCGACTTCAAGATTTCAATAATCGCCATGCGCCCGCTGCCGTCCTTGCGCGGAACCAACCGCTGCGAAACAATGTAGCGGAAGCTCTTCGCCAACCGGTTCCGGAGCGTGTGCTGTTCCGCCATTGGAAAGACACCTACGATTCTCTCTACTGTCTTCGAGGCGTCAATTGTGTGCAACGTTGAGAGCACGAGGTGACCCGTTTCCGCCGCCTCCATGGCGATCTCGATCGTCTCCTTGTCCCGCATCTCTCCAACCAGAATCACTTTGGGAGCTTGCCGCAGCGCCCCTCTGAGCGCCAATGCGAAGCTCGGCGTATCGCTGTGCAACTCGCGCTGGTTCACAATGCAGTTCTTGTGAGGATGCAGAAACTCGATGGGATCCTCGATCGTCAGTACATGATACGACTGCTCCAAGTTGATGCGGTCTATGATAGCCGCCAGTGTCGATGACTTTCCCGACCCGGTCGGTCCCGTGACCAAGACAATTCCGTTACGCAAACCGACAATCTTCTTCAACTCGACAGGCAGGTTGAGCGTATCGAAGTCCGGAATCTTATCTGGAATGACTCGCATGACGATCGCACACGATCCGCGCTGCATGAAGATATTGACTCGAAACCGATGAGTACCCGGCAAACTATAAGACACGTCGCACGAACCCAATTCCCTCAAGTTATCGAGCGCATTCTGGTTATTGCCCATCAGGTCGGCCGCAATCCGACGCGTGTCGTCGCTCGTCAGGGCGCGGGTTGCACCGGCCGGAGCCAGCTTTCCGCCGACCTCAACGAGCGGCGGCTTTCCCGGTGAAAAGAACAAGTCGCTGATCTTCGCCGAGCTCTTCAGCATCGCCGTCAGTAGGGCCTGCGTCACCGACGTCGCGGGCACTCCGGAATCAGCCCCAACGTTGGCCGCTCGCGGCACGGGAGTCAACTTTGGTGTTCCAATCGAGGAAGACATAAGGGGCAACTCTTTCATTACGGACGATCGAGGTAGGCGGTGATAAGAGTAAAAAGGTTCAGTCTTGCTAACATCTTATGTTCGAGGCAACACTTCGTGCGCGCGAGGGATGACTGAACATACCAAAGTTCCGCGCGCCCTCGGGGATATGCCTGCTGAGGTACAACACACTCTCTTCAAACCGCCCGGCCCGTGCGAAAAGACCATGTCATACCCCACGAGTAAAAGGCGACAATCATCAGAATATTTACCGGCATACCGAAGATTATGTACAGCACCGGCATGAACAAGACTGTCTTTTGCAGGAATAGCGCTTGCAAAAGCATCTGCATTGGCAAAAAGAGTGCCAGGTGGGTCATGGCGATAATCGTGAGAAATCCCTTTTTCGGTAATCCGAAATCAAAGATGTAGTAAGTCAACCCAAACAGCAAAGGTATAACCGAGATTAGCGCAATTCCCGCGGTCATAAGCCCTTCCATATAACTGTCGGGTGTATGAGGGAAACGGGCTGGCAAGAACACGAAATATAGTAACGCCGTCATCGGCACCAACAGCGACCCCCTCAGCAAATACATGACTGGAATGAGATTGTCCGACAGAAAGAAACTCGCACCAAAAAGCGCACCGGTGATGATACAAGCGCCGCCCCACACCGCAGCGGTGGGCAAAACGGGTTCCATGCGCAAAAACGGTATATCAAAGTTGATGAACGTAGTCAGGTGATGGGGGGTCAGTCCAATTTCAGCGCGCAAAGGCAAAACCCGAATTCCAAATTCGAGAATTAGCGCCCAGAATCGACAGATTCTCGGCAACAATAGCAGCCAGATTGAAGAAAAACAGACAAACAAACTGATCGCTGTAACCAGGTTTAAGGGACCTAGCCGAAAGTGGGCCAGCGCCCTATGCATCTCGATCACTCCACCACGATGTCCGCGGGGGAGGATCGGATCGCCTGGCTTTGGCAGCTCGCCCAGTGTGGCGATTCTCGGGCCATGCTCAAAACTCCCGGAAGAAGCCAACGCTTGGTCCCCCTCTCTGGTAGAACGGGCTGTGGTAGTAGTCGCCCACAACGTTGACTCCCCAATTCTTGCCGATCCACTGCCGCCAGGTGGCAGTTAGAGTCTGGCTTTCAAAATCACTCAAACTCACAGTCGGCCCGATGAGTTGGAATGCTTCTTTCCCGAAACCAACCCGAACCGTCACATAGTGCTCTTTGTTTCGTCCCTGAGTAAGTGCGACAAAGGCTGCCGGCGAGAAAACAGAACCCGGATTGCTGACATTAAATCGGATTCCCTCTTCAACAATCCACGGTTTTACAAAGTAGTAGGTGCTGCCTAAGAAGAAGCTGTGATCGCGATGGATATCTTTAGCCGCGTAATAACCCACGCCAATCGTGGTAACCAACTGCTTACGGCTCATCCATTTCTTGTTGATGAAAGCGTCCGTTCGGAAGCGCGGCCAGAAAAAGCCGCCAACACTCGACCCAACCGTCAGCGACCCAAACCAGTTCGGAGTAAAGTTGTATGTGTCTCCCGCCCCCAGATACACCCCGGCATCGCCGAATTCGTGCTGGCCGTTGACCTCGGCGTTCCAGATATTCTTGCCCGCGGTCACGCTTCCCCGGGCGTATCCGCCATCCCAATGTCCGAAACTGTTGCTTAGGTCTTGATAGTCGCCGCCCGCTTCCACAAAATTGTTTAACTGTTTCGATCCAATTTGCACGGGCAAGTCCGTATCCAGCTGCAGTGGAGAAGACTGCTCGGGACTGGGGACCCCCGGAACGGTCAACGCAACACCGGCGTAAGGTGCAGCATCCTGCCCTTGCAAATACGGCGCGGCAGCGAAGGCAACAAATGCCACCACGATAAGAGACGTCGCGGAATTTCGCTGTTGTGGGCGAGTAATTTTCATTGAAGGGAGCTCTCAGTCTCGAATCGAAGGTCTTTTCCGTCTCCGGCGATGATCATCCACGCGTCCTTGTCCCGGACTACCCTGGCCACACCCATGACGATCTTCGGCTCCGCAAAACGAGCGGCGGAAAGCCGCCAGGTTTCGTGATTCAACGTGTCAGGATGATTCGCGTCGACAGTGATAACTCCCGCGTTTTCAGATAACTTCCATTTCACCTGTTTTCGCGAATTCAAGAAGTTTGCCAGTTCGGTCATGGTGTACCAGCGAAATCGTCCCGCCGTTCTCAACCGTCCGGTCTGCTCCATCCAGCGATCCACGAGAGCGTGATATTGCAGAATGCCAGGGGGATGGAAATACACCAGTCTCACCGACTGTTGGTTCGAGGAGAAGTCTGTAATCGCCATGAGCCACCGCTCGATTTCCTCCGCGGAGTACCCTTCGGTGCTCATCTCCTCGAAACCGGCAGCCCGGTCGAGGTGAAGGATGGGAAATGCCCATACGTTCCGCGCCTCGCGTTTGCCGTTCCGGTATCCCTGCGTCGGACCCATGCCCGTGTCGCCGGTAAAGTAATACGCGACGAAGCCATGGGCTTGCAGCCAGTTTGTGACCCAGGGAGGTTGGTTTCCATTTGGCGCAGAATATTCAACCACCGGCTTGTTCGTAATCTGTTCCAGCGCGCTCTTGTTCAGTGCGAGGTACTTTTCCAGGGTTTTCGGATCGTCGGTCTCGACATGAGCGGAAAAGTAGTCATGAATCCAGCCGCCGTGGCTCCCAACTGAATAGCCGAGCCCCATGAACTTGCGTATCAGACCTTGGCTGACCAAGTTGTGCTCGACGTTGAAACCCCTCGTGTCGCCTTCTTGGCTGGCGTCCGGACCCGCCGTGATGTGAATCGAATACGGCCCCTGCTCCATGATTTTCCAGGAGCTCATCTCTTGCAGTGGCTTAATCGCCGCATTGGAATCGATGTGCCAGTTCAGCACCAACCCGCCGACTCCGTCTGGAACAGACATCAGATAGGGCAACGACAGAGCGTGACTGGCGAAATACTTCAGAAACACATGCAGCATCAATCCATCGGTATTGCCTTTCAGATATCCAAGGGGCAAGTTGACAAACAACACCGATCCCTTTCGGTAAGAACTCTCTCCAGCCACAAGCCCATTAGTCGACTGAAATAAGACTTGGCCACTATACTTACCTGAAGTCACAAAGCTCGGATACTGCAAATCGCCATACTTATAGCGCCTAAGTTCAGTCTCGAAGACTCCACCAGCAGAAGCTAAATCATCCTTCTCTACCCCGTTGCTGGTCTCTGGGTGAAACGGGTAGTACTTTCCTGGAGGGATCTCCATCTGCGCCACAACTGCACTCGTGCTACTCACGTTATTCCATTGAATGGTCTTATCACCAAGTTTGTCGTACAACGCGTAATCGACTCCGACCATGTCCGACATGCGAGACCGGCCGGGCGCAAAAGCGCCATTCAGGGAGAGAGTTCCGGCATCGTAGACCAACATCAACTTCCCTCCTTCGCCCACAAAGCGGTGCAGGGTGGCCAGAAATAGATCACTCGCCTGTTGATGGATTGAGTCCGGCAAGATCACTCCCGCACACTTCGATTCTCCCCACAGAGGACGGAGAAAATCCGAATCGTGCACTGGGACCACATGAAGACCTTCCTCGTTGCCTGCGTCCAGCCACATCGTCACTCGGGGGTCTGCGAAATTCGTGCCATCGGGCACCAGCAATAGAAGGCGATCGGCCGTTGACCGAAACCGGTCCCTCATCGCCCAAGAGACAAGCGACCACCCGACAAGAACAACCGCAGTCAAACCGATCACAACGAGGAGTGCTCGGTGGCGCCTCATACTTTAGCCACCACATGACCGTGCTCGCGAGCCCACAAGGTGCCAAAAACGACTACGCCCTCTTCCACTTCGATTTGCGGCGCGCTCACCGTCGTGGGATACTGTCGCGTCCCGCACCGCGTTCCGCCTGCGATCGAGAGTTCGCGCTCCGCAATCACTGGTCCGTGAATCCGGCAGTTCGGCCCGACCCGCATCTTGCTGGCGCTAATCAGGCTACCTTCCACAGAGACGCCGTCCTCAATCACCATGTCTTTTACGCTCTTCACGCTGCCACAAATTCGCGCGCCTGCGCGAATCCGTAAATTGCCTCGAATCACGATGTCCCGCTCCATAACCTGACCGGCTAGAACCTCGTAGTCGCCATCGTGCAAAAGACGCGGCAGCTTGCCTGCATTTGCGCTGGAAGGAACTGTCATCTCCTCCGTACTCGAGATGTCTTCAGCCGCCGGGCGCCCGATTTCGATGTGCGGGGCGTTCATCCTCGAGAAACTGCACTCATCACCCAGGCGTATACCTAAGTCCGAGGAAATACGTCCGTAGAGATTGCAGCCATATGCCGCAGTGAACATGCCGACGGCGTGAACCCAGCGCAGCACCTCGCTTCCGACACCGAGGGAAACTTCTCGCTCTCCCAGAATCGCGCGATAGCTGTTCTTCTCTCCGCCTCCGAATCCCCCGCCGGCATATATATCTTTCGAGAACTTGGCTGACGGCGGCACACTCAAATCCACTCCTGCCATAATCAAAACGGGATGGCCCGCCTCGCCCTCGGCGAATCCGCGAAGAAGCGCTTCGTCGACTCGGCCGAGCACGACATATTCCGCGCCGTCCGGAAGTATTCCGCCGTCGCTCGTTCCACTCGTCACGCAGCTTTGCAGAATTGGCTGCAGATTCTTGACATAACTCCGAAAGCTGTTCGCAAAATGGCGAATCTCCCCGGCATTTTGTTGCACAACCACCAGCGGCAGCGCATCTGACTTGCGGTGCAATTCCACGAGTGCCGGCACCAGCGGCAGCATGAACAGAAGACTAGCCACGGAAATCAGAGCCGCCACCGCGATATAGGAATTCACATTGCCTTCCGAAAGCGTTCCGTTTTGTCCCAGTGGAATTCCGCACCAGTGATCAGATCGCTCACTTGTGACACTGCGGCTCTCGACACCGAAAAGATACTGACGGCAAACCCTAGAATGAGGAAAGGTAACAGGCAGATTCGTTGGCGGGTCCCGTCGAGCCGCGAGGCGGCCGCGATTTCAAAAAACGCGGCGAGATTTCCCAGCGCCGCATAGGCCGTTAAAGAGAGAAGCGCGATCACGCCATGCAGCGGTGCGACGCCCTCATAGAACACACTCAGGGCCAGCACCCAACCCACCAGCGTAATCGGCGCCATGGCATACACGCCGAGCAATAGCGTTCCGTCAATTCGTTCGCGTAGCGTGGCGCGGTGATTGCCAAACAGCAGGCGCAGGCTGTAGGTGACCATCGCCTGGTTGTGGCCCTTCGCCCAACGCATAATTTGCTTGATGCGTACGGCCCAGTTCTCGGGCACCTCTTCGTAACACTCCGACCGATTTTGATACGCGGTCTTCCATCCATTCAGCAGTAGTCGATAAGTCAAGTCGGTGTCTTCGGTCAGCGAATTCTCGTTCCATCCGCCAATCTCTCGAAGCGCACTCAGCCTCACGCCCGCAACCGTACCTCCGTGTTGCGGCACGAGACGAAGATTCATCCGCGCCTGCTGATCGACCTGGTATCCGCCCGATCTCTCAAGGTCCAATAACCGGGTCAACAGGTTTGTGCCGGCATTCATCGGCACTACGCGGCCCATTACGCCACCGACTTCCAGGTCAAAGAACGGCGCGACCAGTTGCTTAATCAGCCCCGCGCCAGGAATGTAGTCCGCGTCAAAAATCAGGATTACTTCGGTCTCGACGAGTTCCATGGCATCTTTCAGCGCGGCCGCCTTGCCACCCTTGCCTCCGACGCGATGAAATGCCCGGATGCGTCCCGGATATTCCGTCACAAACTTGTCGATGATTTCCCGCGTACGGTCGGTCGACCGGTCATTTACCGGAACTACCAGCATCTTGTCTTCCGGATACTTCACCGCCATCAACGCGCTTAATGCGTTGGCAATCACCTTCTCTTCATTGTGAGCCGCCACGAGCACCGTTACCGGCGGCCAGTCTGCCGTGTCAATGTCGATATAGGGATGTCTTTGGAAACCAAACAAACGGTTCAACGTGAAAAAATAATGCCGCGCAGTGTAGACGCAGATGACGAAAACAATGGCGTACAGGACGGCAATCATCCGGCACAACCACAGCCCAGGTGCCGGTTGCGCGCCGTCACGCTTTACCTGCCACGGCAGCTTTGCTCGCAATTTTCTCGATATCGCTCTTTCGCCGCCGGTGCGCCGGTCTCGGCCCCAGTTTGAATTGTTGGTCCGCTTCTAAAAGCGGACTCTTTTTCTGATACCAGCGCCAGACGGACTCCACAATCCTCTCCGAACTGTGACCATCTCCGTATGGGTTCTCGCCTTCGGACATGTCTTGATATGCGCCTGCGTCGTTTAGCAGGTGCGTTGTCTCGTCGACAATCGCGTCGCGCGACATGCCAATGATCTTCGCCATGCCGAACTGCGCCGCCTCCGGCCGCTCCGTGAGTTTGCGCAGCACGAGAACCGGCTTGCCAAACGTCGGCGCTTCCTCCTGGATTCCCCCCGAGTCCGTCAACACTAAGAAACATCGGCGTAGCAGGCTGACAAACGTGATGTAGTCGAGCGGTTCCGTCAGATGAATTCGCTCGGTGTTTTGCAGCAGTGCATTCACCGTGCTCCGAACGTTCGGATTCATGTGCACCGGGTAGATAACCCGAATATCTGGATGCTTCCCAACCAGATCCTTCAGCGCAAGGCACATTTGTTCCTGATCCGCACCCAGCGATTCCCGCCGGTGCGAGGTGACCAGTACGAGACGAGACTTATCATCTGGGATTCCTGCAAGAGGCGTATTTTCCCAGGAATGGGGCAGCACACTGAGTGCGCGCAGAGTATCGATCACGGTATTCCCGGTCACTACAATCTTTTCCGCAGGAATGCCCTCCGCTAACAAATTCTCGCGCGCCAACGAGGTGGGCGCGAAGTGGATATCCGCCAGCACCGAGGCCAACCGCCGGTTCGCCTCTTCCGGGAACGGATCGTACAGGTTGTGACTCCTCAGTCCCGCTTCGATATGCCCCACCGGAATCTTGCTGTAATACGCCGCTAGCGCCGACGCAAAAGCCGTGGTTGTGTCGCCTTGCACCAGCACCATGTTTGGTTCAAAGCGATGGCATGCATTCTCCACCGTATCTAATACGCGTCCGGTCAACGAGTTCAGCGTTTGATTGGGACGCATCACCGCCAGATCAAAGTCAGGTTTAATCTTGAAGAATTGCAGAGCGCTGTCGAGCATCGTGCGATGCTGACCCGTATGAACTACCGCAGTCTCGAAGTCTTCCGATCGCTGCCGCAGAGCGTGAATGACGAGCGCCAGTTTAATTGCTTCCGGTCTCGTACCGAGGACCGCGATAATGCGGCACTTCATCGGGATCGCCCGCCGTTTCTAGCAGCCTAGAATTCACCATCCAAGCCTGTAGGGATTAGTTGCGGCAGGGACTTCGTGGATAGGATTGCCCTTCCACCGATGACTATCTATCTTGAACTGGCTATGTCGATTAAGTAAAGTTACCGAAGGTCTTTTTCATCAACAACTATAGAACTTTGGCCAGCAATAGCAAAGAAACGTATCGCGACTTACTCATCAACCGGAACCGACATCCGAATGATTCTTTCCACACTTACGCGTGTCTCATTTCGCTACACCGAGAATCACTTCACCAATTCACCGATTATCCTCTCGCGCTTGGTTAAAGTGCACAATTCGTCAATGGTTTCGGACACTTCGACCGTCACGCTTTGTGACACTACCTACTAAGCTGTGATAAGTAATGGCGAAAGGCGAATTATCCCGCAAAGTAACTAACAAGAAATTGCGAACTCGTGATTGCGGCCTCAGACGGCTGCGAGTTTTAGCACGTGGCTCGGTTCATACTCCACAATATATCCAGCCACCGCGCTCGCCGCCACCGTCAGCGGAGACGCCAGATACATCTGACCTGGCCCGCTGCGTCCCGGAAAATTCCGGTTCTGCGCGCTGATGACCACCTGGTCCGGACGAGTCGAGACGCCCGGCCCCGCATTGATACAAGCCCCGCAGCTCGGTTCGATCAGCCTCGCGCCTGCCCGCTCGAAAATGTCGATGTAGCCGCGCCGCTTTGAATACTCCCGTGTCTCCTGCGAGCCAAACTGAATCCAGAACTCGACATTCTGAGCCACTCGCTGCCCTTTCGCCAACGCGTCCGCCAACACGGCAGCATACATATCCATATCTTCATTCTTGCCAGCGGTGCAAGTTCCGCCGTATGCAATTTCGATTGGAACCCTTGCGCCCAACTCGCGCACATATTTTCCATTCCCCGGATCCCCCGGAGTCGCCACCATCGGCGCGATCTCTGCTGCATCCAGTTCGATCACGGCCGCATACTCGGCGTCGGCATCGCTATTCAGGCCCTCAATCACCCGTTCAGCGTCTTCGCGCCGCATTCCCCGTCGCTCCATCAAAAACTCCACGACTTTTTTATCCGGAGCGACAATTCCCGTAAAGCCGCCAATCTCTGCCGCCATATTCGTCATCGTCGCGCGCTCGTCCACCGACAACGCCTCGACCGCCTCGCCCGCATATTCCATCACCTTCGCCAGTGCCTTGCCGCTGCGCACATAATCCAGGGCCAAAATCTTCAGGATGAAATCCTTCGCCGTAACGTTCGCATGTCGTTTGCCGCGAATCACAATCTTCACCGATTCCGGCACCTTCACTCGTACATCCTTCGTGATCCACGAATTGAACAGGTCCGTGGTCCCAATCCCAAACGCAATACATCCGATCGCGCCCACATGCGGAGTATGTGAATCCGACCCAACATTCACCTGCCCCGGCAAAGCATAAGTCTCCAGCATCACCGAATGGCAAATCCCCTCCGAACCCTTGCGATCGGTCAATTCCCCGTGCAACTTGATTCCCTGCGCCCGTGCAAACTCCTCCTGCTTCACCTTCAACTGCATGGCCAGATCGAGCAGTCCCATCTTCTTCTTCTCTTCCGAAATCACTTCGTCCAAAAAGGTAAGATGATCCCGAAAGAACCGTATGCTCGAAGCATCGTTTACCGGAACATCCTTGCCCACATAGTGCTCATAAAAAATCGCAGCCATGGGAGTCACATACTCGTGGCTAAACCGCAAATCCACCGCAGTAAATCCCGAATCCCCCGGCTTCACATATCGAGTGCCAAGTTCGGCACTTGGAGTGGCGGAGGGCTGCCTCGAGCTCTTCATATGCCCCGCAAATATCTTCTCCGCCAACGTCATCGGACGCGTCTCCGTTTCAATCGCCGGAAGCAAAACTTTCCCCTGCATCCGCGCTACATTGAACGCAAACAACCCTCCATACTCAATCACCTGCCGCGTAATCTCATCCTCCCCGGCAGTAAACTCGCTGAGAGCAATCTCCTTCCCTGCGCGAATTCGATCAATCAAAGAAAAATCCGTCGATGTCAGCAGCCCCAGGTTCTGGCAATTCTGCTTGTAAATCCGCTCAATGTTCTCCGCAATCGCCAGCTGGATGCCCGCGCTCATCTCCGCATACGGAGACTGCTCCCGGCTCGATCCCTTCCCCCGCCGCTTCCCGCTCACCGAACAAACAAATCCGCCGTTCTTCACCTCGCCGCGGCCGATCGGCAGCTTGTTTCCACAGCGCAGCCCCGCATACGGAATCTCACCTAGCGTCCGGTCAAAATAAAAACAGTAATGCGCCGGAGTAATCTCATCCGTCGAAATATCGTCGCGCAGTTTGGGATTCTTCCCCGGGTCCGAACTATCCCAAGGCATATCCCATCCCGCCAGTTGTCGTTGGATCAGTTCCGGATCTTCGGTAAGAAAAAGAATGCGTCCCTGCAACCGCACTTTGTCAGGACGCTTGTCGATAGAACCTTCGAGCAAAGAAGAACTCACGCCAGTATTGTATCGCCAGAATTCTCAGGATGGCACACGACTGAACACGGTAATCCACGCCGATGCTGGCGACTCCCAGTGAAATTGATGGACGGTCTATAATTGGGTCCGAAACGCCTGAGGCCCAAGCCGCAGTGTGAAGTGGTAATGATTGTCCGGTTGCAACCGCCATGAAAGAATTCACAGGAAAAATCGCTGTCGTCACCGGGACGACCGGTATCGGCCGCGTCATCGCTGTCCGCCTCGCCAACGGAGGAGCGAAAGTCTTCGCTCTCGGCATCGACGCCACCGCCAATGAAGAGTTAACCCGCGACGCCGCTAAACTTGATTTTGCTCAGGATGGAGGCAGTCTTCAGGTCGAAACCTGTGACGCCACCGAACTCGAACAGGTCCGCGCCGTTCTTTCGAAAACCGTCGGCCGGACTGGCGGATTCAACATCCTCGTCAACGCTGCCGCCATTCATCCTTTTGGCACCGTTCTCGAAACCGACCTGGCCACCTGGAATCGCTGCCTCAGGGTAAACGTCGGAAGCATCTATGTCATGGCCCACCTCGGCATCCCCGAAATGAAAAAACGGGGTGGCGGATCCATCATCAATCTCGCCTCCGTTCAAGGACACGCCTGCCAGCGCGGCGTCGTCGCCTACGCAGCCTCCAAGGGCGCAATTCACAGCCTCACTCGCGCCTTAGCCCTCGACCATGCCGCAGACAACATTCGTGTGAATTCCATCAGCCCGGGTTCCGTCCGCACTCCCATGCTGGCGCGCTCCGCTGCGCACTTCGCCCCCGACCTTCCTGTCGACGAGGTATTTGCTCGCTTTGGTGCTGCTCATCCTCTCGGACGTATCGGTACGCCCGAAGAAGTCGCGGAACTCGCAGCTTTTCTGGCATCCGACAAAGCGGGATTCTGCACAGGCGGCGATTACCTGGTCGATGGCGGACTGCTCGCCGGCATCGGAGTGCAGTAAGCGCACGCTTTCCCAGGCAACAGTTACAGCCGGTTGGCAACCAGGCACACGGCCAGCATAAACAGGTACATGCCCGAAATTCCCGCACCCAGCACAAACGCCTGGGTTCGCCGTGGCCGTTTCCGCAAGTATGCCGTTTGCCCATAGACGATGCTCAAGGCCGGAGCGGACGCATAGATCAAGGCCTGCACAGGCGGCGCCCCACGATAGATTTTGGTGAGTACCAGGCTGGCGATGGCAAGCCCGAGAGCGCTTAAAATCGTTACTCTCGACGCGATGCGCCGGTCGCTCGGCGAAAGTTTTGGTCCACCAGCTGAGCATCTTTGCAGCATTGCGAGTGTCATTGTTTCCTCTCTTTGGCATTGGTTCGAATCAGAATTCCGACCTTGGGGTTGAAACTGTGGACGTAAATGCGCGTCGATCGCGCCACCAATCACGTCTACGACCAAGCCCACGGAAGCACGCTGGCTCGCGAGCACGGCGCCAAATTCCTCGCCGTAGCGCTCACGCCACCGCAGTGGATACAGTCGCAGCAGCCACCTCATGCGCTGGCCAGTCGACGCTGCCCGGTCCGCGCTACCGCCATCATCGAATCCAGACGCGCCCGCAATGCGCGCTCCCCGAGCGTTGTCAGTCGGTAGGGATTGCGCCGGTCTTCGCTCTTCAAAGGCTCGATCAGCCCGCGCGCCTCCAGCCGGGCAAGCGCCCCATACAGCGTGCCCGGCCCCAGGCGCACACCCGCAATCGCCTCGATGTCCTCCGTCATGGAGTATCCATGACGCGCTCCATCGGCCAGGCTCACCAGGATCAGCAAGGCTGGCTCCGAGAACCGGCCAAAGTCCGCCAGCTCCACTTCTTCGTCACTCTTTTTCATCTGTATACCGTCCCACGTAATACGTTGTGCGTATTACGCATTACGTTATACTACGCGCCACGTACTAGAGTGTCAAGGCTTGTCTTTACTTCGCCACAACTGTCGCTGTCATCTTGGGATGGATCGAGTCGAACACACTAAGTTCAACGAACCGCATCCCCGCAAGAACAAGTTTCGCCGCACCAACCCGGTCGACACATGACCGAAGAGGGCACGTTGGCGCGCCGAGAGGCGTCTTATCCGTTCGCTCGAATCATCTGCTCTGCATGCTTTCGCGAGGTTTCCGTCAGTTTAGCGCCAGACAACATCCGAGCCACTTCTTCTGTACGCTCCTCACCCGTAATCTGGCGGACGGTAGTCTTGGCCCGTCCGGCGGCTTCGCGCTTCTCGATCACGTAGTGATGATCGGCAAAGGTTGCGATTTGCGGCAAGTGCGTCACGCAGATGACCTGGTTGCCTTTGGATAGCCCCTTAAGTTTTTTGCCCACGGCCTCAGCGGCGCGGCCGCCGATACCGGTATCGATCTCGTCAAAGACGAGCGTGCGTTGCGCCGCAGCAGATTTCTTCTTGCCGGAACTATTCGTCCCAGTTTCGACGCTCGCCTTCAAGGCCAATATCACGCGCGACAATTCTCCGCCCGAAGCGATCTGTTCCAACGGCCGTATCGTCTCGCCCGCATTCGTCGAAATGCTGTACACCACCTGATCGATACCCGTTGGCGACCAGTGCGCTTCGTCGTCGTTTTCTTCGACCGCGATCCGGAAATTGGCGCGCATGGCCAAATCGTTGATTTCCGCCTCGACCAGTTTTTCCAGCTTCCGGGCGGCCTCCAGGCGTTTGCGGGATACATGCCGCGCCGCGACGGAATATTCTTGGGCCACTTCCGTCAACTTCGCCCGGAGCTCAAGTAAAACCTGATCTTTATTCTCCATCTCTCGCAACTTGTGCTGGATATCCTCGCCAAAACTAATCACTTGTTGGAGTGCGGTCCCGTACTTACGCTTCAGCCGGTCCAACACCGCCAACCGGTCCTCGATCTCGACGAGTCGTTCTGGAGAAGCCTGAATTCCTCCCGCGTAATCGCGCAGTGTCGCTCCTACATCCTCAATACTGATCCGCGCCGACTCCAGGGCCCCCAGCGCTTCCTGGAACTTTGGCTCAAAGCGAACCAACTCTTCGACATGCTTTTGTGCGGCTCGCAAGCTCGACGACGTGGAAGCGTTGCCCTCATACAACAGGTCGAAGGCGTTAATCGCCGCGCTATAAATTTTCTCCGCGTTGGCAAGAACGCGCTTCTCCGCTTCCAGTTGCTCGTCTTCTCCCGCTCGCAACCGCGCTTCCACAATCTCGCCCGCCTGGAAGTTCCACAGATCCAGCAGTCGCACGCGGTCTTGCTCGTCGTGCTCCAGTTGTTCAATGCGAGCACGAATCTGTTTCCACCGTGAAAAAGCCGATGAGACATATTTCAAATCGACTCCGGCGTAAGCGTCGAGCAGTTCCTGCCGCGCACCGGCATCAAAGCTCGCGAGAGATTCATTCTGCGCGTGAACGATCGCCAGGTGAGGCGCAATCTGTTTCAACACCGCGACCGTTGCCGGCTGATTGTTGACAAACACACGCCCCTTGCCGCCGGAGGCGATCTCGCGACGCAAAATCAGCGACCCGTTTTCCCCGTCAATACCGTTGGTTTCGAGGATGCCTTCGATGGCGCGAGCGGCAGTTCCTTCACTCTCAAAAACCGCGGCCACCACCGCTCGTTCTGCACCGCTGCGAATCACATCCGCCGATGCTTTTTCTCCCAAGAGCAATCCCAGAGCGTCAATCAGGATCGATTTACCCGCACCGGTCTCGCCGGTCAAAAGATTGAGGCCCGCCGCGAACTCGATCACGACGTTGTCGATCACCGCGTAATTTTCCAGACGAAGCTCGGCGAGCACGATATCCCTTCAGTCCCGGTCTTGGCCGCTTAATGCGATCGACGAATCTTACTGTCGTGCTTCCGTCTCACAGCATTTATCAAGAGGACCAGCGAAGCTCCAGCGAGCATCCAATGAGACTCTTCTCAGTCGCTCGCGCGCAGCATAACACACATCCGCGACCGAATCGCTTTTCTAAAATTTTGGCGCGCACACGTACTAGTGATTCCGGGAAATGCACATCTGATTTTGCCGCCACACCAACGCTTTCCAGAAGATGGGTTCATGCGAGCCTTCCCCCTATTCCTGATCGCCTTGCTGCCCTTTTGTGCAGCCTCTGCATGGGCCCAACGCGTTCATTGTTCTCCCTGCAATCATAGTTTTCACGACGTTCAGATCGGAACCTCCGATTCCTTCTCTTTTGAACTATCGAACACCGGAAACCAAATGTTACGCATTAGCTCAAAGTTGGTAGAAGGCAATGCCTTTTCTTTGAGCAAGCTCGTTTTGCCCGTAAAGCTCGCACCCGGCGAGAATATCCAACTGACGATTACGTTCAAGCCAACCGCAAAGGGATACACCGACGCCAAAGTGATCTTCGGCAGCAATGATCCGAATTCTCCCCTTACTATGCATTTCGCAGGTACCGGAGTCTATCCAAGCAGTGCGAGTTTGGCGGTTTCCCCTGCGACTCTGAATTTTGGCAACGTGACGGTCGGCTCCAGTTCCACGCTCCAAGGTACGCTGACCGCCTCTGGCGCCGCCGTAACCGTCTCTTCTGATCAATCGTCCAGTTCCGAATACGCGATCCTGGGAATGACTTTGCCGGCCACCATTCAGGCCGGACAAAGCTTGCAGTTCAGCGTTCAATTCACGCCAAACGCGAGCGGCGTAGCCTCCGCCAAGGTCGGATTTGTCAGTAATGCTGTCGATTCCCCCACCATCGAACAGGTAACGGGCAGCGGCGTGGTTGCGCAATCACATAACGTGTATCTCTACTGGAACGGCGACGGAACCGCCGTCGGATACAACATCTACCGCTCCACGATTCAGGCCGGTCCTTTTCAGGAGATCAACACATCCCTAGACTCCTCAACCAACTACACTGACCTCACCGTCGTCTCGGGAACAACCTATTACTACGTCGCCACCGAAGTAGATTCGGAAGGCCAGGAAAGTCCATATTCCAATGAAGTGCAGGCTGTGATTCCCAACCCCTAGTTCTCGGTCCGCTTCAACTGGCAACCGTGCAAGGAAAACGAATCCGCGGAAGCGCAAGTTTGCATTGACAGATGGGGTACCCTCGCCAGTACAGCCATCAGGCTGGTCTATAATCGTACGAGGGTCCTCCCAAAACCGATGCATTTTTCTTCCGTCCTTCTGTTGTTTGTCGGCGGCGAAATCGTTGATCTCGTCCTTCAGACCGGTCCGGTTGCCAAGGTTGTTCTTCTTCTGCTCATCGCCTTCAGCGTACTTTCGTGGGCCGTGATTCTCTCCAAGTGGAGATTGATCCAGCGCGCCCGTGCGCAGAGCGCCCGCTTCATCCGTGCCTTCCGAAAGGCACAGCGCCTCCAAGACATAGCTCCGGTCGCTGAGCAGTTTCGTCCGAGCCCTCTCGTCGGAGTCTTCGACGCGGCGGTCAACGAGTTCAAGCGCCAGATGGGAACGACCGGAACGATCCACAACCCCGTCGCCATTCAACGTGCGATGCAGATCGCTTCTTCGGAAGAGATCACTCGGTTCGAACGCAATGTTCCCTGGCTGGCAATTACCGGTGCGGTCACACCATTTGTCGGCCTTTTCGGAACCGTATGGGGAATCATCGACGCCTTCCACGGCCTAGGCACCGCGGGCGCCGCAACCTTAAGAGCCGTTGCTCCAGGAATCTCTGAGGCCCTAGTGACGACCGCCGCTGGATTGGCCGCGGCCATCCCGGCTGTCATCGCCTACAACCTGATTATCGGCGTCATTCGTGAGATGGCCTCCCGAAACGACGACTTTGCCCTGGAGATGCTGAACCTCATGGAACGTCAGCAAACGCCGCAACCCGTCGAGGCAAGACGCTGATGGCCTTCACCTCTTCCAACGGTCGCACGCAGACGGCCCTCGCCGACATCAACATAACGCCGCTCGTCGACGTCGTGCTCGTACTGCTCGTCATCTTCATGGTGACGGCGCCCGTGCTCCAATCTGGAATCGAAGTGAACGTGCCCCATACCCGCACTGTCAAGGAAATCACTGAAGAACGGCTCGTCATCAGTATCGATAAGTCGCAAAAAGTCTTTCTGGGCAACGAGCCCATCAACATCAACCAGATCGGATCGACGCTGAAAAAGAAGATTCGCGACCCGGGGCATCAGGCGATTTACCTGCGTTCGGACGAAGACGTTCCTTTCGGCGCTTTCGCCACGGTGATGGATGCGATCAAGCAGGCAGGCATCAGCAACGTCAGCATCGTGACCCAGCCAATGGATACGCATGGCGGCCATCGCTAATTTCGACGTCTATTCCGAGCACGGTCAACTCCGTCGGCCCTTGGTGTGGTCGTTTGGGTTACACGTCGCCTTCGCAGTCTGCGTTGTGCTCTACGCGGTGTTTATCAACGGATTCCACGGCACAGGATGGGGCAGCGGCGGTGGCGGAGACGCCATGGGAGCAACCTTAGTCAGCGCAGTTCCCTTGCCTGCCAATCCGTCGCAAACAACTAATGTGCTCGCAACGGAATCAAAGGGTCTGTCCAAATCTCAGCCTGCCGTTCCGGAAAAGGAACCCGAGGCGATTCCAATCCCCGACAAGAACACGAAGACCAAAATAAAACCCGCGCCAGTAAAGACCGCGACCGATCGCAAGGCAGAACCGGAACAGCCCGAGTCGAATCAGATTCCCTATGGCGAGGGCGGTCCCGTAAGCGGTCCGTATACGATGTCCGCTGGCGGGGCCAAGGGCGGCTTTGGATTTACGGGGAACGGCGGAGATTTTGGCAACCGTTATGCCTGGTATGTCCAAGCCGTGCAACGGAAGGTAACGGAAAGCTGGTTGAAGTACGAAGTAGACCCGAATATCCGGGAGGCGCGGCGTGTTTATCTGACGTTTGACATCGCGCGAGATGGACATCCATTTAACGTGCAAGTCGAACAACCCAGCGACGTGCCGTCCCTTGATCTCTCGGCGACCCGCGCTCTGCAACGCATTGATACTTTCGGCCCCTTGCCCTCAGACTATTCGGGAAGCAAAGTATCGGTCGAATTTTGGTTTGATTTTAAGAGGTAAAAGAGAGCGGATCCCAGGGGAAGCGTGGCACGAATGATTGTGTGGAAACGGGCAACTCGGCTATCTTGCTTTTACTGGTACGACGTCGACAGGGAGCAAAAAAATTGATCAGTTCGACTAGCCGTATCTATCGTCAAACCTTCACCATCATCGCCGTATTGTTCGCGCTGGCCGCTGCGAGCTCCGCTCAAGACTGGATTCGCACCGGCACCGGTCTTGGCGTCGAGCGCGTCCGTCTGGCGTCCGCCGATTTCAAGCCCTCCACTCAAGATCCTAGCAACCCTGCCCTCGTCAAGACCTTCAATGACACGCTCTGGAACGACCTCGATAACGCCGGAATTTTCGATCTTGTCTCCAAGAGCTTTTATCCGTTGCAGGAACCAGGCCAGCCCTCCGACGTCAACTTTAGCGCCTGGAATTCCGCGCCGCCGAACGCCTCCATGCTCGCCTTCGGCAACCTGGGGGCTGCGGCCGGTAAAGTCACCGTCCAGGGATGGCTCTACGACGTCAAGAATCAGGCTTCTCCGCAGGTGTTGGGCAAACAATATACAGACAACGCCACTCCCGACGCCGTGCGCGTCATCGCGCACCGCTTCGCCGACGAGATCATCTTTCGCCTGGGCGGTGGCGTTCCCGGAATCGCCGAAAGCAAGATCTATTTCGTCAGCAATCGCACCGGAACCAAAGAAATCTGGATGATGGACTACGACGGCGCCAACCAGCAACAGGTCACGCACATTGGCGGCATTTCGCTGTCCCCCCGCATCTCTCCCGATGGCTCGCGCCTTGCGTTCAGTTCCATCAGCAAAGGCAGTTGGGAAATCTTGATGTACTCTTTCGACCTCAATCGCCTCGTGAGTTTCCCGCGATTTGGCGGAATGAACCTTTCGCCGTCGTGGTCGCCCGACGGCAAGATTGCGTTCTCTTCCTCGCGCAACGGCTATCCCAATATCTTCGTCATCGACGGATCGGGAGGCAACGCCCACCGCCTGACCAACGATCAGGGGCCCGACGTATCTCCTACATGGAATCGTAAAACCGGTTCGCAGATCGCCTTCGTCAGCGGGCGCACCGGCGTGCCGCAGATCTATACTATGGAAGCCGACGGCACCAACGTCCAGCGTCTCACCGACCAAGGCTATGCTGTTTCTCCGAACTGGGCGCCGAATGGGCAGTTCCTGACCTTTTCCTGGATCCGCAAGTACGGTCCAGGTGAGCCCGGCGCGAACGATCTATATTTGATGGATATCGCCAGCAAGCAGTGGGTGCAGCTTACGCATGATGCTGGACGCAACGACTTCCCATGCTGGTCCCCCGATGGTCGGCACATCGTTTTCCAGTCTCACCGCTCGGGGAGCGATCAGATTTGGTCGATGCTGGCCGACGGTTCAAATGTGAAGCAGTTGACTACCAAAGGCGGCAATACACAGCCGAACTGGAGTTGGAAGTAGTTCGACCGTCTCTTCTCGGCGCGCCGCAGGAGTAGCGTCATGTAAGCGCCTTTAGGCGCTGAGGTTATCGCCCAAGAGTTTTTTGTCCAGTAGTTCAGTAGCACAGTCTCGCGGCTGGCCGAAAGTGCGCCCTACCGTGAAGCTGCAAGTTGCGAGCCACAATGCGGGCGCACAAAAAACTGGAGGAATCCGTGAAGCACGCAACAAAGAAGCTAGCAGGAAGCACGTCCGCCACTTTGACCAGAGGCGCCACCCTCGTACTTGCACTTGGGGCTTTCATGTTCCTGAGCGCCTGCGCGAAAAAGACCGCCCCACCCCCACCCCCGCCGCCACCCGCACCCACATC
>Ga0182012_10000271_pt1 | contig 59510 bp, 50 predicted proteins | sample 612S2SmetaG_FD_120486 | JGI IMG/M metagenome (GOLD analysis project Ga0182012, IMG submission 120486) | Permafrost microbial communities from Stordalen Mire, Sweden - 612S2S metaG | ecosystem: Environmental > Terrestrial > Soil > Wetlands > Permafrost | place: Sweden: Stordalen | collected... | reverse complement strand
TGCCGCGATGCCCAGAGGCACTCGCGGCTCGTGTGCAAAGAAAACGGCCGTACGCACACGAGGTAGTGCGAGGCACCGGATCATCCGGCATTCCCCACGCAATGGTTTTACGGTTTATCAACGCGCTCTCCCCGGCAAGATAAGCTCTATTGCCACCGTCGCCTTCGGATTGACGGCTTGTTCAGCCCGGTTGAGCCGAACCAAACCTCCAAAGACTTGACACTAGCATTGGGTGTCAGAACCACGCGCCTTCCCCGTACGCTTCAGCGCCGTCGTCTAGCCTGCGAGGTATTCGCTCACGAAGATCAATCCGCCCTGCAAACCGTCGCATGCCTGACGCTGCCGCGTCCACCGCATCTCACCCCGCGTTTCCTGACGATCGCGAGCCGCCCCTCTTGTTGGGATGAGACGAAACCGGTTCTAGGGTGTTTCGAACAAGAAGGGAACAGAAATAATTTTTGATTGAGGGATTGACAGCACCGAAACACCCCGACCGGAGGCGCGCCATCTGGTCGGCGTGCTTTCGCGTCGCTTTCGCGGGGATGACGTCCTGAGCAATCCGCGCTTCTCCCGCGAAGTGCGCGAAGTTCGGGGAGAGCGACCGCAGCGCCACCGCCGTCGCCAGCAGCGACGAATCTAAAACCGCTGCATCTCCCGCCGCACCTTGGCGAGAAACCGGCTCCGCTTCTCCGCTGTCGCGGTGTTCATGTGGTAGAGCGCGTGATAGCGCACCTTGGCTTTGCCGCCGGTGAACCAGGGCAGGTAGCGCTTGATGATCTTGCGCGGCGGATCGGCCATGCCGATCGCCTGCCAGCGCGGGCGGCCGTAGGTCGAAATCCCGGTGATGCGCCGGATGTGAAGCAATAGCGGCCGGGCCCTTCCAGGATCGGACAGGTCCATCGCGATACCCGGGCCGAACATCCGGTCGAACCAGCCCTTCAGCATCGCCGGCGGCCCGAACGACCAGGTTGGAAACTGCACCACCAGCGCATCGGCGGCCATCAAGCGCTCGACATAGGCCTGGTTGTTGGCGCGGTTGCGCTGGGCATCGTGGTAGTCGCGGCGCCGCTCGGCAGAGAGCACGGGATCAAAGCCCTCGGCATAGAGATCGAGCAGGTCAACGCTGTGACCGGCTTGTTTAAGCCCCGCCAGCGCTTCCTTCCGGATCGCGGCATGGAAGCTCTCGTCCAGTGGATGGCAATAGACATAGAGCACGCGCATCACAATTACGGCCTTTCGGCCGCAAAGCTGCGCATCTTGCCGGGATTGAGAAGGCCATGGGGGTCGACCTCGTGCTTGAATCCAAGCTGGTCGGCGTCGACCCGCTTGTAGCGGCTGCCATCCTCGACCGTGTAGACATGCGGGTTGGCGATGGGAACGCCATGGTCCTCGTGCAGCCGGATGATCTCGTGCAGCCGCTCCGCATCGCTGTAGCGCACCACCGGCAATCCGCTGCAGGTGACGTGGCCGCTGAAGCGGATGAATTCCAGATGCTGCAGAACTTCGTCCCCAAACATCGTTTGCATCTCGGCGACTTTTTCCAAGAGCTGGCCATGCGGATAAAGGCATTGCAGATAGGTGACCGAACGATCGGATTTGAGCACCTGCAGGGTGGTATGATTCCAGCTGTATTCGTAGAGCGGAACCTGGCCGGGGCCGTCATCGGTCGGCATCTCCAGCGTGATCCGGCCGCGGCCCCCGAGCAGAGACTCAAAGCTCTCCAGCGAGGGCTCCGCGATCATCGCGATCAGGATGCTCTGGCCGTCGGGACAATGGGGTTTCAGCGCGCCAAAATAGGCAGGCAGTGGCCAGGTCACTGGCGAGAGCAATTTCTTGACGATGCCGTCGGCGAGCGCCGCCTCGTAGCCGAAGGCCACCGCCTCGATGAAGTCATCGAATGCGACCACGACGTCGATCCACCTCCAGGCCGGCGCCAACGGCATTTCCAGCGCCGTGATGATGCCGGTCGTGCCATAGGCACGATTGATCTTTTGGGCGGCATCGCCGCGCAATTCGATCACGCGCGGCACCTCCTCAAGCGTAACCACGCGCGCGGCCAGGATGTTGCCGACCTCGCGCAGGCCGCCGTAATTGACCGAGCCGATGCCGCCCGATCCACCGGCGACAAATCCGCCGATGGTCGCGGTACGCTTGGTGGAAGGATGCATCCGCAGCTCCCAGCCTGACGGCTGCAATTCGCCGTCGATGACGTTCATCTTGGCGCCGGCACCGACCCGCAGCCTGCCCGGTTTGACCCATTCGATGGCATCAAGGGCGGTGATGTCGAGCAGCACGCCGCCCTGCAACGGCACCGCCTGGCCGTAATTGCCGGTGCCGCCGGCCCGCACCGTCAGCGGCACGCGATGGCGCGCGCAGGCCGCAGCGACCCGGATGACATCGGCCTCGTCACGCGGGACGACCATCAGGTCGGCCGACTTGCCCTCGAGTTGCTCGTTCAGCACCGGGCTGTACCAGAAGAAATCGCGCGAGCGCCGGCGCACGATTTTGGCATCGGTCACGACAGGAATATCGCCGAGATCGGCGACCAGTTTTGTGAGAGCGTCGGACGGCAAATCGTTCACGTCCCACCTTCCAGCCGCGCGGCACTCTCGCCGCCCGCCAGTTCAGCTGTGACCTTCTCCGATCGGACGACAAAGCCAAAGCACTGGCGCACGTTGTAAAGGGTTGCCGCCAGGCAATAGTCCGGCGAGGTGGTGGCGGTGCAGTCTTCCAGAAGCAGGCAGTCATAGCCGCGAAAATTGGCGTCCTGCAGCGTGCACAACACGCACTGGTCGGCGTTGACGCCGGCAAACAGCAGCGTGGTGACGCCGAGGTTGCGCAGGATGCTGTCGAGCTCGGTGTCCTGAAAACCGGACATGCGGTATTTGGCGACATGGATGTCGGACGGCGCCGCCGCGAGCTCGTCGACCACCGCGGCCGACCAGCTGCCTCGCTCCAGCACCTTGGCGCCGGAGCCCGGCAGCTGGTCGCCTAGGCCGACACCTCGGCCGGTGGGATTATAGACGTGCAGCAGCGCCGGGCTGAGATTGAGGCGGTCGGGCCGGTTGCCCCAGTTGAGCCAGATCACCGGCACATCATGGCGGCGCAGCGCGGGCAACAGGCGCTGCAGAGGGGCGATGGGCGCTCGCGCCGGCGCCACATCGACACCGATATGGCCGAGCCAGCCCTCCGGATGACAGAAGTCGTTCTGCATATCCACCACGACGATGGCGGTGCAAGCGAGGTCGAACGTCACCAGCTTGCCGTCCGCCTGCACCGTGATCGGCCGTGGAACGTCGGGCCAGCGCACCAGATCGGCCCGCCTCTCCGACACCCGCCAACGATTGCGCGGGCTTGCGCCCAGCGGTCGCAATTCCTGGTCGTCGTTGTCAGTGCTCGGCGCGAGACTCATGGCTTAAAGGCCCTGCAGGATGCGGATGTCGTCCGCATCGAGCGCGACGCGCTCGCCACCGCGGATCAGCTCGGCAAAGCCTTCGTTCGGCGTCATCACCGTCAGCGTGTAGAGCTTGCCGGGACCGGTATTTTCGATCACATGCTCGGAGCCCGGATGCAGCAGCAGCGAAGAGCCCTTCTTGATGGGGAGCGCCTTGCCGTCGCAGCGCGCAATCCCTTCGCCGTGCAGCACATGGAAGAATTCATGCGCCGTGGCATGTTCGTTCGGCGGCGTGGCGCCGCCGGCCTTGAAGATTTCGATCACGAAGATATTGTCGATCGCATCGGTCTTTGGATCGAACAGCATCACGAAATAATTGCTGTCGGCAGGCGAAATCCGGAATGCCTGCGCCTTGCTGATATCCGCCACGCTGAATGCCATCCGGCCTCTCCTTTAACGCTGGCTTCCCTTACAACTATCGAATGCCGTTCGCGCCGCGATCCGCGACAGCGGATAGCGGCTGATCTCGTCGATCAGCCTCACGAGCCGGGCGGCCGTGCGCTCGACGGTGATCCCTCCGAGCTCGGCGCTGGCCTTGGTGGCGTCGCCGCAGGCGCCCTTATGATGAAGATCCTGGGTCTGCCAGCCGAAGCGGACAGCTCCCTCGGGGCTCAGCAATTCAGACTCGCGTTCGATCTCCACCGAGAGAGGAACAAAATTTTCGGCGCGGTCCATGTCGACGAGTCCAGGGTGAAGATGCAGCATCACGCTGGTCTCGCTCTGACCGCCATGAATGCCATGGCGATTTTCATCGGCGTCGTAGAGCGCATCCATGTCGATCAGAGCCGGCCACATCACCGACAGCGCGAACATGCCGAGCTTGACGCGCAAGTCCCGGCAAACAATATCCAGAAGCTGTGGCTGGCCGCCGTGGGAGTTGAAGAACAGGATCTTGCGAAGGCCGGCACGGTGCACGCTGGCGCCGAGTTCGAACCAGACCCGCGCCAGCGTTTCGTAGGATAACGTCAGGGTGCCCGGGAAAGCCAAGTGCTCGTCGGACTTGCCGACCGGCAGCATCGGCAGCACCAAAGCGGGGCAATCGGCCGGCATCAGTTCGATCGTCCGCGCGATGATGCCGGCATTGATCGCGGCATCGACGCCAACCGGCAAATGAGGGCCGTGCTGCTCGACCGCGCCGACCGGCGCGATCGCCACCACCCGCTCGGGGTCGAGCGCGGCGAAATCCTGCGTGGTCAGATCCGCCCACCAATGCGATTTAGGGGCCATGCGTCAATCGTCTCCGGCTGGCAGGCCGCGCGATCCGCGCCGAGCTGATCCGCCAGCGATCGATTCAGCACGGGAGGGGCGTATCTTGGAAGCGCTTTGATTCGGCAAGTCCGTTGCCTTTTCGGCAACATCTGTCATCCTGCTACTTGAGCGCTTCCATGAAAGTCATGATATCGAGGCTCGCTCTGACCTCATCCTTCGAGACGCATCGCTGCGCGATGCTCCTCAGGGCGAGGACCGGGGAGACTGCCGATATGATCAAGACTTCGGAAGCGCCGAGCTAGTTGCCTCGGACCGAACATGCTGCATAGCCGGTTGCTCACCTATGTCGACGAGGTTGCCAGGACCGGATCGATCCGCAAGGCTGCCAGTCACCTCAACGTCGCGGCGTCCGCGATCAGCCGCCAGATCCTGGCGCTGGAGACGCAATTGGGAACCCCGCTCTTTCAGCGCCTGCCGAAGAAACTGATCCTGACGGCGGCGGGCGAGGTACTGATCGGCCATATCCGCCAGACCCTGAAGGAATTGACCCGGGCCCAGGCCAAGATCGAGGAACTCAAGGGATTGCGGCGCGGCGAGATCACGGTCGCAATGATGAGCGGACTGGCCTCCAATCTGGTGCCGGGTACCGTGAAGCAATTCCGTCTGTCCAATCCGCGGGTCAAACTGACCCTGACGCTTTTGACGACCGGTGAAGAAATCCAATCCGCGGTCGCCAATGGCGAGGCCGACCTTGGCATCGGCTTCGACTTCACCAAGGACAGCAATCTGAAGGTGCTGGCCCGCGCCGTCGGCAAGTTGGGGGCGGTGATGGCGCCGAACCATCCGCTGGCCAAGCGCGCCGGCATTCGCCTTGGCGACTGCATGGATTATCCGCTGGTCGTGGCTGATGGCAGCACCGCGATCAGGCCTTATCTGGACGCGGCCTTCACCCGCGTAAAGCTTGATCTGCAGCCGATCATCGAAACCAATGCCATCGAAATCATGCGGCATGCCGCAATCCTGGAGAACGGCATCACCTTTCTGACGCCCTTCGACATCGAATTCGAGCGCCGCGCCGGACGCCTGGTCTATGTCCCGGTGCGCGAACTCTCGCAGGATACCCAGGCGCTGATGCTGATCGGTCACGAACGCGGCAGCAGTGCCATCGCCAGCGTGCTGGCGGAAATGCTGACAACGATGATGCGGGAGGCGGCGGCCTGACCCTTTTCGCTCACGAGCCTTCCTTGAGAAACGGAATGATCGCCTGCGCCAGACGTTCGGGCGCAGAGAACTGCGGGGCGTGTCCGGTCGAAAGCGAAACCACCCGCGCACCCGGCGCCAGCGCCTGCATCACGCGCTGCACGGCTAAGATCACGGAACGATCATCCAGAGCCTCGACATAGAGGCGGGGAATTTTGCCGTAACGTTCGGCGCTCGCGGGAGATCGGACGGCGCGGCAGCCCTCGCCCTGCGGAGTCAATTTTGCCGCGGCGACCACGGCTTCGCTCTCGGTGCAATCCTGCAGGAAATGTGCGATCGCGGCTCTCGCAGGAACGCGCGATACGCAACGATCCGCCGACCATTCGAGGTGCGGCCAGATCCCCGCGGCTTCCGGATATTGCGTGATGACCGAGTTGACGATCTCCTCAAAACTCTGTCCGCCGGGCAGCATCATGCCGGCAACATAGACCAGCCTGGACACCTCAGCCGGCCACCGCTCCGCGAACGCGGTCGCCAGCATCCCGCCGCCCGAATGCGCGACCAGGCTGACCGGAGCGGCGCAGGCGTCGACCACGTCGTGGAGATAATCAAGCCAGTGTTCGAAGGTGATATCAGCGGGATCGGCGCCATCGACGCCATTGCCTGGCAGATCGACCGCGCGCACGACGAAACCAGCGGCTTCGAGATAGGGCATCAATCGGGCCCAGGCCCACGACCCCTGCCAAGCTCCGTGGATCAGGATGACGGGATCGAAGTCAGACATTTTGGGCGACGGAATCGAATGAAGCGCCGACGATTATTTGTAGGTCCGCCGGTACATCTCCCTGAGATGCCCTTCGACCGTGGTCGGCGAATATTTCGGCGTTTCGCCACGCGCAAGACACGACGGCAAACATCTGACTTCCTGGTCGCAATTTCCGGAGTAGAAAAAGGGTACCGAATACCGCTCACGTCCGGACGCATTGACGACGCGGTGAACGGTCGAGCGGAAGCGATCATTGGTCCAGCGCGCGATCATATCGCCGAGGTTGACGACAAAGGAGCCGGGGATCGGGGTGGCATGAATCCACTCGCCCACGGTCTTGCCTTGGACCTGCAGGCCACCGAGATCATCCTGCAGGAGAATCGTGACACCGCCGAAATCGCTGTGCGCGCCCGCCCCCTTCTCGCCGGGAGCTGCATCGGCGGGCTGCGGCGGATAATGCAGCAGCCGCAGCGTGGCGTGCGGGTTGGTGCAATAGGCAGCGAAATAGTCCTCCTCCAGATGGAGCGCCAGCGCCAATCCCTTCATCAGCGTTTGGCTGAGGGCCAGCATGGTGGCGAAATAGGCCTCGGTCACCGGCCGGAAGTCAGGCAGGCCGGCGGGCCACAGATTGGGGCCATGGTTGAAGCGCCGCGCCACCACCCGGGGATCGTCAAGCGACAGCTCCGGTCCGATATAGAAACTCTCCTTGAGGTCGGGCGGCGCGCCCGCCTCCAGCGTCTGCGCCCGCATCGGCTCAAAACCGCGCTGACAAAAAGACAGGCTCTTGTCGACGGCGCTTTTGGCCGCCGCGGGCAGATCGAAAAAGCGCCGGCTTTGCTCAAAAAGCGACTCAATCAGGCGCTCGGGGACGCCATGGTTGATGATGTAGAAGAAACCGTTGTCCAGGCAGGCCGTGCGAAGACGTTCGGCGACAGCTTGGCGGTCGGTCAGGGAACGTGACGACAGGCCGCCGATATCGATGATCGGCAAAGCGGAGTCCGGCACATGGTTGGCTTTAAGCGTAGCTGTCACCGCGGGTGCCATGGCGAAGGTCCCTTTGGAGCATTCCTCAGGCCGAGAAGATGAAGACTCTCGCCCGTCATTGCGAATTTTGTACCCAGTTTGAGCCGGCAGGACGCGCTGCTTTGAAGCAGGGCGACCACAAGGGTCGCCCCTACACGGTCGACATGGCGTAGGGGCGCCCTGTCTCAGCCACGCGATGGTCGAAAGGTGTCGGCGCTCAATCCAAGACGCCGACACCTATTTTCTGGCGTTGCTTTCCCGGTTTATTTGGGAACGCTGCCGTCGATCCCCTCAACGTAGCTGCTGAGCGAGTTGAAGGTCTTGTCATCCATCTGAGCGCCGGCGGCAACCAACTCCTTGCCGGTGTTGTCCTTGATCGGACCAGCAAACGGCTTGAGCTCGCCGGAAATAAGCTTGGCCTTCTTGTCTTCGAAGACCTTGACGGCCTCGGGGGGAATCGCGGGATTAAGCGGTGCCATCACGACCATTCCCTCCTTCAGACCCCAGCGCGTGTGGCGTTCGCCAGTCCAGGTGCCGTCCAGCACCTTCTTGGTTTCAGCGATGTAATAACCGCTCCAGTCTTCGGTGGTGCCCGAAAGCTGCGCCTTCTTGCCGAAGCTTGACATGTCGGCATCGATGCTGAACGCGTAGGTGCCTTTTTCCTGCGCCGCCTGGATGGAGGCGGGCGAGTCGGTGTTCTGCGCGACGTTATCGGCGCCTTGCGCAATGAGCGTATCTGCCGCCTGGCGCTCCTTACCAGGATCATACCAGGTGTTGACCCAGATCGCCTTGGTCTTGACCTTGGGATTGACCGCCTGGGCGCCGAGCGTCATGGAGTCGATGTTTCGGATGACGCTGGGGATCGGGAACGATCCGATGAAGCCGAGCGTGTTGCTTTTCGTCATCTGGCCGGCAATGGTGCCGATCAGATAGAAGCCTTCCTCAAAACGCGGCTCATAGACGACGATATTCTTGGCGGTCTTGAAGCCGTTGACGTGCTCGAATTTCACGTCGGGGAACAGCTTGGCGACCTTCTGCAGCGGCTCCATGTAACCGAACGAGGTTGCGAAGATCAGCTTGTACCCGTCGGAGGCAAGCTGACGAAATACGCGTTCGGAGTCGGCAGTCTCAGGGACGTTTTCCACGAACGTGGTCTTGATCTTGTCGCCCATCGCCTTTTCGAGGCCCAGCCGGCCCATGTCGTGCTGTTGTGTCCAGCCACCGTCGCCGCGCGGGCCCAGGTAGACGAATGCGACCTTGAGGGGCTCGGCGGCGAACGTTACCGCCGGCAGCATCGCGATCAGACCTGTCGCGACGCCCAGACGGAGTGATTTCAAAGTTCTACTTGGATTCATGATGCTTACCTTTTGGTTTGGCTGGACTGTTTGGGGAGGATCAAGCCGCGAGGCCCCATCTCACGCGGCCGAATGGAAGCTGTGGCCAAGCGAGGCCGGTTGGTTCAGCAGGATCGTCTTGGGATCGCGGCAGATGATGACCAGGACGATAATGGTCGCCGCATAGGGCAACATGGACAGGAATTCTGTCGGCACCGGCAGGCCAAAGCCTTGCGCGAAAAGCTGGAACTGGGTCACGCCGCCGAACAGATAGGCGCCGATCACCACACGGGTCGGCTTCCAGGTGCCGAATACGACGAGCGCGAGCGCGATCCAGCCTTTGCCGGCCGACATGCCCTCAACCCACATCGGCGTCTGCACCAGCGACAGGTAGGCGCCCGCGATGCCCGCCATCGCGCCGCCAAACAGCACGGCGAGATATCGCGTGGTCAGAACCGGCTTGCCAATCGCATGGGCGACATGCGGGGACTCGCCGATCGCCCGCAGCGTCAGTCCCATTCGCGACTTGCTCAGGAACCACAGCACCGCGAGATAAAGCACAACCGACAGATAAACCATGATGTCATAGTGGAACAGCAGATCGCCAACAACGGGAATGGCCGTCAATAGGGGAATGTGGATCGGCTCCAGCCGATCCACCGGCAACCCCGCCAGATCGTGACCGACGAAGGCCGACAATCCGATCCCGAACAGGGTCAGTGCAAGGCCGGTGGCGACCTGGTTGGTCTGCAGATTGAGCGTCAGAAATCCAAATACCAGGGAGAGCGCCATGCCTGCGGAGGCCGCGGCCAGAAACCCGACGGTATCGCTGCCGCTCGCGCGCGTCGCGGCAAATCCAGATACCGCACCGATCAGCATCATGCCCTCGATACCGAGATTGAGCACGCCAGATCTTTCGACGACGGTTTCGCCAAGCGCCGCATAGATCAGCGGAGTGGCAGCCACCACCGTACTGGCGATCATCGGAACCAGAGGATTCATGCCGCTTTCTCCAACTTGGTCGCCATCTGAGGCGTCTTGTTCTCCGGCGCGGCGACCACGCGTTTCAATCGGAAAGTGATGAACAGGTCGGCGGCCAAAAGGTAGAACAGCAACAGCCCCTGGAACAATCCGGTGATCGCCGACGGCAAACCCATCCCCATCTGCGCCGACTCACCCCCGAGATAAAGCAGCGACATCAGGAGCGCGCCGAATATGACGCCGATCGGATGCAGTCGTCCGATCCAGGCCACGATGATCGCGGCAAATCCATAGCCCGGCGAGATCTCCTGCTGCATGCGTCCGATCGGGCCGGCGACTTCGCAAATCCCGGCAAGTCCGGCGGCTCCCCCGCAGAGCAGCAGCGCGATCCAGATATTGCGTTTCTCGGAAAATCCCGCGTAGGCCGCTGCCGCCGGCGCCAGCCCCGCCACCTGCATTCTGAAACCCGCGAAGGTCTTCTGCGAAAACACCCAGGCAATAATCGCGAGCCCGAGAGCGTAGACGATGCCCCAGGTCACCCGCGTTCCGCTGATCAGCACGTCCATGGTTTCGGCGTCGCCGAAGCCCTGCGACTGCGGGTAATTCTGCCCCTGGGGATCACGCCATGGTCCGTGCACCAGCCAGGACAGCACCAGCTGGGAAATATAGACCAGCATCAACGTCACGAGAATTTCGTTGGTGTTGAAGCGGGTGCGCAGGAAGGCCGGGATGGCGGCCCAGGCCATGCCGCCGAGGATGCCGGCCAGCAGCATCAGCGGCATGGCAAGGCTGGAATCGCTTTCCCCAAACCACAGCGCGACGCCGCCACCTGCGATCGCACCCATGGTGAGCTGCCCCTCGGCGCCGATGTTCCAGACGTTGGCTCGGAAGCCCAAGGCGAGACCAAGCCCGCAGAGCAGCAAGGGCGTCGTCTTCAGCAACAGCTCCCCGATGCCATAGGTGGAAGACAGCGGCTTGATGAAAAACAGATAGAAAGCCTCGATCGGATCCTTGCCCAAGAAGCTGAACAGCAGAAATCCGGTGATCAGCATGGCGGACGCTGCCAACAAGGGCGACACGATACTCATCGTTGAAGAAGGCGTAGCGCGACGCTCAAGCCTGAACATGTGCCGTCTCCAATGGGGCTCCGGCGGACGCGGCAGGGGGAGCTGCCTTGTCGCCAAATTTCCCGCTCATCCACGTGCCAATCTGTTCGATGGAGGTCTCAGCAGGCAGAACCGACGGCGACAGCCGTCCCTCGGCGATGACCGCGAGCCGGTCGCTGATGGTGAATAGTTCATCGAGCTCTTCCGAGATCACCAGCAGCGCCACACCCTGGTCGCGCAGGTCGATCAGGGCCTGCCTGATCAGCTGGGCCGCGCCGACATCGACGCCCCAGGTCGGCTGCGCCACGATCATCATCTTGGGCGCCAGCATGGTCTCCCGGCCGACGATGAATTTCTGGAGATTTCCACCGGAAAGACTGGATGCGACCGATTGCTCGTCGCCGCATTTGACCTTGAACCGCTCGATCACGGACTTGGAAAACGTTCGCATCACGCCGGGATGGATCAGCCCGTTCTGTACCATGCCCTTGCGGGCGCCGGTCAGAAGCGCGTTATAGGCCAGGCTCATCGGTGGCACCGCGCCGCGTCCGAGCCGCTCTTCCGGGACGAAGGTCAATCCGACGGCGCGGCGCTGCGCCGGATGGAGATGGCCGACCGGCTGCCCCATCAGCTTGATCATCTCGCCTTTGCTCAACCGCTCGCCGGAGAGCGCCGTCATCAGCTCCTTCTGGCCATTACCGGAAACGCCGGCGATCCCGAGGATCTCGCCACTTCGCACCTGCAGAGTGATGTCCTTGAGCGTGGTGCCGAACGGGTCAGGCGTGGCCAGTGACAGGTGATTGACATCGAGCCGAATTTCCTTGGCTTCGCGCGGGGTCAGATGGCATTCGGCCAGCTCGCCGCCGATCATCATGCGTGCCAGGCTCTCATTGGTTTCGTTGCGCGGGATCGCGGTGCCGCTGACACGGCCGCCCCGTAACACGGTGGCGGTATCGCACAGCGCCCGGATTTCATCGAGCTTGTGACTGATATAGAGGATGCTGCATCCTTCCGACGCCAGGCGCCGCAGGGTCTTGAACAGGATCAGGACGGCCTGTGGGGTGAGCACGGAAGTGGGCTCGTCCATGATCAGGAGCTTGGGCTCCTGCAGCAGACAGCGCACGATTTCCACGCGCTGCCGCTCGCCCACGGACATACTGTGAACAAGGCGATAGGGGTCGATCGGCAGCCCATATTTCTCGGATACTTCCGTGATCTGAGCCGCCAGCCGCGCGGTCGGAACCGGCTCGTCCAGCGCCAAGGCGATATTCTCCCAGACCGTCAGGGTCTCGAACAGGGAGAAGTGCTGGAAAACCATGCCGATTCCCATGCGCCGCGCCTGCGAGGGAGCGGCGATGGTTTCATACTGATCATTCCACAGGATAGTTCCGGCATCCGGCTTGGTGACGCCATAGATCACCTTCATCAGCGTGCTTTTGCCGGCACCGTTCTCACCCAGCACCGCATGGATCTCGCCGGGACGAACGCTCAAGGAAACGCCATCGTTGGCGACCACGCTCGGATAGCGCTTGGTAATGCCGGTAAGCACCAACCGCGGCTTCAAGTCTTCAAATCCCGAATGGTCCATGATTCCAATCAGCCTCGCCCACGAGCAAGCGGCGCCACAGAACGATCTCGACGCGCTCGCAAAACACAAGCAATCCGCGCGCCAAGTCGGCAAAGTGGGCGGGATTCGTCCCGATATCGCCGGGCGCGGGCATGAACCCCGTCAAAGAATCGATGAATTCGCAACGTCCCCGGGCGATATTGGCCCTTACCCCCTTGGGAGGGCGTGAGAACCGCGACCGCCCACGCTTGTGTGCCGCACGATTCCGGCGGTGAATGGCTAATCGCTGTGCAGCCCGCCCACCGGCCGCTACGCTGCGGCCGAGTCGGGTCGCTGGCTCGCGCGCAGGGAAGCCTCCTGGCCGGGGCGCCGAACATCACACCGCGATTGGAACCCGCAGCAGAGTAGGCGTATGAGAACCTGGATTCGCGATCCGATCGCCATGCTGGCCGAGGCCGGCCCGCGCGGCCTTGTGGTCGAGGACGGCAGGATCGTCGAGCTGGTCGGCCGGCAGGGACCTGAGACGCCCTGCAATCATGTGTTCGATGCGGGGCGGCACGTCATCCTCCCCGGCCTTGTCAACGCGCATCATCACTTCTTTCAGACCCTGACGCGCGCCCATCCGCAGGCTCTCAACAAGAGCCTGTTTCCCTGGCTGCAGCAGCTTTATCCAATCTGGGGCGCGCATCTTAACCGCGATTGTTTTCGCCTCGCCGTGCGCGTCGCGCTGGCCGAGCTCTTGATCTCGGGCTGCAGCACCGCATCCGATCATCTGTTCGTCTTTGCGCAGGACATGGCCGATGCGGTCGATATCGAGGCTGAAGAAGCTGCTCAACTGGGAATGCGCATGACGCTGACGCGCGGCGCCATCAATCTCGGATTTGCCGACGGCGGTGTCGCCGACCCACGATTGATGCAGAGCTACGATGCGGTGATCTCGGACTGCGAACGGGTGCTGGCCAGATATCACGATCCCCGCGAGGGCTCCTTCACGCGCGTGTCGCTGGCGCCCTGTGCGCCCTTCAACGTCACCCGGCAGCTGATGATCGATACGGCCGCGCTCGCCGACAAGCACGATTGCCTGCTTCATACCCATCTCGGAGAAACGCAGGACGAGGATGATTACTGCCTGCATCACCTGGGCTGCCGCCCGCTCGACTACCTCGAGCAAGTGGGCTGGCTGAACCCAAGGGTCTGGCTGGCGCACGGCATTCACTTCGATGCTGCGGAGATTGGGCGCCTCGGCCAGCATCGCATGGCCGTTTGCCACTGCCCTACGTCGAACATGATGCTGTCCTCGGGCGTCTGCCGGACCAGGGATCTGGAGGCCGCGGGCGTCACGGTCGGTCTTGGCGTCGACGGCTCCGCCTCAAACGATAGTTCCAACCTGATGGAGTCGGTCCGCCACGCTTTTTTGTTGGGACGGCTGACCTACGGCGCCTCCTCCTTCACCCATCTGGACGCGTTGCGATGGGCGACCGAAGGATCGGCCAAATGTCTAGGCCGCAGCGATATCGGCAGGATTGAGCTCGGCCGCCAGGCCGACCTCGCCTTTTTCACCCTGGACGAATTGCGGTTTTCCGGCGCTGGCGACCCGATCGCAGCGCTTGTGCTCTGCGGGGCGTATCGGGCCGACCGCGTCATGATTGCGGGGCAATGGCGCCTGACGGAGGGTATTCCGGTCGGAGTCGATCTGGCGCGGCTGCGTGACGAGCACGAAAAGGCAGCCAAGGCATTCCTGACCTCCGGCTAGCGCCGTCTCTCATCATCCGCACGATCGCGTATACAATGTGGCGCATTATTGTACAATTCTGGGATATTTCTGCTTAATCACTGGTCACTGACACGACGAGATCCGCTAAATAGGGCTTTCATCGTGCTCAACGGATCGGCTTGACCCGGATTTCGCTTCGACCCTAAAGTTTTCCAAATTCCGGCTGCAATGGGTAAATGCCTGGCGTCGGATTCCAGCACGTTTTGCGGAGTCCTCCATGGCCAGAGACGGAAACGCGTATCTTTCAAGCCTTCGCGATAGCCGTTCGATCTATATCGATGGGCGAAAAGTAACCGACGTCGCAGTTGATCCCTGCTTTCGCAACGTGGTTGCGACCATATCCCGCCTTTACGATTTTCAGGCCGCCCCGGAAAATCTCGAACAAATGACCTTCGCCTCGCCGACCAGCGGCGAACGGGTCAACTTGGCTTGGCTGCTGCCAAAGACGTATGGCGACCTGGTCAGGCGCCGCCAGGCCATCGAAACATGGTCCGGGCTGTCCTGCGGCATGATCGGTCGCTCGCCGGATCATGTCGCCTCCACGCTGGCAGGGCTGCGGATGGGGCTTGCCGCATTCCGCGACTACGACCCCGCCCGCGCCGCCGCGCTTGAATCCTATTTTTCCTATGCGCGCGACAACGATCTGTTCCTGTCCTACGTCATCATCAACCCGCAATCAGACAAGGCCAGATCGGCCGGCGGCCAGCCCGATCCGCATCTGGTTGCTTCCGTCGTCGATGAGGACCGTGAAGGGATCACCATTCGCGGTGCGAAAATGCTGGCCACCAGCGGCATCATGGCGAACGAACTGTTGGTCGCGGGTTTCCAGGCCCTGCAGGCTGGTGATGAGGCCTATGCCTTTACCGCCGTAGTGCCGCTCGGTGCCAAGGGCCTGACCCTGATGTCCCGGCGCAGCTACGAACAGAACGCGACGTCGGCCTTCGATTACCCGCTTTCGTCCCGGTTCGACGAGAACGACGCGGTGGTCCATTTCGAGGACGTCAAGATTCCCTGGGACCGCGTATTCGTCTTCAAGGACCTCAGGATGGCTCAGGCGCAGTGGCACGACACCAGGGCCCACGTGCTGCAGAACTATCAGTGCATGATACGCCTGATGGTGAAATTGCGATTCATGCTCGGACTGGCGCGCAAGATCGCCGAAACCAACAACATCATCAATTACCCGCAGGTACGCGAAACCCTGGGGTTGATGGCTGCGAAGGTCGGCAACATTGAAGCGCTTGTGATTGCGATGGAATTGAAGGGCGAGAAATTCGGGGAATTCTATGTCCCGGACCGGTCCCTGCTCTGCACCGCGCAAGTCATCGCGCAAATCACTTATCCGGAAATCACTGATGCGATCCGCTCGCTTTCAGGCGGCGGCATGATCATGGTTCCTTCCTCCTACGCGGATTTCGCGACGCCGGAAACCAACGCCATCATCCACAAGACGCAGCGGTCGACGGTTGCGACCTCGGAACAGAGGGTCAAGCTGATGAAGCTGGCATGGGATGCGGTCGGCTCCGAATTCGGCTCGCGCCATCTGCAATATGAAATGTTCTATTCGGGCGCGCCTTTTGTCACGCGCGGAAATTCCTTCCGGTTTTTCGATTGGGACGGCGTCAAGGACGGTGTCGACCAGTTCATGAGCTCTTACGGTCTGCCTGAAAACCGTTCGCATCTTCCCGACGCCGCCGAGTGATCGCCCGTGCCAATTGCTGGTGAGATCAGTCGCGACGAAATCAGGCGTCTTGCCTTTGTCGAGCACGGTCCGAGCTCGCTCCGGCTGGTCCAGGACGGACCGCTCGCGGACCTGTCGTTTGCCGCCAAGGACCTGATCGATATCGCGGGCTTCAAATCGGCGTGGGGCAACCCGGACCGTTTGCGCGACGCGCAGCCGGCACTGACGACCGCCCCCGCCGCCCTGGTGCCGCTGCTGGCAGGAGCGCATCTGGTTGGAAAGACGCACACTGATGAAATCGCCTGCGGCATGTTCGGGATGAACCCGCATTTCGGTACGCCGATCAATTCGAAGGCGCCTGCCCGCGTTCCCGGCGGCTCATCGAGCGGTTCGGCCTCGGCGGTCGCAGCAAGACTCTGCGATTTTGCGCTGGGTACTGATACCGGCGGATCGATCCGCGTGCCCGCCAGTTTTTGCGGACTTTATGGTCTGCGTACGACGTTCGGCCGCTTGTCGGTGGCGGGTATCATGGCCATGGCGCCGAGCTTCGATACCGTCGGCTGGCTCGCGCGCGATGCGACGACGTTAAGGCGCGTCGGCGAAATCTACTTCGGACCCAGCGGCGCATCGCCCCCAGCTCGGTTGATGCTGGCACGCGACGCCTTTGATATCCCAGCGCGCGGAATCGGCGAGGCGCTGCTGGCGGTGGCAAAAACGCTCGGGAAGTCGACCGAGGTGACGCTGTTTACGGAAGGGGTTGAATTCTGGCTTGAGACCTTCAGGCCGCTACAGCTCACCGATCTCTGGTCCACCCTCGGTGCCTGGAGCAAGGCGCCGGGCCGCAGGCTTTCGCCCGCGGTGGCCGAACGCATCGACCTCTCCTCATCCGTCGATCCGGCCAAATTCGCCGCAGCGGTTGTCCGGCGCGAAACCCTGACCGACCGGCTGGTGAAGCTATTGGGCAGCGATGGCGTGCTGATGCTGCCGACCGCGCATGACCTTCCGCCGCTTCGCGACGCGCCGGTATCGGCACAGATCGAATTCCGCGAGAAGACGCTGGCTCTGACCTGCGTGGCGAGCCTGTGCCGGTTGCCGCAGGTCAATATCCCGGCCGTTGTGATCGATGGCTGCCCGGTCGGACTGTCGCTGATCGCCGGCCCGCGCGGCGATCAGCTTCTCTTGGACCTGGCTGAAACGATCGGAACTAGCTTGCCAGCTTCGTTGCAGGGAAAATGAAGACCAATAACGAGCGCGACTTCATCGGCTACGGCCGGACGCCGCCGGATCCGCTCTGGCCGAACGGTGCGCGTCTGGCTCTGGTGGTCGTCCTCAACGTCGAAGAAGGCGCCGAGCCGTCGATCCCTGACGGCGATGGCGCAACGGAAACGGCCCTGACCGACGGCATTCGCGAAGAGGTGCCCGCGGGCACCCGCGATTTCGTCGCCGAATCGCTGTTCGAATACGGCTCGCGCATTGGTTTCTGGCGGATCGTCAACCTGTTTTGCGAGCGCGGCATCCCGCTCACGGTCAACGCCTGCGCACGGGCGCTTTGGCGCAATCCGGAGATCGCGCAATCGATCAGGGAATTCGGCTTCGACCTCTGCTGTCACGGCGATCGTTTTGTCCGGCATTTCCTGCTCAGCGAAGAGGAAGAACGAGAGGTCATCGCGCGCGCGGTCGGCGGCGTCGAACAGGCGATCGGGCGTCGTCCGCTGGGCTGGCAGAGCCGCTATTCGCCAAGCCAGAACACCCGCGCGCTGCTGGTCGAACACGGCGGCTTGCTCTACGATTCCGACAGCTATGCCGACGACTGGCCCTATTGGGTCAAGGTCGGCGAGCGGCCGCATCTCATCGTGCCGCACAGCTTCACCAACAACGACAACCGGCTCGCCACCGCGAAGCTCGGCACGGCCAATGATTTTTATGATCATCTCGCTTCATGCTTGCGCGTGCTGCATGCGGAAGGCGCGCACCACCCGCGGATGATGACGGTCAGTCTTCACAGCCGCGTTTCCGGGCAGCCGGCGCGGTTCGAGGCCGTGAGGCGGTTTCTCGATTTGGCCGCCGGGCTTGACGGCATCTGGTTCGCCGGCCGCAGCGAGATCGCCCGCCACTGGATCGCCATCCATCCGGCGGAGCAGTGGCGATGAAGGCCAACGGAAGCATGCTCATGACCGGAGGGCTGGTCGCCGACCCGGCATCGGGAAAAGTCGATCGCAGGGACCTCCGCATCGAACGGGGAAAAATTGCCGAAATCGGCCCACCCGGCACGCTTGTCGACACCGCCGCCGTGCCGTACGATGCTAGCGACCGTCTGATCGTGCCAGGCCTTATCAACGCCCACACCCACGGCCACGCCAATCTGATGAAGGGTGTCGCCGACGCATGGACGCTGGAAGCTTCGCTGACCAACGGACCGTGGCTCGCCGGAACGCGCGACCCTGAGACGATCTATTTGTCGACCTTGCTCGGCGCGATCGACATGCTGTCGAAGGGCTGCACCGCCTGCTTCGATCTGGTCTATGAATTTCCCATTCCGACCCAAGCGGGCTTGCTGGCAACGGCAAGAGCCTACGCCGATGCCGGCATGCGCGCGGTGCTGGCGCCGATGGTCGCCGACCAAAGTCTCTTTCAATCGATCCCCGGCCTGGCTGAGGCGCTGCCGCCGGAGTTGCGAACGGCGGTTGGCCGGTTCGAGCTGGCCAGCGGAGATCGCATCCTCGCCGCCATTGAAGCCATCGTGGCGGCCCGAGCCGAAATGCCCGACGGCATAACGCTCGCCATTGCCCCCACGATCCCACATCACTGCTCGCAACCCTTCCTGCGCCACTGCATGGACATCGCAGACCGCCATGCACTCCCGATCCACATGCACGTCGCGGAGTCCCGGCTACAGGCCGTGGTGGCACGACAGATCTACGGCCGATCCGCGGTCCGCTATCTGGCCGATCTCGGAATGCTGCGGCCGGGCTTCACCGCGGCGCATGGCGTGTGGCTCGACGAGGACGATCTCGACCTGCTGGCCGAACACGGCTGCTCGATCGCCCACATCCCCGCCAGCAATTTCAGGCTGGGATCCGGCACAGCCCATGTCAGGCCGATGCTGGAGCGCGGCATCAATGTCGCTCTCGCCACCGACGGCGCCAATTCCTCCGACGCTCTGAGCCTGTTGCAGGCGATGCGGCTGGCGTCGTTTGGCGCCCGGGCATTCGCCGGCCCGCGCGACCGCTGGCTGCGGGCGGCCGAAGTCGTCAGGCTGGCCACAGCGGGCGGCGCCAAGCTCCTGGGGCTTGAAGCCTGCGGCCGGATGGAACAAGGCGCCTGCGCCGACCTCGCTCTGTTCGATCTCAACCATGTCGATTTCATCCCTCTCACCGATCCCATCAATCAGCTGGTAACGTCGGCGGATTCGGCGACTGTGACCGATGTGATGGTTGGCGGCGCGTTCAAGGTGCGCGATCGGAAAGTCGTTTCGGTAGAGGTGTCCGATCTGCGCGGCCGCGTTCAGGACAGCGTCGCGAGACTCGCCGGGACAACAAGCGAGGCGCGGGCTATGGCCGGCCGGCTTGAACCACATGTCGTTGCCTTTGCCGAGAAGATGTCGCAAACGCCGCTATCGATCGAGCGGTACATCAGGCCGACGGGGTGACCTGATGCTTGCGAACAACTCCGAAAGCCCCGATCTCGCCGAGCTCGAGCAGCGGGTTCGTTTCGAACTGGATTGCCTGGGATATCCGATCCAGCCATGGGTGGCGCCACGCCGCAAGGACGGCGCCGCAGTGCACGACGTGATCATCGTCGGCGGCGGCCAGAGCGGCATATCGATTGCCTTTCGGCTACTGCGCGAACGGGTGAACAATCTGCGCGTGCTCGACCGCAATCCACCGGGCCTGGAGGGGCCGTGGCTGAGATTCGCGCGGATGCATTCGCTGCGAACGCCGAAGAGTGTGACGGGCCCTGACCTCGGGATCCCCAGCCTGTCGGCGCGCGCCTGGTGGCAGGCCTCTTTCGGCGAACAGTCCTGGAAAGGATTGCACAAGATCCCGCGCGAGCGGTGGCAGGCCTATCTTGCATGGGTGCGCCAGACCATCGGCATCGAGGTCGACAACGGGGCCGAGGTCACCGACATCGAGCCGCTGGACGATGGCCTGCTGGCGGTCCATGCCAGAACGGGCGGCGCCCCGCAGACGCTTGTTGCCCGCAAAGTGGTGCTCGCGACGGGGATCGAAGGATCCGGATGCTGGTTCGTTCCAAGCGCGATCACGACTGCGTTGCCCCGGAGCTGCTATGCCCACACCTCGGAATCGATCGATTTTGCCGGGCTGGCAGGCAAGTCCGTGGCCGTGATCGGCGCCGGAGCCTCAGCCTTCGACAACGCCGCGATGGCGCTGGAGGCTGGCGCGGCATCGGTCGAGCTGTTTGCCCGCAGGAAAGCGCTTCCGACCGTCAATCCGAACCGCTGGATGGAGTTTGCGGGATTTCTCCGTCATTTCGGCGACCTCGATGATGCCCGCAAATGGCGTTTCATGAAAATCATCTTCGACATGAACCAGCCTCCCCCGCAGGACACTTTTGATCGGTGCAGCCGTCACGGTCATTTTGTCATGCGACTCGGCTGTCCACTGCAGGCGATCCGCTTCGAGAATGACAAGATCTGGCTAGCCACTCCGCAGGGAATGAGGGCCTTTGATTTCCTGATCGCGGGTACCGGCTTTAGCGTCGATCTCGCGGCGAGACCTGAATTGGCACGCTTTCACGACAAGATCGCCCGCTGGTCCGATCGTTATGTTCCGCCAGAGGGCGAGGAGCATTCGCTGTTGGGTGCCTATCCCTATCTTTCCCCCAGTTTCCAGTTCATCGAGAAGGTCGACGGGTCGGCGCCCTATCTGGCGAGCATTTTCAGCTACACCTTCGCGGCGATGCCGAGCCTCGGCTGTTCTGCCGGCATTTCCGCGCTCAAATTCGGCGTCGACCGGATCGCTGCCGGCATCAGTCGCGGGTTGTTCGTCGAAGACGCCGACGCCCATCTGCAGTCGCTGCGCGACTACCGGGAGCAGGAGCTTGAGATCGCTGCAGTCCGCGCCAACGACAGTGGCGAAAAGTTCGCATGAGCGATTTTGACACCCAGCCAAACATCAGCCTCAGGGATCCACGACCATGGTGAGCGTCGAAGATCGATCCCGCAGGCTCATCGAATCGGCTCTGAAGATAGAGAGGCCGTTCCAGCTCGACGAGACCTTGTGTCTCTACAGTCCGCAGGACAATGTCGACGCGCTCACCCATCCGCGCATCGCCGAATGGCTGGATTTCATCCGCAACGATTACGAACCCGAACTTCCCGAAGCCGAACGTCGGGTGCTGCTGTTCATGCCGTGCACCAAGACCAAGCCTTATCCCTTCTCCTCCGAGCACCTTTCGATCAATCAGCGGCTGTTGGACGAAGGCTACCGGCCGTCCGCTCGCCAGAATCTGCCGCGGGAACTGCAGGCTCGGCTCGAACCGCCGTACTCGACCGACGTACTGAACCTGTCGCCATGGATCGATGACCGCGGAACGGTCCTGCACCGCATGGTCATCTCGGAGCCGATGGCGGTCGTTCCCTATGAGCATATCGCGGAATTCCGCGGCAAGGCTTCTCCGGCGGTGGCCTATGATGATCCCGGGCTGTTCGAGAACAGGGGCAATGCGGTCTCACCCTGGCGACCGGACTCGACCGCCATCCGGATATCGGCAACGCGCTGGAAGTGGGGCGATCAAGAGCGCCGCCAGTATGTCGCCATGCATAATGAGATGGCGCGAATAGTGGCTGAGGTCGTCTTGCGGATCGGCCACCATTACACCGACATCATTTCCTGGGTCGCCCCGGGGCTCACCCACCGAAGTTTCGTGCTGGCGCGCGACGAGCGCTCAATGCACCATGTCGCCGCGTCGCGGAAGGCCGGCGGCCGAACCCTGCAGCTGGTCGGTGCCAACGATCATCTCGCCCCCGAGCTCAGGATTGCCTGCCTTCCGATGCCCGAGGATTGCAGGAACGCCATCGCGCGGCTCTCGCGCCGCCTCAAGATCGATATTCCCAACGCAACCGCGATCTACGCACGCGGTGGCGCCAATGCGACGCCACTGGCTCTGCCGGAACTGCTGGATGTCCTGGTTCAGCGATTGGCGCGCAACCACATCCCTGTCAAAGGAACCGCAAGCGATGGCCGCATTGCCCCTCAAGATCGGCGTTAGCGACACCGACCGGACCAGGCCGATCGCCAGCGGCGAGGTATCCATCACGGGCGTCGACGCCGAGGTGACGCTGATGGGCGTACAGGCCCTGTTCAACCGGCAATTGACCGAGCACACGTTCGACTGCTGCGAGTTTCCGCTCTCGTCCTATCTGAGATCGCTGGAGCACCCGGACCGGCCCTATGTGGCGGTGCCGGTATTTCCCTCACGGCACTTCCGCTTCTCGAACGTCTTCGTCAATACGGCCAAGGGACTACGAAAGCCCGCCGACCTTGCCGGCAAAAGGATCGGCGTTCCCGTGTTTGACATGGCCGCGGCGGTCTGGCTTCGCGGCATCTTCCAGGATCATTTTGGGCTGCCACGCACCGCGCCGATCTATGTCTCCGGCGGACTGGAGGCCGCGCGGAAGGGCGACGAGCATCCGCAATTCTACCCCGCGCGCTTTCGTCACCAAGAGAGGCACGACAAGAGCCTCGCCGTGCTGCTGGCGGAAGGCGAGATCGATGCGCTCTATACGGCGCGCGCCCCCAGCACCTGGCCATCAGCCCATGTCAGCCGTTTGTTCGACGATCCGATGCAGGCGGAGCTCGATTACTTCTCCAGGACAAAAATCTTTCCGCCGATGCACCTGATTGCGATCAAGCGGCAGCTGGCCGAAGCCAACCCTGGGCTGACGATAGCCATCTTCAATGCGTTTGCGAAAGCCCAGAACATCGCCAGGGAGCGACTATTCGACTCGGCCGCGCTGTGCACCATGCTGCCCTGGCAACTCGAGAGCCTGCTTTTTGCCGAGCAGCGGCTTGGCAGGGACTACTGGCCGGTCGGACTGGCGAAGAACCGTTCTGCGCTCGACGTGGTCATCCGCTATATGGTCGAAGACGGCCTGATCGCGTCGGCCTATTCGCCCGAAGATTTGTTTTCTGACGCCGAAGTCTTGAAGACCTAGATCAGGTTTTCGTCGACATTTATTGCCACAGCAACCGCAGGCATCCCGTCATCGCGAACGAGATGACCGTCGCACACACGGCACAGCCGACATTGGCTTCAATGGCCTCGAAACAGCGCTCGATCGTTCGTCGCACAGTCTATCCCTCACGAAATCCAGCCACCTAACCGTCCCGGCGGCAGATGATCACCCATCGGCCCTCGATTCTTCCGAAAGTGTCGGGCATAAATATTGCTTACAGGTTCACGAACCAACGAATGCACGACAAAATCGTTTCAGGATCGATGACGGATTTGGGAGATACTTGTGAGCGACATTCCAGTCATTGACGTAGCTCAATTGCTCACCGGTTCGCTGGAGCAGGCGCGCAGGGTTGCAAGCGAGTTGGGCCGGGCGTGCCGGGACGTCGGCTTCTTCTACATCAGGGGACACGGGGTCCCAGAAGCCTTGATGGCCCGCGTCTTCGAATGCTCGGCTAACCTCTTCACCGGACCGGCTTCGGTGCGAGAGGCGGCCTCGTTCAGCGGCCCCGGCGGCAACAGGGGCTACATCCGCCTTGGCGGCGAGGCGCTCGATCCCGGCAAGCCCGCCGACGTCAAGGAGGCCTTCAATATCGGCCTCGAACTGGCGCCGGATGACCCCGAACTCGTTGCCGGCGCGCCATTCCGGGCCGCCAATCTGTGGCCGCAGATACCGGGCTTTCGCGACACCATGCTGGATTATTTCAGCCGGGTCTGGCGCCTGGGACGCGATCTGCATCGTGGATTTGCCCTCGACCTCGGCCTTGAGCCAGACTTCTTCGAGAGCAGGCTCGACAAGCCCATCGCGACCTTGCGCCTGCTGCATTATCCGCCGGTCGCAGATCCCCTCCCCGATGGCCAGCTCGGCGCTGGCGTCCACACCGACTATGGCAACGTCACCTTGCTCGCCACCGATGCGGTCGGCGGCCTGATGGTGCGGGATCGCAGCGGCCGCTGGCTTGACGCGCCGGTCGTGCCCAACGCTTTTGTCTGCAACATCGGCGACTGCCTGATGCGTTGGTCGAACGACGTCTATTCGACGCCGCACAAGGTGGTCAGTCCGCCCGGCGTTGACCGCTATTCGGTGGCTTTCTTCCTCGATCCGAATCCCGACGCCATGGTGGCCTGTTTGCCAACCTGCGTCAGCTCGGAGCGGCCGGCAAACTACGCCCCGATTACCGGCGCGGACTTTCTCCGCTCCCGGCTCGAACCGACCTATGCGTCACAAAGGCCCTGAGCGCGCGGCCCCTCTTCGATCGCAGCTCGGCACCTCCATCGCCCCGATATCTTCGCATCGCAGCAATATCTCGCTCGCCCTCCACGCCGCGCGAAAGTAGCCTTGAACCTGATGGACCCCTGGGCGTATCAATGCACGACGCAAATCAGTGAGCCCCTGAGGCGTTGGTCGGATGCCATGCTTACTTCGAATACTTGCTCAACTCGCTCTCGAGCAGCGGACATTATTCCGACCTGATTCCGGCCTAGCCGGAAATTCGGCTTTTGGGAGTTTCGCGCTCGCGGGTAAGCGAACCAACTTGATTGTTGCGCGTTCACTTCAAACCGAGTGATGGCGTGAGGTTCACATGAACTGGTTCTACTGGGACACCGGATGGTCCTTGGTTTTCGGGACCATGGCCTTCATGACGGTTGTCAGCCATCCGGATTCGGTCATCGTTGAGTACCATGCGACAGACCAGCCACGGATCGGCAAGGGCCTTCCCAACCTCAGAGTATTGATGGCGACAGTCGCGACTTCGGCCCTTACAGCCTATCGGCGCAGAAATCATGCGCCGGACATCTAGAGCACCGATGCGCAAATTGACCGGGCAGGATGGGTTATCAGCTTAGAAACGACGCGAATAATCTCGCGATGGCTTGCCGGCGCGTTTGCCGCGTTTACCCTCCGTTTACCATGATCGGATTAGCTCTGGGGCGTGATGAACCGCTGAGGCAGTCGCATGTTCAAAGAAGGCTCCTTCAGGGAAGGCCCCCCGATTTTCTACGACGCCCCCGCCGACCTCAAGAAATGGCCCTCGCTCAACAGCCAGCGGCTTGAGGAGAAAACCCGCCCCTATCTGGTTTTCAACGGAACGCTCGCCGACTGCATCAAGGAATTGCTGACCAAGCCGATCAAGCAGATCTCGCTTTACGACATCGTCACCGAGCTGCAACCGGCATTCGAGCGCAACGTCCTGTCTCCCGGCGACGCCGCCGAAATTGCGATGCGAAAAGATTTTCCGCGAGACTGAATAAAGAATATTTGGTCCGGAAAGAGACGGCTTTCACCCGCACGACCCGACGTGGCGGACTTCGGATCGGTCCGCCGACGCTTCGGTGCGGCGGCGCCGCAATCGGCTCAGGTCGCAGCTTCGACCCTCACCGGGAACTTCTGCAGCAGACGCATGGCGATCGCCGCTTTGTCGGCCGGGGCTTTCAAGAGCAGATAGAGGCCTTTGGAAGGATCCGTAATCGCCTCGACCTGCACCTCGTTCGAAAGGCCTTCCACCTTGAGCAGTTCGCGGGCCGCCTCGCCGGCGGCCAATTCGCGAAGTTTCGGCTTGAAGATCTTTCCAACCGGTGTCACCGGCATTTCGGCCACGATCGACACCGCCCGCGGTTGGGCCGGCGGCTCCAGAATCCTGTCCTGTACAAAGGCCGCCAGCGCCACCGGATCGATCGTGGCGCCGGACTGCGGCGAGACGAACAGCATCGGCACCTCGCCGGCGTAGGCATCCGGCCGCCCGACCGCGGCGGCCAGGGCCACGCCCGGGAATCCCAGCGCCGCGTCCTCGATGGTGCGCGGATCGATGTTGTGCCCGCCGCGAATGATGACGTCCTTGGCCCGGCCCATCACGTAGATGAAGCCTTCGGCGTCGATGCGACAGATATCGCCGGTGCGCAGCCAGCCCTGGTAAAAGGCCTGCTCGGTCTGCGCGCTGTCGACATAGCCTGCAAAGACCTGTGGTCCCCGCGTGAGCAGTTCCCCAACCGGCGAAGGCCACGGCGGCGTATGCAACTTGCCGTCGGCCAGGATCGCAAGCTCGACCAGCGGGTTTCTGGTACCGACGGCCTCGGGCCGCGGCCTGACGCCCGCGACATCATGGGCAATGGCGCCGGCGAGTTCGGTCATGCCGTAGACCTGCTGGACGCAAGCGCCACCCCAGCGGGCCAGATAGCGGCGCTCGATTTCCGGCGGACAGACCGAGGCGCCGGTCGGCGTGACGCGCAAGGAAGAGATATCGCAATCGCCGACGGGAATTTCGGCCAGCGCGCCAAGCGTGGTCGGAACGCTGCCGGCATGGGTCAGCCGATGGGTCTCGACGATCCGCCAGAAATTCGAAATCAGCGCCGGATCGCGCGCCCCGGCAGGCCCGGGAATGACGACCGTCGCGGCTGCCGACAGGGCGGCACCGACGCCGACGAACAGTCCGCCGACATGAAACAGCGGCAGCGCGATCAGGCAGCGGTCACCCCGGCGGTAATCCAGCGCCATGCGCGAGGCGACGCAGGAGGCAACCATCGCGCGATGGGTCAGGCGCGCCACTTTCGGAAGGCCTGTGGTACCGCCGGTCGGCAACATCACCGCGATACGGTTGCCTTCCAATCTGTCAGTGCAGCTGCCGTAGTCGTTCCGCCAGCTGGGGTCAGGCCGCAACACCTCGCCATCGAAGGCAATCGTTCCGTCCAGCGGAACGATCACGATGCGATGGAGCGTGGGAACGTGCTTCTGAATGCCGTCGATCTTCTCGAACAGCCCGCCGGGCAGGCCCGGCGGCGGCACCAGCAAAAGCTTGGCTTTGACGGCATTGAGCTGGGCAATGATGGCCTCGCGCGAGAACAAAAGATTGAGCGGTTCGGCAATGCCGCAGGCCGCCGCCCCAAAGACCGCGGCGATCGTCGCCGTCCCGGCCGGCAGCAGGATGGCGACCGTGTCATCCCCACCGATGCCGGCGGCGCGGAAGAAATTCTCCGCGGCCTTGATGGTGCCCATGAGGTGATCGCCTGATGTGACAACCGGTGTGGGATCGAGCGGCGATCGCAGATAGATGACCGCGTCAGCCTTGGGATCGGCCAGCGGCCCGCGCGCAATCAGATCGAGAATGCGCGGGCAGGCTTGAAGCGTCTCCCGCATTTCCTTCTCGCGCGCGGCCTCCTCGGCCGGCGAGAGCCTGTCCTTGAGCATAGTTCCCCCGATCTTTTGATTGGGGGATGGTAGCGAAGTCCTCTTGTGAAGAAAAGGCGGGCATTGCTGGTTGATCGGCATGGCTCTGTGAGACCAAGCCGACAGGCTGGCCTCATTGCATCTCGATCTTCGCCGCCTTGATCACATGTCCCCAGCGATCGACCTCCTCGATCATGAATCGGGACGCCTTCGCAACTGACCCGCCGAACACCTCCGCCGAAAGGTCCTTGAGGCGATCGCGCAGGTCCGGCTGGCGCAGGGCTTCATTCACGTCGGCATTGATCTTGTCGATAATGTCCCTGGGGGTCCGCGGCGGCGCAACCATGCCGTACCAGGCGACGGCTTCGAAACCCGGCAGCGCCTCGGCGATGACCGGCACCTCGGGCAGGGCCGCGAGACGGCGGGGCGAAGCCACCGCGAGCAATTTGAGCTTGCCGGCATTGGCCAGCGGCAGCGAGACGCCGAGATTGTCGAACATCAGGTCGACGTCGCCTGCGACCAGTCCCTGCAGCGCCGGCGCCGAGCCACGATAGGGCACGTTGCGCAACTTCACCTTGGCCATCGACTGAAACAACTCGGACGTCAGATGTGAGGTCGTTCCATTACCTTGGGTGGCGGCCGTGACCTTATCGGGATTTTCTCGCAAGTAGTCGATCAACTCATGCAGGCTTGTTGCCTTGATGTTGGCAGGATTGACCATCAGCGCATTCGGCACCTCTGCCATCACCACAATCGGCTCGAACCTGGACGGATCAAACGCAAGGTCTCTGTAGAGGCTTTGATTGATCACGAGTGGAGGCGGCGGCGCTGCCAGCAGGGTGTAGCCATCGGGCGCCGCCCGATAGACCAGATCGGCGCCGATATTTCCGCCGGCGCCGGTATGGTTTTCGATCACGACCGGCTGGCCCCATTTGCGCGACAGAAAGTCCGCGACCAGCCTCGGTACGGCATCCGCCGTTCCTCCGGCGGGGAACGGCACGATGATCCTGACCGTGCGCTCGGGATAGCCAGCGGCCTTTGCCGCGCTTTCGAAGCCAGCCGATGCGGCAAAGCTCACCGCCAGCGCCATGATAGCCCCGCCGATGAGGCACCGGCCCCGCCTGAACATATCACCCATCCGCCTGCCTTCCCGACACCAGAACGCCATTGATCGGCGCCTTTGTGATGGCCACACTGCTTCAGCCTGTGTGAGGATACAACACAGGTTCGGTCGTCCGCGGCCGGCGCACGTGACGGAGTTGATGATGGTGGAGAAACGGCCCAGCATCGTGGTGGTCGGCGGCGGCATCGGCGGCTTGTTCGCCGCCAACGCGCTGATCGCTCGGGGCCTGGAAGTAGCCGTCTACGAGCAGGCTCCTGCCCTCGGCGAGGTCGGGGCCGGCGTGTTCCTGACACCGAACAGCGTGCGCCAGTTGCAGCGGGTCGGACTGGGTCCGGCGGTGGAGAAGTGGGGCGCCAGGGTCGGCCGCGATTCGCACTACTTCCGTCACGATGGAGCCCCGATCGCCGCGGTCCAGGTCACGGACTCCGCAGGCTGGAACGCGACCTACGGGATGCACCGCGCTGACCTCGTCGCAATGCTGGCCAGCGCGCTGCCCGCCGAGATCATCCATACCGGTCACCGCGCCACGGGCTTCGAAGACGATGGCGGGTTGCCCTGGGTGACCTTTGCAAATGGCGCCGTCGCCTCCGGCGACATCGTCATTGCCGCCGACGGCATCCACTCCGAACTTCGCCAGCACGTCGTTCCGCCGTCGCATCCGGTTTTTTCCGGATCGGTCGCTTACCGCGGCCTGGTGGCGCATTCCCTCATTCCGGACTGGCCGACCGGGTCCTGGCTGATGTGGCTCGGCAAGGCCCGGCACTTCCTCGCCTTCCCCGTGCGCGCGGGTCAATTGATCAACTATGTGGGATTCGTCCCGGCGGATCAGGAGATGAAGGAGTCATGGCTGGCTGCCGGCGACCCCGACGTGCTTCGTGCCGAGTTCGCAGGCTGGGATCCGCGCATCGCTACACTCCTGAGCCACGTTCAGGCGACCTTCCGCTGGGCGCTCTATGACCGTGAGCCGTTGCCGGGCTGGACCCGGGGCAGACTGACCCTGCTCGGCGATGCCGCGCATCCGATGCTCCCCCATCTTGGACAGGGCGCCAACCAGTCGATCGAGGATGGCATGACGTTGGCAACGATCCTGGCACGCGCCAGCCGGGAAACGGCACCGACAGCCTTGCTGGCCTATGAGCGCCTCCGCCGCGAGCGGGTGGCGACGGTGCAGCGCGGCGCGCGCCAAAATGGCCTGCGCTATGATTCCTCCTACGCCGATCTCGGCGTCAGGGACGCCGAGATCAAGGCCCATGCCGCGTTCCGAAGGACGCTCTATGACCACGACGTGGTGCCGGAAGCAGAGGCCGCGGCTGCAACGCTCGGTTGAATCGCGGAAGGTGGCGGCCAAGCACGGCGCGCGGACCGTCGTCGGATGCTCGTTATTCTGGCGAGCGCCGACCCGTAACCGCCTAGCTCGAAATGATACCCTGCGAGCGGCTCAGTGGTGTGGCGATGGAATGGGCTTCATATCGGCCGTTTCTTCGGTCGCCATCCTCTCTCAAGAGACGCGCAAGTTCGTTCCAATAGAGCCTGCTCCAGCTGGTCCGCAGGCCGGCGAGAAATTCGAGTTCTTGACGTGTGAGAATAGACATAGCAACGCCAGTTCAGGTTGCGACGTTTGAACAATCGGCTCCAGGCTCGCACGACCTGTTGTGAGGCTGAAGCGGTCGAGGTGCGCGATGGGCTCCGCATCGGGATCGATCTCAGCCGACAAGGCCGGCCATCGGCGCCACGGCGGCGCTGTCTGGAAAGACCGTGCTTGCGAGCACGCTTTCTTCCACCCGCAGGTGATCGCGGAGCAGGCCCTTGAGCACGGCGCGCAGATCGGTGGTCGGCTTGAGGTCGCGTGCCTCATAGAGTTGCGCGGGCTTCAATCCCGGCCAGTCGGCGATCACGCGTCCGCCGCGCAGCGCGCCTCCGGCGAGAAGGGCCACCGTGCCCTGACCGTGGTCGGTGCCATCGGTGCCGTTGATGTGCGCGGTGCGTCCGAACTCGGTGATCACAGCGACCACGGTCTCGCGCCAAACGTCGCCCATGTTGGTCTCGATGGCCGCGAGCGCGCCATCGAGCACGCCGAGCAGATTGGCGAGCTGGCCAGAGGCGGCGCCCTCATTGATATGCGTATCCCATCCGACGAAGCTCGCGGCACCGACCCGCGGACCGTCGGCCCTGGCGAGAATGCGCGCCGCGGTGCCCGCGACCTCGGCGGCATAGGCGCGCAGGCGCGCGATGCCGGGCAGCACGGGCGATGCCGCGTCAGACATGGGGTCGTCGGGGCCCCCGACGCCTCCGATGGCCGCGAGGCGGATGCGCGCTTCAAGCGCAAGCGCAAGCTTGGGATCGGTGTGCTGATAGAGGTCCAGCAGGCGCGCCTGGGTGTCGGCGCTGGCCGGAAGCAACTTTTTCTGCGGCACCCACGACAGCACCGGAGCCTGGCCGCGCACCACCAGCGGGGTCACCGCGCCGAGGCCCAGCGCGCTGCTGCCGCCCAGATCCACCCGACCGTCCGACGCCAGCGCCATCAGCGCCCGGTTGAGCCAGCCGGAATCGGTGAACCCGGGCCGGGCCATGCCGCTCTCCAGCACGTCCTGGCCGTCGAAATGCGAGCGGTCGCGATAGGGCGTGGCGGTGGCGTGGACCACGCAGGCCTGTTGAGCCTGGTAAAGCCGATGCAGGTTCGGCATGGCGGGATTGAGCGCGAAGAACTTGTCGAGTGGCAATGCCGGTGTCTTGCCGTCGAGCACCAGCGCGCGATCGCCGCGCAGGCCGATCCAGTCGGGGTCGCCGACCGGCGCCACCGCGCCCAGGCCATCCAGCGCGCCGCGCAGCACAATGACGAGCAGGCGCGGATCCCGGCCCTCGGCGCGCGCCAACCTTGGCATCTGTGTCCATGCGAACAGTGCGCCGGCGCCGATCAACGCCTCGCGGCGGCTGGGCAAATGATGGCGAAAGGCCATGGTCACCTCCTCTGCAATTCGACGGACATGAACAGCAGCGCCAGAGCTTGCTGGCGGCTGTCGGCTCGGTCCACCGCTTGTCTCACCTCGGTCGAGACGGCCGAGCCGAGCACATTGTCCATGACGGTCTTGGGATCGACTGTATCGGCCATGCGCTCGGCGAACTTGTTGGCCATGTCGAGCCGCCGCCCAATGGTGTCGATCCAGGACGCTTCGTCATCCGGATAGCCTCTGGGCGACGGCGGGCGCCACAGGCGTTCGCCGAGAAGGGCTTGTCCGTCCGTGAACCCTGCCGGTTCAATGCGGGCAAAGCCGCATGCGCGGAACATGCCGACCCGCCACTCGCTGGCCGACTTGAGTTTGGCGAATGGCTGGGCCCAGGATTCGTCATCCGAGACCATCGCCTTGGCGACCTCCCGGAGATTGCCGTCGGTATCAAGAAAGACCTTTGCCAGCCGCCCGACCAGCGCCGGGGGAGGCGCATCGGCAACGAAGGCGCGCGCCAGCTTGGTGGCCACGTGAGTGGCGGTGGCGGGATGGCTGGCCAGATCCTTGAGCACGGCGCGTCCCTGCTCCACCCCTTCGTCCGTGTAGACCTTCCCCATGATCTTCTGCTCGCCGGGTTCGTGCAGGCGCGGGTTGAAGGCGAATTCGCCGCCACGATCGGGACTGCCGTCCGGCTGCACCAGGGTCCATCCGGTAAGCACGTTGGCGAAGGCGATGACGTCATCCTGGGTGTAACCGCTGCGCACCCCCAGCGTATGCAGTTCCAGGGTCTCGCGGGCAAAGTTTTCGTCGAGGCCACGGCTGCGGTTGATGCCGGCGATCGAATTGGGTCCCATCGATACCGAGTTGTCGAGATAGAACAACATCGCCGGATGGCTATCGACGGCCAGCAGCAGATCGGCGAACCGGCCGAGCACGCGCGGACGAATGGCCTCGCGCTCGTAGGCGCCTGACATGCTTTGAATCTTGTCGGCCGAGACGCAGAAATGATTGGACCAGAACCAGACCAGCCGCTCCGTCAGTCCGATTTCGGCATCGAGCGCCGCGTCGATACGGAACTTGGCCTCTTCGAGATAGATCGGCAACCCCGGATCAGGAACGGCTTCGGCGGCAAGCTTTTCCGGCGCCTCAGCGCCGCCTTGCGAAGCCGGCTCAGACATCGATGGCGCCATGGCCATCTGTTGCTTCGCTTCCTCTTCGGCCTTCTTTTTTTCTTTAGTTGCGACGACCAGTCGGGCTTGCCGCTTCGCGTTGGCATCGGCAACCATGCGAAAGGCCTTGGTACTCGAAGGCAACAGGGATGCCGACATAAGTTCGGCAGGTGGCCGATCCAGTTCGGCGAGCAACGCCCCTCGCGGATCCGCCTCAATGGCGGCAACCGATCCCGGCCGCGGCCCCATCCCAAACCGATTGAGCGCCAACACGGCTTCAGCCTTTGCGGAACCACTCATGGCATTGCTCCGAAGGATGCGCTACGGCGCAGCGATAACGACCCCGCCACGCCCTGCCTCTGAAAGCTCAACTTGTAACGCTACAATGGGTAGCATTAAAATATCTGCACCGCAAGCGACAAAGCCGCCCAACGTGCGCAAACTCGCATTCCCGAGAGGTAGATCAAGCCCGGCTCCATGCCGCCCAGTCGCAGGCGGCATGCGAACCGGCCGGGCAGCGCTCAGGACTGCGGACCCAGCGCAATCCGACCGATCAAGCCGTCCTTGACCAGGCCGATCCGCCATTCCGCCGAACCGTTGGCAAAATGGGCCATGTAGATGTCGTTGCCATTATTGGTCACGCCCCGAAATGACAGAGCACGCAGCGTGCCGAGCCTGCCCAGAATGGCCTGGTTCAGGGCAAGCTGCTGGCGCGTCAACGCCGCGATTTGAGGGGTCATGCGGTCGTAGTTCGGTTCTCCGCGGCCCACGGCCTCGATGTATTGACGCAACATCTCGTCGCTGCCGGCCAGTGGAGCGGTGCGCCGGGACGGTTCTGGCGAACCCTCCGGCAGAGCCCCTTCGACGCTGAGAAAACGCGTGCGTTGTCCAGCCAGCACGATCTGCAGGCATTTGCCCGAAGCATCGGCAATGAGCCACGGGCTGTTGACGGAGGTCAGCACTCCGGACGACATGTTATCACCGATCGCACCGTGATCCGCGCGCTTTCCCTCCGAGTCCAGCTGGTACAGCTGGATGTCGCTACCGCTCGCATTATAGAAAAATATCTTGATCGGCGCGGCGTCGCCGTGAGGTCGCAGACTTTTCTCCTCGGAACAGCTCACGATCCCGCCAGGCGCCTCATTGCCGTCGGGACGGAAGGTGACGTCCTCCGCTTTACCGTCCGCCCCGAGCAGGATGCGAAATTCCGCGGAACCGTTAGCGAATTTCACGCCATAGATGTCGTAACCGCCAGGACCGACGCCGCGGAAGTAGATCGAATCGACGGCGCCGAACGCCTTCAACATGGACATCAGCTGCGCCGCCTGGCCACGGATAGCGGCCGCCAACGGGATACTCATCCGATCATAGTTCGGTGCACCGCGTTGCATATCATCGATCCCGCGCAGGATCGCCTCTCGGCTTCCCGTCGCTGGCGTCTGCTCCCTGAACCGATCGGGAGCTGAGCTAATTCGCCGCGCGAATTCCCGTTCGATCATCTCTGCCCGGGCGGCGCCAATCCGCGGCGCTGGGTGCGCTCCGGACACGGGATCCTGCAGCAGGAGCTGGGTCACCTGCCCCTTTCCGTCACGCAGGAAAGCCAGGAGACTGCCATCGTTGCTGAAAAAGGCGTCGGAGCCGAGGGCAGTGAATTGGAATTTCGATCGGCCGGTCTCCTGCACATGCATCCGATCGCCGTCTCGGGTGACGGTGAGCACGCGGTAGGGGGACAATTCGTACCAGCCGACATAGGACTCGATCAGCCCTGCGTCGATCTCGATTTCCCGGCTCGACACTTCGGCGATCCGCGCCGCGAGCAGATCGCGATCATTCTGGCGCAACATCAATTGTTGTGGCTGCGGTCCTTCACCCACGGCAAAGGTGATCGGGCCGGTGGCCGCCGGGTAGGAATAGGTTCCGTCCGGCTGCAACTTCAACCTGAGTTTCTGTTGCCCGGTCAATTGCCCGAACAAATCGTCACCTTCGCGAATAATGGCGAGGATCGAAGTGGGGTGGGCTGCATAGAAATCCACCTGCTGCGGCCTTGGAAGGGCGATCGTCGTATCGTCCTCACTATCCATGACCTGCACGGGCCCGGGTGACCTATGATAGGCGATGCTGCCAGCCGATAGAATGACAATCGGCGCGATGGCTGCCGCGGTCCAGATCCGTTGCCGCCACTCGGTCTTCGCAGGGGCTGCGCTATCATCAAGAATCCGTTCGACGCGTGCGCGGACTGTGCACGCCCTTGCCATTTCCAGGCCCGCCGGCGCCTGCCTGACATGCTGCACCAGATCGAGCAGAATCTCCGCGTAGGACAGCCGGTCTTCGCAGGCTTCGAGCGCCCGGGCGTCGCTGATGATTTCGGCAAGCTCCGCCAGCCGGATCAATTGCCACCACGCAAACGGGCTGAACCAGAACACCGCGCGATTGAGCGAGGCCAGCAGCAGCAGATAGAAATCTCCGTGGGCGACGTGGGCGGCCTCATGGGCCAGCACCGCCTGGCGCTTCGACAGATCCCACTCGATGCAGTGTGGAGGGAGCAGAATGGTAGTTCCGAAGGTGACGGGCCCGCTGATGGCGTCGCTTACCCGGATGTCCGCTGCCGCCGCCCAGGGTTGGTCGACCGGTTGCGCGGCGCGGACCATGCGCCAGGTCAGAAAGATACCCACTGCCAATCTCAGCACCAGCACGCCGGCAACAAGGGCGTAGATCGCGGTCACGAAAGCGCGCCAGTCGAAAGCCCGGGATATCTGCCCGATTTCCTCGCCAGCGCTAACGCGGTGTTCCGATGGCAACGATGAGCGCAGGACGTCCGGCAGTGCCTCGCTGTGCGGCCATGGACTGCCAGGCTCCGGTACCGGCAGAGGGTCCAGCGTAATCGTCAGCGTCATCCAATGCATCAACAGCGGCATCGCCAACGACGCCACCAGCACCATCATCCAGGACATCATATGCAGGTGCGGATCTCGCACCCGAAAAAGATTCAAGCCTGCCCACACGGCGCTTCCGATCACCAGCGAGCGCAGCGCCGACTCCGCCAGAACAGCCAGCATTACCTTTTCCCTCCTTTCGCCCTCACCTTCGCCTTTGCGACCTGATCCGCGAGCACGCGCAACTGCCGCTGGTCGAGCATCGCCGTATCCACCATGCCCACCAAGACCTCCTCGATCGAACCGTTGCAGAACCAGTCGACGATGCGCTGCACGGCTTTTGCCGCCACCTGCCCGCGTGGCTCGGCCGCACGATAGACGTAGGTCCGCCCGTCGACGGTGTGGGTGGTATAGCCCTTGTCTTCCAGCCGTCGAAGCACGGTGCGAACAGTCGATTCCTTCAGACGGCGGGTAAGCCGCTCGCGCACCGCCTCCGCCGTCACCGGACCGTTGGCCCAGACCAGTTGCATTACCTCGCGCTCGAGGTCACCCAGTTCGGGCAGACTTTGATGCATTTTCTTCCCTTGCGATGGTTCGTGTAACGCTACCGAGCGTCGCATGCGCGACGTCGTTCTGCAACAAAGAACCGAGCTGGCAACGTCAAACCAGGGGATGATCAAGGGGCTGGATCAGACGGGGGAAATCAAAAAATCCATGGGGATCTGCGATGACCTGACATGAGGTTTTTCCGGCAAAGGGCTGCGATCTGCTGCGGAGAAACACCTTTCGAGTGGCCTGGGAAGCCCCGCCTTTTCAGAGAGTTAAGGCGGGTATTCACCGTGCGCGCCACTATCATTGCCGCTGTTAATGCCGGATATCAACAGCGGCCTTCAAGGCATCATCGCCCAAATCGTTGTAGATCATCCCTAGAACAAGGCATTGATTTTTCGGTCAAGCAGGGCGCCCACAAGGGGCGCCCCTACACCATGTCGATCCCGTAGCGGCGACCCTTCTGGTCGCCCTGCTTCGGCGAACGTTGAAACTTGACCTCAATCGAGAAACGTCAACCATCCCGGTGGCTCGGCGGTGAAGATCTTCGCTTCGACCGACATGCCCGGCGAGATCCAGCGCAGGGCCTCGCCGGGATCATTGAAGGTGATCTTGACCGGCACGCGTTGCACGACCTTGACAAAATTGCCCGTCGCATTCTCCGGCGGCAGCAGCGCGAATTCGGCGCCGGTGCCGCGCTGGATGCTGTCGACGCGCCCCTCCAGCCGCAAGGCCGGAAAGGCGTCGACGCGGATCGTCACGCGCTGGCCGGGGCGAACCTCCGTCAACTGCGTCTCCTTGAAGTTGGCCGTGATATAGAGCGTATCGGGCACAATCGAGAACAGCACCTGGCCGGGCTGCACATAGTTTCCGACTTCGACCGTCTTGTTGGTGACGCTGCCGGCGTCGACCGCGCTGATCCCCGTATAGGATAGATTGAGTTCGGCCTGCTTCAGCGCCGCCTGTTGACGCTCGATCGCGGCCTTTGCCTGCACCCCCTGGGTCTCAATCACGGAAAGGTGCGCGCGCGCCGCGTCGAGCGCCGCCAGGTCGTGTTGCAGCACAGCGCGGCGCTGGCCGATATCCGATTCCGCCTGTTGCAACCGTTCGACGGTGCCGGAACCCGAGGTCGCAAGCTGCTTGTAGCGATCGAGCTGCTGCTGGGCGAAATCGACCAGCGCCTGGTCGCCGTCAACCGCCGACTGGCTCTCGGCGACGATGGCCTGCTGCTCGCGCAGTTGCGCCTGGATATTCTCGGCATTGGCCTGCGCGCTCTTCAGATCGGCGGTGGCGATATCGACGGCGACCGCAAAATCCCTCGGGTCCAATTCGACCAGCAGCTCGTCGCGCGCGACCTTCGCGTTGTCATTGACATGCAGCTTTGCGACATAGGCGGCCACCTTTGGCACGATCGACACCACGTGTGCGTTGACATAGGCATCGTCGGTCGCGACCTGCCAAAGGCCTGGCACATAAAAATACAGCCCGACGGCGGCCACGAGGGCGACGATGCCGCCGACCAGGAGCCGCCGTCGACCCGATGTGCCGGCATGCGGCGGGGTTGACAGCAATGTCATGGCGGGCTTCTCGTCATTTCTTTGCAACCACGGGGGTCGGCGGGATGATCGGAACCAAGCAGAGCGTGACCACCCCGATCAGCGCCATGAACAGAAAGGCATCGGCGTAGGCCAGCGTCGCCGCCTCGCGGCCGCCGGCCTCGGCCAGCAATTTGGTGGCGATCTGGTGGCTCTGCAGGGCCGAATAGCCGCCATGTCCGGCGACGATGTTGGCGGCTGATGCCATCCAGTTCTGCATCACCTCGCTGGAGCTGCGCAAGTGGTCGAACAGCCGCGCCGAGTGCAACGTCTCGCGCCGCTCGACCAGGATCGTGAGCACGGCAACCCCGAGCGCCGCCCCGAACTGACGGAACGTCATATAGAGCGAAACGCCATCCAGCAGCTTCTGCTGCTCGATCCTGGCGACGGTGCCGCTGCCGACGGAGGGCAGCAGGGCCGAAATGCAGAGCGCGTAAAGCACCAGCGGCAGGTAGAAATAAGCAGGCGGCGTATCCGTGGTCATCAATCGATGGATCAGCAGCATCGAGACGATCAGGCAGCCGAGCGCGGCACAAATGGTCTTGCGCTGGCCAAAGCGCGCGACGATGCCGACCATCGCCGGGCGGACCGCCGCCGCGGTCAGCGCATAGACCGCCATGACGCGGCCGGTCTGGGTCGCGCTCAGCGGTTGCGCGGCGACGTTGCGCAGGAATTCCGGCAGCATGTAGAGACTGCCGGAGAGGATCATTCCCGTGAACACGCCGATCAGCGCGGAGGACAGCACATAACGGTCGAGCAGGAGTTCGAGGCGAAGCAAGGGCGAGCGGTTGCGCGGGCTGGTCTGCCAGATCGCAAACAGGATCAGGGTTGTTCCGCCGAGCCAGACCAGCATGCGCAGGCGCGGCGATCCGAGCCAGTCCTCGATCTGGCCGCGGCTCAGGATGATCTGCAGCGACACCAGCGTCACGCCGATCAGGACGATGCCCGGCCAATCGGTCGGGCGCCTTGCGGCCTGCGCCGGCCAATCCGGGAAATAGCGCAGCAGCAGCCAGATCGCGGCGGCGGCGTAGAGGAGGTTCGGAACGCAGATCAGGCGCCAGCTGAACTGGTCGGTGATGTAACCGCTGAACAGCATGCCGAGCGCGCTGGACAGATAGAGCATGGTGGAGATGCGCATCAGCGCTTCGCTGCGCATCGGCTTCGGCAACAGCATGTAGACGGTGCCGCGCCACCAGACCACGAGGCCCGCGCCGGCGAGGCCCTGGAACGCCCGCGCCACCAGCATGGTCTGAAAGTTCAGCGAGGTCGCGCTCACGACCGAGGATGCTGCGAACAAGAGGACTGCGCTGATCAGATAGTTTTTGTGCCCGAGATAGCCGGCGAGCCAGACGCAAACCGGCACCCCCAAAAACAGCGCCGAACTATAGACCGTGAGGCTCCAGCTGGCCTCGTCGCCGGAAACGCCGAAGCTGCCGGAAAGATCGGTCAGCACCAGGTTCACGCTGTCGGCGGTGTAGAACTCCATGCCGGTGGCGAAGCCGAGGCCCAGCAACAGCATGCGAAGATGCCTTGGGGAGAATGCGGGCAGCGCATCCGCACGGGCCGGGCTCGCGAACGCCGTCGATTGGGTCAGCTCCGTCATCGCAACAACAGAACACTCATGGCTCGTGGTCCAGAACCCGCGCAAGCGCCGGCTCGACGTACATCTTGCCCGCATAAGTGCCGTCTGTCACGCCTGCAGAATCGGATCAGGCGGTCAGAACGAACCCGCCGACCAGGCCCAGATAGTCGAAGGACTTTCCTTTTGTCGGAACGACACAGCTCGACGATGCGATGGTTACAGCCGCAAGCGGCATGACGACTTCTCGCTTGTCTCCGAGATCGCTGACGAGAGAATTTGCTCTCGTCGACGTCAACAAATGTGAAGAGCTCGCCGAGCCAGGGATGATTGATTGAAGCGGGTGCTGAGCGTGCCGTGGCGTTGGACGCGTGCCGCGCACGCGCCGGGCGCCAGAATTTTTCTCGAGCGCCGTAACATTCGCCATTGTCAGAACTTCACTCAGAGATAGTATCGCCTTTTTACATATCAGGCGGATTGTCATGACGAACAATTTTATCCCTTGCCCGGACGGCACGGGCCATGCCGGGGCAGACGACATCGAACACACATGGTGGATCATCCGGTCATCCTCTCCGATCCTGCGGCTGATCGGCATTCTGATTTTGCTCGCGGGGATCATCACAGCCGCACCGGGATGCCGCGCCGAAGAGGCCAGTAACCCGCCTGCTGCCGAGCAAGGCGACGCGGCGACCGGGCAGCCTGCTGCCGCCCAAACCCCGCCCGGCCAGCCGCCTTCGGGTGCCAAACAAGCTCCCACGGCAAAACCAGCGTCGACCGCTTTTCAGGAACCGTCTCCTGATTGTGCGGGTGGCGAGGAGTTCAGAAACCTGGCCAATACCACCAACAGCTCAGCCATCGTCTATGATGGCAACCTGTTGCCCGCCGGGACCACGGCCGATTTTGGCCTCACCACCTTGCTTGATCCGAAGGCCCACTATTTTGCGCTTCTGCTTGAAGGCGACACCCGCCCCAGTGACGATACGGTCAGGCATGGCGCCCGCGCTCGCAAGGCTTCCGAGGCCGACGACCTCGTGGTCAAGCACCTGTTGTCGCCGGGCCAGACCATCGTCTCGTATGACGTCCCCAGAGAGGCCGCCGGGTTCTGGACAAAACGCAATCTCTATATCTATCAGTGCAGCAAGCGCAGGCCGCTCAACGTCTCCTACCTGCCGGTCTATGTCAGTCCATTTGAATGGAGCATCGTCTTCACGCTGCTGATCGGTTTTGCGGCCTATTATGCCGCGGCCAAGGCCCTTCGGATCGTCTCCGGCCAGAGCCTGACGGCTCAGCAATCCCTCAATCCGATCCGCATCACCGCCGGTGCCGACAACCGTGGCAGTCTGTCGACACTTCAGGTCTTTTTCTTCACCGTGCTGGTATTCGTCATGCTGGCCTACGTCTTGATGCGAACGGGTGTCTTGTCGGACCTGTCGACGACCGTTCTTGAATTGCTCGGCATTTCCGGCATCGGCGCCACCGCCGCCAAGGGCGCGGATTCCAGCAGGTCCGCCATCGAACCGGCCAACCAGGCGTGGCTGCAGAGCAAGGGATGGTACGACGCGCCGAGCGTTCGTCCCGCCGGCCAGCCGACGTTCTACGATCTGATTTCGAGCGACGGCAATTTCGATGTCTACCGCTATCAAAGTTTCCTGTTCAGCGCGGCGGTGGGCGGCGCGCTGTTCATCGGTGGGATCTCGCAGCTCTCCTCATTTACGGTACCGCAGAATATTCTCGGCATTCTCGGCCTCAGCCAGGTCGTGTACGTTGCCGGCAAGCTGGTCAGCCCGAGCAGTGCCTCGCAAGTCAACGCCTTGATCACCGATCTTCGCAACGCCGAGGCCGACCTTCGTCACGCCGCGCTCACTTATCAACCGGCGCCCGGCGCGGCGCTTCTGCCCCCACCTGCCAACCTGCAGGAGGCGATCGATCGCGCCGGCACAACGGCCTATGCCGCCTACCTCGACAAGGCCAAGGCGGCGGCGGCACTTTTCACCAAAGCCACCGGCCTGGTTGTCGACCGCCAGAAGCTTGAGCCTTCCGTGATGATTTAGGCCGTCATAGTCGCAAGGAATTTTTTGGAAGCAGCGTTTCCGCTTGCGGAGAGGTCGACCGGCGAAGCCGACTCTCCGCGAGTCGAACTCGCGCAGAGAGCCCCTCACCCCAACCCTCTCCCCGCGATAGACGCGGGGCGAGGGAGCTAAACCGAGCGGCCAGCGTTACGCCCAATGCTCCGTTGGCCACAACCGCCGAGGCCGCGATCAGACCGCCGGCCCGCTGCAACAGCTGACGTCGCGTCGGCGTCGGGTGAACTTCTGCAATGGATGCGTCGCGGCGATGTTTGTTCATATCGGCACCTCTCGTCATCTATCGCCCTATTTCCTGCACCCGGTGGCTCGCAGCCGTCGGGTGGGCAAAGCCAACGGGCCGTGCGAACGCGCGGGCCGATGGCGTGCCCACCATCTTCTCGAATTTTAACACGGGTGGGCACGGCGCAAGAGCGCCTTTGCCCACCCCACAACGGCTGACGGCCCTAGGTCACACGATCCGCGCCACCGCCGGCACGCGCAGGAGAACGCCCGCCGCCAGATAGCAGAGCGCGCAGGCGATCGAGCCGGTGACGACGAACTTGACCAGCGCCGGCGCCGCAAGATCACGCCAGGTCACCGCCACGCCGACCAGGATCGGCGGGTGGATGATGTAGATCAGGAAGGCGCGGCGCGCGAGATCGGCCCACAGGCCGTCGAGGACCGCGAAGCGCCGCTGGAAGAAGCACAACAGACCGAGGATGAAGCCCAAAGCGACGAACGGCTCCCAGAACGCGTAAAGCAGGGCTTGCGGGTTGAGGCCGCCCTCGGCACGTCCGGGAAACAGGTGGAAGTGCATATCGAGCAGCCCGGCGAGTGGAAAGACCGGACAAGCAATCCAGGCGATCCGCAACCACACTCGCTTGCACGCCGGCGGAATGTGCGCGAACCATTGGCCGTCGGCGGCCGCGCAGCCGGCCGCGAACAGCGCGATGTAGGAGGCGAAATAGCCAAGCTGCAGAAAAGCGACGTTGACGCCGACCGGCCAGACCAGGCGCAGCAGAAATGCCGCAAGGCCCGTGAGGAGCACGCCGGCCAATAGCGCCGCGTTGGAAGGAAACGAGCGCCGGCTCGCCGCGGGCATCGATCGGCGCAGCCATCGCCGCCAGATCAGCCAGAGGGCCGCGAAGATCAGCAAGGCCTCGGCGAACCACAGCGGCCCCGGCTCGAATCGCGCGTGCATCCAGACATAGGCGAATACGGCGGCGAAGGAGCGCCCCTTGGCCGTCTGGGCGAGCGCGACCGTGAGCGGGTGGAGCAGCAGGCCATAGACCAGCAGGGGAACGCCGAGCCGAAGCAGACGCTCGCGCACGAAGCCAGCCGCGCCATGACGATCGAATGCGGCCGGGGTGAAGTAGCCCGACAGCAGGAAGAACAGGCCCATGAACCAGGCTTGGTTGAGGGTGCAGAACAGGATCAAAAGCAGGCTATCCCAGGCAGCCGACGGCGCGATCTCCTTGTAGTACCAGCCGCCGATCGCGCCATAGGTGATGGCGCTGTGATGAAACACCACGAGCAGCGTGACGGCGGCACGCAGCGCATCGATCCCGCCATTGCGCTGCTTCGCACCGGCCTTCGACGAGCGCTGGGCCGGCCGGCTGACGGCGGAATGCACCGGCTGACCGGCGTCATGCGCCTCCAGCGGCAGTCCCCGCGCGGAAAGATCGGTCGTCATCGGTCATCTCCCGTGAACCGGATAGCACAAAAGGCGCGTAAGGTGGGCGCCGCCAACGAACCGGACAGAAAGAAAGCTCGCTTCCCAGGATGAGGTCAGAGCGAGCCTCGATATGATAACCTTCAGGGAATCGCTCAACTAGTCGATGCGGATATGACAGCTGAGAGATCGCGTCGCCGCCGGAGCGATTTTCATCAAGCCGGGCTTGTCGTTGAATTCGCCGTCAAAATCCGACGGGCTCGCGAACCCGTACCAGGGCTCGATGCAGAGAAACGGGGCGCCGCCAACCTTCGACCAGATGCCGAGGTCGCGAAAACCCTCCCAGGACACGTCGACCGCAGGACCGCGGTCAGCCGCGTACCGAACTGACCTGCTCGCGGGCCGCTCAAGAATGACCGCATCGTCATCAAACAGCCGATCCGATAGCGCAAGCACGTTCCCCACGATCGGTGTCGATACCGGCGCAAGCCGCAACAGGCCGTCTTTCAGCCGGCGGATCGGCGCGGGCTCCAGGTTGGAAAACGTCAGGCCATACGACTCCTTGCTCACACCGGCAAGCAACGGCCAATTGAATGCGGGGTGTAAACCGATCGACGCGGGCAATATCTCTTCACCGGTGTTGATGACGTCGACGCTGAGCGAGAGGCCGGTTTGGCTCAGCGCATAAGTCACGGTCAGCCGAAACGCGAACGGATAACGGGCCCGGGTTTCCGCGTTGTCGACCAGAACCAGCTTGCAGGAACCTGCGCTGCGCTCCAGCCAATCGAACCGAAGGTCGCGCGCGAAACCATGCTGCGTCATTGGAAAAACCTTGCCGCCATGCCGCAGTTGATCGTTCTTCAAGCGCCCGACGATCGGAAACAGCAGCGGCGCGTGGCGCGGCCATTGCGGTCCGGCCTGCCAAAGCAATTCAAGCCCCTGGATGGTCTTCAGGGAGCACAACTCGGCGCCCGCTGCCTTGACGGTGGCCGAAATCCCGTCACTGTGAATCCTGTGGCTATCGCTGATCATTTTTGCGTACGCTAAAAGCGTTCTGAAGCGGAGGCCGATGCTTGATCATCGCCACGCCGTCGATGACCTTCAGGCATCACAGATTACCCCCATAGCCGGCATCGATCCATTTGCGCGTAAAGAATAACAGCAAAAAGAGAGTCGAACCAGTTGAGCGATTCCGAAGTTCTGATCATCTCAGCATGCTCCCCGATCCTCATCCTGAGGAGCATCGCGCGAGCGATGCGTCTCGAAGGATGGCCCAAAAGACGGTGCAAGCGGCCATCCTTCGAGACGCGAACCTTCGCCCTCCGGACGAAGGCTCGCTCCTAATAGGAAAGCGGAGATGAATGAGGCTCGATCTCGCGGCAGCGGCGGTATGCCCCCTCGCCCCGCTTGCGGGGAGAGGGTTGGGGTGAAGGGCTCTCTCCACGAGTTCGACTCGCGGGAAGAGCCCCTCACCCGGCGCTGCGCCCCGACCTCTCCCCGCAAGCGGGGCGAGGTGGCACCGAACGCGCGGCTCTTTCATACGCAGCGGGTCGGCCCACGCCGATGGCGAACTCAGGATGAGGTCGGAGCGAGTCTCGATCTGATTACCTTCACAGCATCGCTCAACGAGCCAGCAGTCGCTGGCTGATCGACTTTGACAGCCATATGGGTAAAGGGCGATCAGCTCCTGCAACGATCCTGCAACGTGTCTTCGGACAGTTGAGCTAACCGGCCTGAGTGCAGCCCGCGACCGCGATCACGATGGGCGCAACGCCGCCCGCCGCGGCACGTCATTTGGCTGGCGGCTCAAGAGCGAGCACTGCTTTCTGCAGATCAATTGTGCAGCGGATCAATTCCCCAAGAAGACGCTCATCGACCTGAGTGCGTCCTTGGTATTCGGCGAGATTGCGCTCGTTATGGCTCTTGGCAAAGATTCGGACTGCCACAGGATCCAAGCTGTCGACCGTATGGGTAAGCGCCTGAAAAACCGTAAATCGATTTTCCGAACGGTAGCCCTTTTTGGCGCAAAGCGGCGAGGGCGAGAGCGTGTGCGGCACCGTAAGCGAGATCGAACCGGCTTTCGGCGGCAAGGTCTTCATTCTGCGCATCGGCAAGCCGCCTGGTAGCGCCATTGATCATGCCATCAAACTCCGCGCGCGTCGGCGGCTCGGCTTTGATCTGCCCAATCTTAGCGAGGTTTATGGGGTGCCTTTGCCCATTGTCGTTGGTGTCAAGAAGTAGTAAGATTTGCTTCCACAAGGGAGCGGAGGAAACATGGCAACCGTTGAGAAAGTAAGCGTGGCGCTGACGAGCGAGCAGATTTCGGCGCTCAAGGCCGCGGTCGACGCAGGTGAGTACGCCACGACGAGCGAGATCGTGCGCGAGGCCGTGCGGGACTGGCAATTGAAACGTGAACTTCGTCATGAGGATATCAAGCGGCTGCGGCAGATGTGGGATGCGGGCGTTGCCAGCGGCTCCGCCGGTGCGCTGGACATGAAGAAGCTGCGTAAGGAGGCTCGCCGGCGGCTGGAGGGGGCGAAGAAAGCCGCCGGCAATGCCGACTGAGCTGGTCTGGTCTAACCAGGCACGCAGCGACCTGATGGAAATCTACGTGATGATCGGGCTTGAACAGCCCGCCGCGGCCGAGCGTTATTTCGACCGCATCGAAGCAAAGGCCGAGCTGCTGAGATCGCAGCCGAGGATGGGCGTGCGCCGATCCGATATTCGTCCTTCGATGCGCATGCTGGTCGCGGCCCCCTATCTGCTGTTGTACCGCACCGATCCGGACACCGATGAGGGCCCGATCCGCGCGGTCGAGATCATCCGCGTCATTGACGGGCGTCGGGATCTGCATGGGGTATTCTAGGCTGGCAGGTTGAGCATGATGGATCACCTGCCGCGGATAGATGTCAGCGAACGCCATCTAAATTATCCCTCAGGATGAGGCACAAACGCCGCAGCCGCTTTTCTATTAGTTCGCCACTGGCCCTTGGCCGACCCCCTTGGACGAAACAGGCTGAACAGTGGGCGCCGAAGAGGGGCGACCACAAGGGTCGCCCCTACGTAATTGACAATAACGTAGGGGCGCCCCTTGTGGGCGCCCTGCCCGACCGAAATCGCCGTGCCAAAAAATCAGTGTCTTAACCACTAAGTTTCCGTCCAGGAGCATCGCGAAAGCGATGCGTCTCGAAGGATGGCCGCAGGCGACGACCTCGCAAGCGGCCATCCTTCGAGACGCGCGCGAAGAGCGCGCTCCTCAGGATGAGGTCGGAGCAAGGCTCCATCTGATAAGCATCAGGGAATCGCTCAACTCGGTTTGAACGTCCCAGCTCGGTGGGTATGTTGGCAAGTATCCGGCAGATCGTTTCTCTCCGCCACGACCGGTCGATCCGCTACCGCTGGACGAAGAAGAAATCCTCGCTGCCGGGAAGCGAGCCATAGGTGTAAGGCTCTTGCCGGCCAGCGGTTGCTTCCATGACGTCGTCGCGTACCAGGCGGAATATCTTGTTGATCTCGACGCCGGGCGTCGCGATCCGTTGCGTCACCGCCACCGCGAACGGACTGTTGCCGCCATCGCCGTCGAGCGCGACCTCGCCCTGTTTGGCGGCGTAGACCACGAGCGTCGCGCCGGATACCTTGACCTCACCGAGCCCGCGGCCAATCGAGCGGGTGCCGACGGCGGCGCCCGCGGTCGAAGCCGCGGCAACCGCGTCTGGCGTCGAGGTCTTGCGCATTTGCGGCGCAAAGGGATTGTCGCGGCAGGCATCGAGCAGCACCAGCTTGAGCTTTTTGGCGCCCTCGAGCGAAGCCATGACCTGGTCGAACGGTATTGCCTCGAACTGCACGTCGCGGTCGGTCGCGAGCCTGGCGTCGACCGGAATGAGATAGTTGACGCCGCCCATCTCGATGCCGTGCCCAGCGTAATACACCATGGCCCAATCCGCCTTCTCCGCCGCATCGGCGAAATTGCGCAGCGCATGGAGCAACTTCTCGTGGGTGTCGTTGGTCTCAAGCGTGACCGTGTCGAACCCGATGGCCCGCAAAGTCGCCGCTATCGCCGCGGCGTCGCGCTCCGGATTCGGCAAAGCGGCAACGTTGGTATAGCCGGAATTGCCGATCACGAGCGCGACGCGGCGGCCCTGTTTGGCGCGCGGCGCAGCCGCCGTGTTCGGAACGACGGCCTGCGGCGTCGGGATCGACGTGGCGGAAACAGCTTTCGCCGGCACGGGTGCGATCACCGGCGGCGCCACACCGGAATCCAGCGCCGCGAGATGGGCGCGGGCGGTAGCAAGACTGGAGCCGTTGATGTCGGACCTGATCGGCGACAATGAGTGGAGCGCCTTTTCGAATTCCGATCGGGCACGTGCCAGATCTCCCATCTTTTCATAGGTCAGGCCCCTGCCCGCATAGGCAGGGATATAGTCCGGGAAGATTTCAAGTGCGTGATCATAGTCAGCGAGGGCGTGCTCCAGGTCACCCTTGTAGCGATAGGTGTCGCCGCGGAGCAGCAGTGGCACCGGCTCCTTGCCACCGAGCTCGACGGCGCGATCCTGGTCTTGCAAGGCCCGCTCCAGGTCGCCCTTCAGCCGCCAGACATCGCCCCGGACGGCGTAAGGCCTGGGTTGTTGGGGGGCAAATCGAATGGCTTCAGACAAGTCCACGATCGCGTCGTCGTAGTCGCCCTTCAGACGCTCCGTGTTCGCGCGGTCGAGATAGATTTTCCAGTATTTGGGATCAAGTCGCAGCGCCAAGCCAAAGTCGGCGATGGCACGATCATATTCCGCTTTATCGGTCCAGGCGTTCCCCCGGTTCATGATCGCTGACATGTATCTTGGGTCAAGCCCGATCGCGGTCGTGAAAGCCGCGACGGCACCGTCGAAATCCCCGGTCTCGTTGCGAGCGACCCCGAGATTATTCCACGCGACGGGGTTCCTTGGATTCAGGCGCGTGGCCTGTTCGCAATCCGGCAGCGCTTGCCTGTAATCGCCTTTACGCAGATAGGCCGCGCAACGATTTGAAAGGGCGGCGGCCTGGTTGTTTCTGGTTTCTCGACCGGCTTCGAGAATGCCCGTGCAGGTCGCGATCTTGAGGTCATTGTCAGTGCTTTGAATGCACTTATCCCACTCCTTTTGGCTCGCGGCCGCCGACGCCTGCGTCGCAGGCGCGCCGATGGCGAGAAAGACGGCCAGAACAATCCAGTTTCGCATGACACCCCCCGACCCACGCGCGGGCACTATGCTTTCCGATGGCCACACTTGCATGATGTGATCTATCTCACTTGACCATGACCGCGATCGCTTCGGCAGCCCTGCCAATATCATGCGGACGGCGCGCCGCGGGTGAATTCATTCGGATCTCCGCGCTGCATTTGAGTCCTGTTCCAGCCTGTGCTGCCCTGAAGTCCGATCCTTCGATGCCTTTCGGACGTCGGGCGAGCGCTCCTCCGCGAGGACTCTCAGCTTTGCTGGTCTGACAACGATCCTATGGCAATCGATCTGCTCTTGATGTTCCTCGTCAGGCCATCTCGTTCGTTTGGATGACGACTGACTTGTCTGACTCCTGTTGACCGCGCAGATATTTGCGCCGCGCCAAGGCCTCGATCTCGTCGCGATGTTAGCGTGAAGGCGATGGCCGGGTGCTTGGCCGACAGGTAGGCTGGGTCATAGGTGAGGACGCAACGGCCGCTCGGCTACCAGGAACGCGACGAGGCCGCTGAACTTAATCCGCAGCGGCCCCTTTGTTTATCTTAAAAATGAGATATGTACGGGCATGTCTTGGCGCGTCGAAATCCGCAGCGCAGCGGAGGCAACTCGCCGGCACCTGTTAAGATTTTACGCGTAGAAGCCAACCTGCATTGCTGATCGGCACTTTTGCCGAAGAGAGAGACGACGCGATATACGAATTACCAGAAAAATGTATGAACAAGTCGGGCTCGCCAGTTGGACCTTTGATCCAACACTCTTAGCCGACCTCGAAGACCTCTTCTTAGGTGACTAATCGGACAAATCGAAAATGCGACGCTTATCATGCTATCGTAAATCGCTGAACGTTTTTCAAGTTCATTTGTAGAGGTAGCGTCAAGCAAGCGTCGAGCCGCGTCATATTGGTCGCGCAGCTCCTTCCGTCGTGCTTCGCTAAATGAAAGTGCACGATACTCACTATCAACGATGGTATTTAGAAAATTTGGAAAATCACTATCGTCTCGAAACTTTCCTTTAAACGAATGGCACAGTTGCAATCTCAGCAAATCAGAATCACGACGACATGCTGCGATGAAGCGCTTTTGGATAAACGCGTATAGACCATCAAATCCTACTTGACTGTCTTTGTACGTAGTCAGCGTGCTGCGCAATATTGCTGTAACCATACCGGCAACGGCAAATCCCCTAACTATGGGTTGAGTTGCTCCCCAAGTGATCGTTTGAAAAAATGCGTTATCGGTCGTGAGTGATACCAAGTAGAAGATTGTTCCTACTATGCCTATGAGCGCGAACCAGATGATGCTCTTGGGATGGGACAGCGGGTTTCGAAAGTTGCTGAACTCATCAGCAGCGGACTTCTGAATGAAATCGACAGCAGCAAGCAGGTAGGTGGTGAAAAAGCAAACCGAGGCGCCGCCGACGACCTCGAATGTGTAACGGTATGGTAGTATGTCGGTATCAAACCAAGCGGCGATAGATGCGAACACAGGTCTTCAACCCGGTTCAGAGGGCGGCTACAGGAACGTCTCCTATCGCCTTGAATCGATCTCGAAGGGAGAAAAATAAATGCGCCCGCGCCAATTCTTGCGACGGCTCGTGTTCCTGCCTTACAACATCCGCGACGGCGTCTTCGGCGGCGATGAAGAACTCAGACTCCGTCAACCCCGGAGAATCGCCTCGACCAATTTGAACTAACTTGTCATCGTGAAGCTGCCTGAGGGAATTTAGCAGTTCTTCGGGCGATAAGTTACTTCTGGCGACAATCTCAACGAGCGGCAATCGCCCGGCGCTGCGGATCAAGTTAAGTAGCTTCCCAGTATTGTTGAGATATGCAGCGTTCATGATCAAAGGCCCCCGCCTGAGTCGGCGGGCCACGCTAGTGAACCGAGGAAGCAACGTCAAGTTGAAAGGCAACTTGACACACAGCTTTCACTCAAAATAGGTAGGCTAGCCGATTTGTCAAGTCGCCGACAAGTTTACAGTTTCCTTGGCACTACCAGCAGAAGCCCCTTGAGCCCACTAAATGTCTGCAATTGGCCCAGAAAATGTCATCAGCAAGATTCAGTTTGGCATGTTTGGGAGTGTGGATTCCCACACTGAGGTCTCCTTCCGAGCGAAGCTTGTAGGCGCGGCTCGCGATCTGAGGGTGTCTGGGAAGGCCAGCATAAGCCGCCAAGCGGTTGCCGACTTGTTCAAGGGAACGAGCCCGACACGCGGTGCAACATACGCGTTTCTGCACTTCTTTCTGGAGCGCACCATAGCCGATAGGACGACCTATTCACGTTTACCGGATGATCGCAAGAAGGTCCTTGGACAAGCACTCACCTTTTGCCGCCGCCAACTCAAAGCAGAAATTACTCAAGAAATCTACGGAACCGCGAACGGACACATCACGATCCGGCAGGAGCGTATCTTTCCTCCCTCGCAATACGCATTGCAGACGGAGTATTTCCCTGGGACCTATAGAGTATTCAAGCACCGGTTCTTCACCTCAAAGGACAAGCCTTACTCTGAGGAATACCTACAGATCAGAAACAGCGATTCGAGGCATCTGCATATCGAGTGGTGGGTGCTTCTCGATGGAAAAAAAGCAACGAGCTATCAAGGCGCCATATTGCTTGCTGGAACTGCCGCGTGGGCGTTGCTTTATAATCCAGCACTCGGCGGAAGATTGCGGGTCTTCAACACCTCGCGGGCCGACTGGGGACGCATTCAACCTGCAATTCATACAGGCCTGTTATTGAGTACTTCGCCAGGTCCACAAAGACCTCGACCAATTGCAGCCCGCATTTTTGCGGAGAGAATAGCACCTATCTCGGAAAATCAGATTCGGAATAAGCTTCGGCATTTCGATCAAGATGAACTCGATCATTCGATGAAAGAAACGATCTTGAAGGTAATTTCTAACGAGGTTGCTGTCGATGGCCAATTTGAAGCGCTTGAGAACTTGCTCTATCTGGACGAGCTCTAATACGAAGCATTTGCGGACGAGCCTGACCCGCAGTGTCCTCCTAACCGCGCCTACTCAATCATCGGAGCAACTGAGAAGGATGGCTGGGTGAGATAAGCCTAACCCCATGCTAAGCGGCAGGCCTGAGTTAAATCGAGCAATCAAAATCCCGCAAGGTGGCGTGCACCGTCCCGTTCTCCGAAGCCTCCCGTCCTCCGAAGCTTCAGCGAAGGTGGATGGCGTAGGAGGAAGGCGCGTCGCCCAAGTGAAATGGCGTATCAGCCGAAGCGCTTGCGGAGGCAACTCGCCGACGCCGAGACCGGTTAACAGGGCACCCGCAGGAGCGCCAGCATAGCGGCGCCACCCTCTGTGGCGGGCGCGGGACCGAGTGCCCCCGGCGAGGCGTTCATTATGTCTTGCGCGAAGGATCGTTACCCGAAGGGCTGAGACAGCTTGGCTCAGTGACGCCCGCGAAAGCGCCGGCAAAGCTGGACGCGCCAACAGACTCCATTTTGCCAAAATTGCGGCGCGAACTGGGTCTTGGAGGATCGAGTAATGGGACGGACATCGCGAGATGCCTATAGCGACGCCCTGGGACTGCGGGAAGTCGAGACCGCCATCGCGGACGCGTTCGAGGCGGAATTCCCCATCATCACGGGTCGCACTGTGACGATCCTGTCGAGCGGCGAAGCACCTGACCGCCTCGCCTTGATCGACGGGATTGAAACAGGGCTTGAGCTTACATCGGTTAAAGCCGACGGGGCCGAACAGATCATTGAAGAGCTTTCGCGGATCGCGTCCCAAAAACACGAGAGCTACGAACGCCGCGGTATTTTTCGCTCCCGCCCGATAGTGCTTTTGGCAGCTTTGGACTGGCCGGCGCAGGATATTGAGGGCGCTGCACTTTATGACGTGCACAACAATCTCGCGGGTGCGGTAACTGCAAGCGACTTCACCGGTCTCGGCTTCTCCGAGATTTGGCTAATGGATGGTGGCGCCAAATATACCTCGCGAACCGACCCGCGCGCTCCCGCGGACTTCTTCTGTTTCGCGCCGGCCGGCAAGATGGGCTTCTGGGAGCGCGAAAGAAAGCGGTGCCCCTATTTCGGTCCTGTCAGAGATTTTCTCACCTAGCGATACCCAAAAATCGAACTCCCCCAGCTAGGAAATCCGGCTGGCGGGACTATATCCCGGGGGCTTGCCGGAGCGAAGGCATGTGCAACGCCTACAATCACTCGTTCGATTGTCCTTGCGGATTTGGTGGCGACACGGGCGGTGGCGGCCCGCGAGCCGTAGCCCAGGCGCGCTGGTACGCCGAGGAGGTGCTTGAGCGCCCGCTATCTGCCGGATGGACCAAAGACAGCCGGGGGACGGTGGAGAGCTATGTCAACCCAAACGCACACTGTCCGGTGTGCGGGAAACTGGTCTATTTCTACCGCTCGCCTTATGACGGCCGCGTATTCTTCGATGAGCTGGGCTGGCCTTGGCCGAAGCATGGGTGCACCGACAACGGTCGGGCGCCGCGGCGTGTAACGCGCGATTCTACTGAAGCGAAGGCGCCGAGACTTGTACCGCAATGGCGGCTTGAAGGCTGGCGGCCGCTTTTGTCGGCAAAGGCCTCCGCGAACGCGGAAGGCCAACGCGTGACTGGTGATTTTGGCGATGTCTTTCTCGACCTACGGTTCGCACGCGCGGAGACAATCGACGTCAACGGTCCTGTGCTTGTGCGCGCGGCAAGGCCGTATCTGTTCGAAATAACATTTTTGCATGCGACGGCGCACGGTACCCTGGAGCGGGGTACGGACGTCTATGACCCCAAAATCGCGCCCGTCGGCGAGGAAGTGATCGCCGAAGCCGGGCAAGGCGATCCCGGCGCAAGTTATGCGGTAGGCGCCTACATCCTGTGGCAGCTCGACGAGCCCGGGAACGCGCGCCCTTACCTGGAAATTGCCGGCGAGGCTGGCCTGACGGACGCGCTTATCGATCTCGCGGTCCTTGAGCTGTTTTCCGCATAGGAATTCGCCGTGGGCATCATACTGCAGGCGGCGTCAGATAGCAATTTTTCCATCCCGACCGCACCAATCACGCCCTTCATATCGGCCGTATCGCGCCGGTCGTCGGCTGTTGGCTGCAAGTGCGGTGCACTCCTCCACTTCGTTCCGGTCGCGGGCGATGCACCCGCCACCTCCGGCGCAGAGGCCTCCGTCAGAAGGCCGCGATTGGCGCGGTCAGGCGATGGAGGAAATGATGCTTCTCTGGACGATTGCCGAACTGATGTATCTCACGCGGAACGAACTTTGCGATCTCGCCGATCAGATCGTGCTTAAGCTACCGGAATTCAATGCGGGCACGATCGCGCGGCACAACGCACTTACGACTCTCGACAATATCCGCCGGGTGATGGCTTTACGGGATCTGCACCCATGAGCGTATCGCAAAAACCCATGCCGGTTTCGGCAAAAGTCACGATGTCATTCAAAAGTTGACATCTCCTCCTCGAAATCGTCCGCTCGAGCCGCTTGCCCATGAGTGTCAACATCACGAGCAATTATTCGCTTGCTTAGTTCCGCACTTACCGCTTCGGCGCGCTTGCGAATGAAGGTGTCGTAGTCGTCAGTCCAAACACCGAAGCCAGCTAAATCATCGATCAGATGAGTTTTCATTGCTTTGGCCAGCGTCTTGTTACCACCTTTGAATTCAGCCATGTAATCCGACGGCGGTCGTGCTCGAATTTTTCGCTTATTCAAATAGTCGTCCACGATTGTGATATTGAGAACGCTGTTTATTCTACCTTCCTCAACACCTTCTTTTCCCAAGTAGGCGCGTGGAAAAAAGTGGTGATAATTTTTGCTATTGGACTGTTTCAGCCAGTTATTCTGAATATTTACCGTTGCATTGTCATTGAACGACTTCGGTTCGTGATAAGCATAAAGACAAAGGATTGCCTTCACGAAACTGCGGCCAGCGTTGAACCAGCCATTTTCGATTAAGAATTCTGGAGAGATGTTGATCGGCCAATCATAATCAGGCGTTTCTCCGGAGAGGATCATGTCAATGCGTTTGACGTCCTGAGCAAGCTTGCTCTCAACCGCAGATGAATATCGACCGCCAAGCGAGCAGCGCCAGAAAAAGTCCTCCAATTGAGTCTTTTGCTCCGCGTTCGGCTTATCCGGATGATGATAAAAGAAATATCCGAATGGAACGAGGAGGGTATTGTAAGGCAGAAGTTGGGATACCGGAATGCGATAGGTTCCTCTGAAATATTCTACTGACCTTTCGATTGCATCCACCGCCTTCGGCCAGATATTGATGAAGTCCTTCTTTGCCAACTTCAAAATCGTCTGCTTCTTGCAATCTTTTGCCAGGATCAGTGCCACAAGCTGAAGAATTGTCGCATCTGAGATCGTTTCGTAGTCTAGCGGCGTCAATGTTGCGATAAGATCATCGAACTCCTCTGACAAATCGAACTTTCGCTTCTCGTCGTAGGTTTTGGCCGCCATAATTTCGAACACGGAAAGGGATTTTCCGCCAACGTTAATGCGAGTAAATATCTCCGTTGCCACCTCGATTGGCACATCGCGAACTCGAACGATTGCGAAATCGTATGACTGAATTCGCTCCCTATATTCGTCAAGTTTTGGATGAAGTTCTTCTGGATAAGCCGACAGCTTCTTAAGGCCGCCGTGTAATAAGTCGGATAGCTTGATGCAGGCGGAAGCGTCTTTGTCGGTCAAGTCGGTGATGACAATCTGCTCGTCAGGCTCGGCTCTTAGATCGACATAAACTTCCGAAAAATCCTCTTCAGATCCGGGATCACGTTCGATCTTGAGACCTTTTAGGATCGCAAAGAGGCTGGTGAGACGCTGTTGACCGTCCAACACAAAAGATACAACGTCGCCGTCCTTTGCTTCCGGAAGTCGTATGTTGCCGAGATCGCGTACACTGCGCAGCCGTTCCTTGGTATCCCAGAAAATGAACGTCCCTATGGGATAGGCTTTGATTACACTATCAATGAGAGCCGCAGACTTTTGAATTGACCAGACGAAATCTCGTTGAAATCGCGGGATTTTGATCTCGCCCTTTTCGATATCGCTAAGCAACGTCGTATAGCGCGAATGGGAGGGTACCGGTAACGCCAACGTCGAGCTAACCTGCTCCATATTGCCCTCGCTATAGTCAAAAATAGTTTTCGAACTTGCCTACTAAAGCTGACGGCCTTTGGTTGAGCGCAATAACGCCCAGCCTGCTATGGGTGAATGCTAACCCCAGATAGTCTAAATGAAAAGGCGATTGCGGAACCGCTTTATAGCAAAGTGCGTTCAAGCCGCTCCTTCCGCGCGCGCCAACCAGGCATTAGCGTGTCTAGAAGATCATAAAAGCTCAATGCCCGCTGAGCGGCGCCAACAGCCGAGATCAGTTCCGCAGCGCGGTATCGAGTATCATGGCGGAGGTAACCTACTTCGTCGTACTGCCCTTCGTCGATGCCGGCGATGGCATCGCCGCCGGCGAGCGGACCGAACGCTATCTGGCGACAAGGAATGCTGCATCAACCCGGCGCTTCGACGTGCACCGGAACAGATCCGAAAATTAGGTTTCAATAGGTGTGGATACCATAAGTCCATACCGGGCCATCAATCCGACCAGCGTGGCGCTCGGCAGAACAGCATCATGTGGAACCAGCGCATAGGCCCATAGCTTGTCGCCCGTTTCCGATGCGTGCGCATTCGCGTAGTGAACCCACTTTGTTGCGGCTCGTGCTTTTGCTTGGACGATGGGGTCCGTCATTTCATTGGCGGCCTTTACCTCCACAATCAGTTTTTGAGTGGTGGTCTCGACCACAAAATCTGGCTCGTAGGGCTGCCCGTTCGCATATTCGATCCGAAATTGGCGGGAACCCGGCTTCATCCAGCGAAGCACCGCTGTCTCGTTGCTGCTATCAATGAGAACGGCAAATTCTCGCTCCTCATTCGACTGGAACCGCTGATAGGGGTAGCAACAACGTTGGAAGCCGCCGAACACATGCTTGCGGGTGTCACCAGCAGGAACAACAGGTTGACGGAAGTTCCGCACAGCCTGGCTGTTTGGCACATTGAAGGCTTGCGGGCGTAGAAGCTGAAAGCCGCGGGCAACCGTTGCACGGTAATCGGTCGGTGTTTCCCAGTAGTGCTGTTTCATTTGCTCGAAGATGAAGCGGGCGAGGTCCTTCCCGTGGACCAGGAGAACGTTTTCAACCCCATCTTCATCCGGCAGGTAGGCTCGCAACCGCGCAATCATCTGGCCGGCCAACTTGAAAAGAAACTCGCTCTGGCTGTCGTAATCGACCTCCGGCATATCCATGAGGTGACGGACCAGGTAGTTTTCCGGCCTCTCCTCGCGAGCCCCTTCAGCGCGGCGGGCAAGGTAGGTCCTGACTTCGTCACGCAACCGCTGCACCATGATCTCATCAGAGATCGGCTGCCGCGCAATAGCCTCCAAACCGATCAAGTCAAAGTCGCGGAATCCAAACGTGACTTCGCGGGTGGGAATGACTACGATTTCTGGAATTGCGATCGTCAATTCGGTAATCTTGGCGGCGACAGCCGCCACGACTTTCGCCACATTTACTGTTGGCTCGCCAAGATCAAGTTTCGTTTGGATCGGTGCGAGTGCCTCCTGAACATCACGGGTGATACGCGCCTGCACCTCCGGTTCCGAAAGCTGGTTGATGCCCTTTTTTAGCTCCCTCTCATACCGATCAGAAATAAGGCGCAGCGCGAAATCCGCCGCCTGGCGCTCCCCGTCAGATGAGAAAACACAATCAGCTTGTCGATCAGAGTCCCCTTGGCCCGTCAAAGCAGTTTCCATGAGAGTTCGGCTTCGAGGACCGTGGCCCCTTGCGGTGATACGTCCCCACCCTCGCCCACAAAAACGGCTTTCCGGATGGCGACGATCGATTCCGGATCACGCGCAGCGCGGATCACTTCGTCAAAGCGATCATGAGCAATGATCGTCAAGGTATCTACCGCCTCAACGCCGGTGCGTACGCCGTAGGGGAGGCGGAGACCGCGCCCAAGTGTCTGCTCGGTGAGGATGTCAGAGGCAGACGCACGCAAAGGCACAATAGTATAGAGATTCCGGACGTCCCAGCCTTCCTTGAGGTTGTTGACGTGGATCACGACATCTGTTTCGGTGTCGCTCTCCAAGGCCAGGAGGCGGGCCGTCGCATCCTCGCTTTCTTCGCCTCGGGTGGCGCTGTCTACCCGGATGACACGGCCCTTGTATCGCCCATCGAAGAAGCTATCGGACTCGATGATCTGCCGCAGATTCTCCGCGTGGGTGGTATCCTGGGCAACCACTAGCATGAATGGGTGAACCGTCGGCCGACCAGTCGAGCGCGCGTAAATGTCCAGCTCGGCTTTGGTGTTCTCATGGCAGTGGATGCCATCTTCGAGCTTGATCCGTTCAAGCTGCTCGGGCGTCACTGAATCGGACCGGAAGTCCTTGCGCGTGGCAACAGCCGGCTCCTTGACGAAGCCGTCCCGCATTGCCTCGCCAAGGCTATAATCATAGACTACATTCTTGAACCGCTCGGAACGAGTGCCTGTCGATCGCGGTGTCGCCGTCAATTCCAACCCAAGAACCGGCCTTAGTTCAGCGACGGCGCGCATTCCGGCTTTCGCGCGATACCTATGCGCCTCGTCCATAAGCAGCACCAGGTCGGGCAAGCCGGCCAGATAATCAAAGTAACTCTCGCCGATATACTCGTGCAACTTCTTGATCCGGCCTTGATCTTTATTGATCTTGTCCACATTGAAAATGTTGATAATGGCGGTTTCGCCCAGCAAGTCGCCACCGCGTAATCCGCGCCCCTGATCCCATGTATCGCCGGTGATCAAAATCGGCGGCATCTGGGCGAACTCAGCGACACCTTTAAAGACATACTTCTCGGTATTGGGTTTGAAGTCTTCAACCAGCTTGTCATAGATCGCCGCGCTGGAACGCCGCCTGTATCCGGCGCCTGCGACGGCGGCCAAGGACTGGCGGTCGCTGCCGGACTGGCCGGCGGTTCATCGGGAGTTGCGCCGCAAGGGCGTGACGCTGCAACTGGAAAGTAAATGGGGTCAGAGTTGACTTTTTCACGGCTGACTCGCTGGGCCAGGACCTCTACGACCGACCCGGGCGCACGCGGGTCGAGCAGCAAATCGGCTATCGGGCTCTGTCCGGCGACGCGCGCGATGCCGGTTTGATCGACGAGTTACGCGCTGCGACGGACAACGGTTGGGCGCCCGATGATCCGCGCTTCAAGCGCGAAATCGCCAATGCGCTGGGCCGGCGGGACGCGCCTCTGCCCTGGGGACGGCAGTCCAAGCCGAAGGCGCCGGCTCGCCGGCCAAGTCGACTCTAATTCCACCCTGACCCCGATTTCCGCGAATGATCGCGAGCTGGCCGGGCCGGCAAGGCCGTGTTGAGCTTGCTTGATAGGAATAGCCGACGACATTTACTGTGCATCGTTGACGGCAACTGGCGGTATCCTCCTTCAATTGAGATCGGATGTGGGCAGAAGTCGCAGAGCGAACAGAATTCTACTCTTGAAATCAATGCATAGAGCTCGAAACGTATCCCCGAACCCCACCTATCGAGGACGCTTATATTTTGAGATCGATTCTGCGCATTTACCCATTTCGTGCAGCCACGCCGCTAATTCGCTGAACAACACCTCGACGTCGCCAATGGTGAGACGATCAATCACCTTTCGCGTTTGATTCGGCTGATCAGAGTCGAGAACGGGCGTCTCCGGGCCGGTTGCTGTCAACATGAATGTCTTGCCCTCAGGAAGTTTCCCCTTCAGCACGCGTTCGTCCATATGTTGAATCGTGTCACGAACTTCCCGAATACGGTTTGCGATTGAATCCTTCGTGAAGTGCGGCGCAACAGGAAACATATTCCTTAGACCTGCAGGAACCTCCCGATTTTTTCGAATTCCTTTCATGCACAGCACGGCTCGATGCATCGAGTTGATACAATCTTCAAAATAGGTCGCTGAAAGATTGTAAGAGCCGATTCCAAGAGTATCATGATTATTCCAGACGGCATTAACTAATTGCCGGGCATTTTTGTAGTGAACATAAGCAGCTTCGACGACACGAACATATGTCGTGATGATTGCGTGAATCTTGTACTCGTCGGGTCGGTTACCTAAGAAAATAATGTTCAGCCAGTGACTAGGAAAGCACCGGTCCCGATTGTCTGAACAAAAAATCCGCGTCGATAAGTGGAACCTTTGCCCGGGGTTAGGCCGCCGCGCGGAGCGACGGAAGATTAAAGTAAGCTTGATCCGGGGTGCGGCCGTCA